>ULRZ01039847.1_pt1 | contig 23766 bp, 15 predicted proteins | sample 1955861 | NCBI WGS metagenome assembly ULRZ01 (sample SAMEA4835694, study PRJEB28245) | human gut metagenome | biome: gut microbiome; material: fecal sample | place: Denmark | collected 2008 | reverse complement strand
GGAGAGCCGCCGCATCTATCAGGAGGAAGCGGCGCGGATTGCAGAAATCCAGAAGGGAATTCTGGCGATTTCCGCCAACGAGAAGCCGTATGACGTGTTCATCTGCTACAAGGAGACGGACGAGAACGGTCAGCGGACGCGCGACAGTCAATGGGCGCAGGATGTCTATTATGGGCTGACCGAGCAGGGGTTGAAGGTGTTCTTCAGCCGCATCACGCTGGAGGACAAGTTAGGTCAGCAGTACGAGCCGTACATCTTCGCGGCGCTAAACAGCGCGAAGGTGATGGTCGTTATCGGCAGCCGTCCGGAGTACTTTAACGCCGTGTGGGTGAAAAACGAGTGGAGCCGCTATCTGTCGCTGATGAAGCACGACCACAAGCGGCTGCTGATTCCGTGCTATCGGGATATGGATCCGTACGACCTGCCGGAAGAACTGTCGATGCTGCAAAGTCAGGACATGAGCAAAATCGGCTTCATGCAGGACTTGCTGCGCGGGGTGCAGAAGGTGATGCAGCAGCCGACGAGCGCGCCGCAGGGGGTGCGCGTGGAGACTGCGACGGTGGAAACCAATGCGCCGGGCGTGACGAGCCTGCTCAAGCGTGCCGCGCTGTTCTTGGAGGACGGCGACACCGCGAGTGCGCGCGAATACTACGACCGCGTGCTGGACATTGACCCGGAGTGCGCCGAAGCCTACATGGGCAAGGTGTGCGCTGAAACGGGCTGTCGCAAGGAAAGCGACCTTGGCACGCTGAATTACTGCGTGGACATGCGCGGCGACTGGCAGAAGGCGGTTCGCTTTGCGTCGGCGGCACAGAAGCAGAAATACGAGGGCTATATGGCGAGCATCCGGGCGCGGGTGGAGGAGCACTGCCACGAACTGGCGATTGACTGCGCCTGTGCGGTAGCGGCCGGAGATGCAGAACGCTGCGAGATGGAAAGGGTACAGGAGGCTTATCAAAAAAACTGCCTAATGCTTGGAAATGAGAATACAGACTATGAAAGTACACCAAACATGTCGTGGCATTTGTCGCAGTATCAGGCGAAACGAGCTAAATTTAAGAAAATGCATGGATTAATAAATATTGCATGCATTTCTGTCTCTGACTTGAAAAATGGCGCTGAAATGTTTCAAAAAATCAAGGGTCAAGAAGAGAACACAAAGAGCTGTCTCGAAATGGCGGAGAAAATTCAAAACGAAGCGTATGATAAGGCAAAACAGGAATGGGAGACAGCGAAGGAAAATAGCTTTGATTGGGAACGGGTTTGTGAAAAACTAAATGTACAACAATTGAATGGATATCGTGATGTGAATGAACTTCGCCAAAAAGCAGAACAGCATTATACAGAATTGCGGGAAAAAGAAAAACAAAAACAAGCATTAAAAGAAAAACATCATAATATCATTATGGGAAGCTCTGTATTCATTGTACTGATAACCATTTTCACTGTGTTTTACATTGTTCCCGTTGTCAAATATCATAGAGCAATTTCGCTGGCTGAAGCTGGACAGTATGACAAAGCTATTGCTATTTTTGTATCATTGGGAGAATATCGTGATACAAAACAGCAAGTTAAGGAAACATATTACGCAAAGGGAGAAGCAGAATTTTCAGCAGGGAACTGGGATAATGCTGTAACTGCATTTAGCAACGCAGGACGTTATTCGGATGCTCCTATTCGTGCGCGAGAAGCAAGTGATGAGAAAAAGTATCAGCAAGCCGTTTCAATGCGCGAAAATGGACAATATGAAGAAGCAATAGAAGCTTTTTCGGCATTGGGAAATTACAGTGATGCTACGGAACAAATTTCAGAAACGTGGTATCAAAAAGCAATGGCTCTGCGTCAAAATGGTCAATATGAGGACGCAAATACTATTTTCTGGTCATTAAAAAATTATAACGATGCAAAGACGCAGGTTAAAGAAACAAAATATCAGCAGGCAGACGATTTAACTAATTCTGGGGAATATGATGAAGCATACGCTATTTATGCAACGATTATTGACTACAAGGATGTTGATAATATACTAACAAATAATAAGAATCTTGCAGAAGTAGCAGCTGCTGTTGCACTTGATGAGAAGTTTGCGGTAGGAAACTATGTGACTTTGGGGCGATATCCACAGATGCAATCGGGCGAGGATTTAACTTCTATTGAGTGGTTGGTGTTGGCACGAGATAAAAACAAAGCACTGCTGATTAGTCAGTATGGATTGGATGCGCAGCCCTACAATGAAAGTGAGACTAATGTGACATGGGAAAAGTGCTCACTTCGAGCATGGCTGAACGATGTGTTTTTTTCAAGAGCATTTGATACATCTGAACAGCAAGCGATTATCTTAACAACTGTGGCTAATGATAAGTCCCAAGGTTATAGTGAGTGGAACATTACTGGCGGCAGCACAACTAAAGATAAAGTGTTTTTACTGAGTTATGCCGAGGCTAAAATGTACTTCGGACTAAATGAAAATAGCAACACTAAGTCCTGTATACAACCAACAGCATATGCGATTGCGCAGGGTGTATTTGTAGACGGCGCAAGTGCCAGCTGGTGGTGGTTACGTTCGCCGGGACATGAACAATATGATGCGGCGCGTGTGGGAGCGGATGGCTCTCTTTACTATCATGATGTTCGTGACTCTTCTGGTGCTGTTCGTCCTGCGATATGGGTAGACCTTGATTCGCCTTTTTTTCAATAATATTCCACCATTTTGCGGCGCTTCCCCTCACCCCGGAAGCCGCCGCGTTTTTGTCACATCCGGGCATAAAAACCCGCAACCCCCCTGTACCCCCTTGCAAAGCGTGCACCTATGCAGTATAATCAAAGTGGAATGCTTTCCTTTCACATGCGCAATTTCCAACATGAGGAATGAGATAGAGGAGGAACTGCAGTTATGAGTAAATTCGTTATTGCTTGCCCTGTCTGCCACCAGTATGTGCAGGCCAGCACGGGCCTGTTCGCAAGCCGCCGCGTCCGCTGCGCGTGCGGCAATATCATTGATGTCAAAACCGAAAGGTTAGCCAGCCGCAAGTGCCCGTCCTGCGGCAATCAGGTCGTTTTCGACCAAGCCGACGGGGTGGATGCCCGCTGCCCGGTGTGCCAATCGGCGCTGATGGTCGGGGAAGCCGTGTCGTTCCGCTGCCATCGGTGCGGCTGCCAGCTGAACGCGGACAGCACGGTGGACGAGGTGGACTGCCCCGTCTGCGGTGCGGTGAACGACGTACAGGCGGAGGTGAAGAAGGCGCAGGTGCGTGCGGAGGGCATTCCGGCGGTCATCCGCTATGAGGGCGACAATCAGACGATTGTGTGGAAGCACCCGCTGACGGATTTCACCACGGGAACGCAGCTGATTGTGCACGAAAGTCAGGAAGCCGTGTTCTTCCGCAACGGCGAAGCGCTGGATTCCTTTCCGGCGGGACGCTACACGCTGGAAACTGCCACGCTCCCCAAGATGAACAGCATCTACCAGCTGCCGACGCAGGGCACGCCCTTCCGTGCGGAGGTCTATTTCGTCAACCTGACGACGCAGCTGGGCATCAAGTGGGGCACGCCGAGCAAAGTCGGCATGTTTGACCCGGTGACGGGCATCCATGTGGAACTGGGGGCGTCGGGCGCGTTTAACCTGCGGGTCAGCGACGCGCGGCGGCTGCTCATCCGCGTCGTCGGCACGGCAGCGGGGCTGAAGCAGGAGGAAGTCTTTAACCAGAACGGGCTGGGGTACTTCCGCACGCTCATCATGACGCAGGTGAAGGCAAATCTGGCGAAAATCATCAAGAGCAACCACATTTCCGTCCTGGAGCTGGACGAGCATCTCGACACCATCAGCCGCGGTCTGCGCGACGCCATCAACGCGGAACTGGCATCGTACGGGCTGGAAGTGCCGGAATTTTACGTCAGCAACATCGTCACGCCGGACGATGACCCGAATTTCCGCCGCATGAAGCAGCAGCACGCGGATTTGTACCTGAAAACGCGCGACGAGGAAATCCGCAAAGCCGAGGCGGAAGCCGCGTTTGAGCGCAAGGCGGTGGAGGCGCAGACGGAAGCCCGCCTGAAAACCATCACTGCGCAGGGTGATGCCGACGCAGCGCGAATCGCGGGTCAGGCGCAGGCAGACATCTACCGGATGCAGGCGGAAGCCGAGGCGCAGGAGATGCGCATGAAGGGCTACACCTACCAGCAGGAGACGAGCCGTCAGGTGGGTCTGGAAGCCATGCGCAACGGCGGCGCGGCGGGCGGCATCAGCGGCATGGCGAGCGACGCGATGCAGTTAGGCGTTGGGCTGGGCGCGGTCGGCAGCGTCATTGGCATGACGAAGGACGCGATTCAGCCGGTGATGCAGAGCGCCTTGACCCCGGAAGCTCCCGCCGTCGAGGGCTGGACGTGCACCTGCGGCAAGGCGGGCATCACGAGCCGATTCTGCCCGGAATGTGGCGCGAAGAAGCCCGAAGTGTGGGACTGCGCGTGCGGGCAGACGGGCATCACGAGCAAATTCTGCCCGAATTGCGGCGCGAAAAAGCCCGAAACGTGGAACTGCGCCTGCGGACAGGCGAACATCAGCAGCAAATTCTGCCCGAACTGCGGCAAGAAGCGGGAGGACTAAGCAATGAAACTGAGCAAGCACGCATGGACAATCTGGGGGATTCTTCTGGTGGCGGCACTTGTGCTGATGGTGCTGATTCCGTTCAGCCGGACGGCATCGTGGTGGATTGCGGCTATCTGCACCGTGCTGATGTTCCTGCTGGCGGCGTGGACGTTCTATGCCGCGTTCCGCAAGGATGGCTTGGAAAGCAAGATCCTGGGCTGGCCGATTTTCAAGGTGGGCGCGGTGGCGCTGGCGGTACAGGCCGTTCTTGGCTTTGCGCTGATGGGGCTGGCGGTGCTCTGTCCCGCGTGGGTGACGGTGCTGGCGGAGGTGCTGATTTTCGCCGTGACGGGTATCTGCCTGACGGTGAAGGATGCCGCGCGTGTGGTGGTATCGCAGAGCGAAGCGCACATGGCGGACAGCACCGCCGCGTGGAAGGTCATCCGGCAGAAGGCGAACGCGCTGTCCGCATCGGGGGATGCGGACATGAAGCGCCTTGCGGAGGAAATTCGCTTCGCCGACCCGATGCCCACGAGCATCGACGGGGAGATTGCAGCGCAGGTGGATGCGCTGGCGGCGGGGGCGAACGGGAAAAACGTTCAAAATTTGCTTAAACAATTAGAGCAACGAAAATTACTTTCAAAGCATGAAAAATAAGATTTTTATAATTGACGTAAGTAGGTGATTGAAGTGATACCACCAGACAATTACATCATATTTTTAAAATTTTCGGAACAAAGGTGGATAGATTCTCTTGTAAATGGAAACTTTAGTTTTTCATGCGTGGGGAAATTTATCCAACAAGCACAAGCAACTGGCGATACAGTGCAGGGAGATAGTTTTAAAGGTTATTTTGCTCGATTGAAAAAAGATGATAAACGTTTGACTATAATGCGTTCCAGATTAAAGGACGATTTGGAGGAAAGTAATGATGGAAATTATGTTCTATTAAGAAGAAAAAGTGCCTTAACTGTTCCGATTTTTTGCATTTATGGATACCAGTGCATTGATGCAGTAAATGAAGCACCTTCTTCAGGAAAAACAAGAATAAGGCATAACTTTGATGCGCGTTTGTTTGATGCGTTTGCAAACAAGTGGAATTCATCTATAGTGGCAGATGACAGAAGAGCAACATACGTTATTCTTCAAGCCAGAGCATTTGCTAATCGCATCGCGGAAATGCGAGATAAAGAATTGAAGAATATGTTAAAAAAGCAAAGAAGGGAGAGAAAAGCTCTTGCTAATCGTGTCCTTGCAGATAGAATACAGTATGATATTGATGAACGAGGTGAGTTCTTTATCAATCCGACAGACAACTACCCGGAATTGCTACACAAACGTTGTGAGTATGCATATCAGTACGAGACAAGAATTTATTTTCCTGACATACATCTTTCCCATATTTTTGATAGAAAATCGGTTGCGGTTAGCGCATTTGATAAATCAGAGTATAGAATTGATCATATGCCAATGAGGATGAATATAACAGCCAATGTTGTTAGATGGAAGAAAAAGGATGAATAAACCCATGTTCATCAAGTGCAAAATGTGCGGCGGCGACCTTTATCCCGCCGAAAATGCAACTACCTGCGAGTGCACGAAATCCAAAACAAAAGTCTCCTAACCGTCACCACAACGCCACCCTTTTGTGCTACAATACCCCCTGTCCGCTCTTCATCGGACACAAACTACTTCATGCGACAATCAGGAGCACATTCCCTCTGCTCCCCACTATCATCATCCGCAGCACGAAAGTTCACCACCTCAAAAGCACTGCCATTCCCCGTCCCCTCAATTGTATACAACCAAGCAAGCCCGCCGACCGCCTGTACAAATCACAGGCAGCCGACGGGCTTGCTTTCTTGCTTTATACTATTTCCGGATTCAACTGCGCCATCTGCTTGCGCATTTTCATCCGGAAATAGTATTATTTCGCTTGATACACCATTTCCGCCTGCTTCTGCGCAATCAGGCACAGTTCCGCCGCCTTGAAGGCGTGCGCCTGCGTCATTGCGTTTTCCGTGCGGTTCAGGCTGTCCAGAATCAAATCACCGAAGAACGGGTAGCCCGTCAAGCCGGTTGCGTTGATGTACTGCTCGCCTTGGTCGTTGACGAGGAACACATGGTTGCCGCCGTCGCGCTCCGTGCCGACATCCACATACTTGCGGATTTCAATGTACCCCTTCGTGCCGATGATGATGGTGCGCCCGTCGCCCCACGTCCGCAGGCCGTCCGGCGTGAACCAGTCCACGCGGAAGTAGAACGTCGTGCCGTTTGCACCGTTGATGGCGCAGTCGCCGAAGTCATCCAACTCCGGATACTGCGGATGCGCGTAGTTGGCAATGCGGCTGCGGGAGACTGTGCCGTCCTCCTCGCCCGCATAGAACAAATACTGCTCGATTTGGTGGCTGCCGATATCGCAGAGGATGCCGCCGTACTTCTCCTTCTCAAAGAACCACTGCGGCCGCCCTGCCGCGCCCAGCCGATGCGGCCCGAAGCCCTCCACATGGATGACCTTGCCGATGGCGCCCTGCTCAATCAGGTTGCCCGCCAGCACCGCGCCTTCCACATGCAGCCGCTCGCCGTAATAGACCATGTACTTCTTGCCCGTCTGCGCCACCATCTTCTTGGCGCTGTCCAGCTGCTCCAAGGTGGTGAAGGGCGCTTTGTCGGTGAAGTAGTCCTTGCCCGCCTCCATGGCGCGCAGCCCCAGCGCACAGCGCTCGTTTGTAATCGCCGCGCCGCAGACCATGTTCGTTTCTTTGTCGTTAAGCAGTTCTTCCTCGCTCCGGGCGACTTTCACCTGCGGGTACGCCTTTACGAACGCCTCCACCTTCTTCGGGTCGGGGTCGTAGACGTACTTCAGCGTGCCGCCCGCTTCCAGCAGGCCGTTCGTCATGCCGTAGATGTGCCCGTGGTCAAGATGTGCGGCGGAAAAGATAAATTCCCCCGGCTTCACGACGGGCTGCGCCTTGCCTTTGGGCGCATAGTTCATGCCGTCTGATACTTTCATCGTGATGACCTCCCATTATTTCTGCTGATAATCGCTGCCGAGCGTAATCGTGCCGTCAAGCGACGCGGCAGACGTGGTTTTCTCGTAGAAATGCGGCACGGCGCGCATCATGCCTTCCACCGTGTAGAACGGATCGTCCTTTTGCAGCGGCAGCGTGACTGTCTGCTTTGTTGCGCCTGACTTGTAGACGGCTGTAATCAGCTCAATCGTCCGGCGACCATCCTCGCCGCCAATCGCGGGCAGGGTGTCGTTCTCCAGCGCGGAGAGGACGTTTTCCAATTCGCCCGCGTGCCCCTCGTAGGGAAGCTGCGGCTGCGCATCCACAAAATCGCGGATTTTCTGCTCCAATTCGGTATTTTCAATCGGGAAGCCGTTCGGTTTGGAGATGGACGCGTACACGCTGAACGGCGCGGCGACTTTCGCCTTTTCGCACTGGAAGACCAGCTCCTGCTCTTCGCCGTGATGCACGACGGAGGCTGTCAGCTGCGCCAGCGCGCCCGGATATTGCAGCACGGACAGCGACAAATCCTCCACCTCGGCGTTGTCGTGCGCGACGTTCGCCATCACGCTCGTCACGGCCTGCGGAAGACCCATCATCCAGCACAGCATGTCAATATGGTGGACGGCGTGGTTCAGCGTGCAGCCGCCGCCCTCCTTCTCCCATGTGCCGCGCCACCACAGGTCGTAGTAGCAGTGACCGCGCCACCATGCCGATGTGACGGATGCGCATAGCACTTTGCCCGCAAGTCCGCTGTCCAGCAGTTTCTTCAGGTTGCTGATGGGCTGGCGGAAGCGGTTCTGGGCGATAATCGCGAGTTTCTTGCCGCTTTCATCGCGGGCGCGGAGCATTTCGTCGCACTCTTCCAGCGATGCCGCCATCGGCTTTTCGCAGACGACGTTCTTGCCCGAACGCAGGCTGTTGATGGAAATGCTGGCGTGGACGTACGGCGGCGTGCAGACATCCACCAAGTCAATATCCTTGCGTGAAAGGATTTTCTGGTGGTCGTCGTAGACCTCCGCTTCGGTCAGGTGATAATCCTCCTTCATCTTCTGCGCCTTTTCCGGCACAATATCCACCAGCGCCACAATCTTGCAGCGCTCCGGGAAGCGCAGGTAGGCCTCCACATGGGCGTGGGAAATGTTGCCCGTACCCACGATGGCAATCCGAATCATGGCATTCGCTCCTTCTTCAATACTCAACGCTGCGTGATGCGTTATCTGCATGATAGCACATTGACATCAAGATTTCTATGCGAATCCTGTTTTCAATTCGGCGGATTTGGCAGATTGTCGTCCTAATCAGACAAAACAGCAATTAGTGTCCGCCGCTGCGCTGCTTGCGGTAGGCGTTCGGAGCCATGCCCGTCATCCGCCGGAAGCTGCGCAGAAAGCCGGAATAATCGCCGAATCCGCTGCGGTCGGCTACTTCACTCAGGCTCATGTCCGTCAGCAGATTCTCCTTCGCCAGCTGCACGCGGCGGTAGAGAATGTATTCGTAGACGCTGCGCCCGGCGTAGCTTGTAAACTCGTGCGAAAGGTACGATACGCTAATGGCGAAGCGGCGCGCAATGTCTTCCAATTTTAGCGGTTCGGTGAAGTGGTCGTTGATGTATTGCAGCACATCGAAAATCACATCGTTGACAACGCTTGGCTGAATAGGAGCGGCTGTTCCCTGCACGGCTTGGCAGACCATGACCATGAAGTCGATGATGCGCCCGTAATTGCGGAACTGCACCATCTCGTCCGGCATGTCCTGCTGCGCGGAGATGTCTATCAGCAGCTGTTTGCACGCCAGCGCATCCGCCTGCGGCAGTTCATAGTAGAATTTTCCGGACTGCAGGCGGCTGTCGAAGTAACGCTGGAGGTCAATCTGCCCGAAGCCAAGCTTTCGCAGCGTTTCCGGGCGCAGATACAGGAAGCCGCGCTCGTAGTTCTGCAGCGAACTGCCGCCCACCAGCCCGTGCATCCGAAACGGCGGCATGATAATCAGCTGATTGTTTTGCAGCGGAAACACGCTGCCGTCCACATAGTAGACCTTGCCACCCTGATAGTGGATGTAAAATTCGTAGAAATCGTGGCAATGCAGCCCGCTGATGGTGTGGTGCTCCGCTACGGCATAGCACGCTTCGTACTCCGCGTTCTCGCGCCCCATCGCGTTGTAGCCGTTGATGGTCTCCGCGAATTTCATCGTTTCAGCTCCTTTCTGGGCTCGGATATTTTGATTATACAGCAGGATTCACATATTTTCAAGCAGGATTTACATTGATTGTGCAACTTATGTCGGCTATAATCAAAGCAACGATACGGAAACGGAGCGTGACGTTCCCGTAACAGGCTGCCTCGTGCAGCGTCTCCCGTGGTTTCCCGTTGGCAGTGCCAGTCAGATGTTGGCTGATGCTGCTGGGAAAAACAGCGGGTTCTTTGCATGGATTCTATTTTGCATCCCGCAAAAGAGAGTTGTTTTTGTGCACCCTTACGGAAACCATAATTCGTTAGAAATGGAGGTTTTTGCTTATGACAAATTCCGCGAAAACCGCTGCATCGGTGCCTCCGCGCCGCAAGCGCGGGAAGCATTGGCTTCAGCGCGACTGGCGGCTGTACCTGATGCTGCTGATTCCGATTGTCTGGTACATTCTGTTCTGCTACAAGCCGATGGCGGGGCTTCAAATTGCTTTCCAGAAGTACAACATGTTCAATCCCGCCAAGAGCAGGTGGATTTGTCTGGACAACTTCAAGTTCGTTTTCGGCATGAGCGACTTTGGCATCGCGCTGAAGAACACACTGATTCTCAACGGGCTGGACTTGCTCTTCGGCTTCCCCGTCCCGATTATCCTCGCCATCCTGCTCAACGAAATGCGAACGCCCATGCTCAAGAAGTTTTCGCAGACGATGCTGTACCTGCCGCATTTCCTCTCGTGGGTCATCATCGGCGGCATGGTGCTGCAGATTTTTGCGCCGACGTCGGGCGTCATCAACTCCACGCTTCTGCGCTGGGGCTGGATTTCCGAGAACATTCCTTTCCTGACGGATGGTCCGACGTGGACGTTCACCTATGTGCTGGTCGGCGTGTGGCAGTCGATGGGCTGGGGCACGATTCTCTACCTTGCGGCGATTACAGGCTTGGACATGAACCTCTTTGAAGCGGCGCGCATTGACGGCGCGAACAAGCTCCAGCAGATTTGGCATGTCACCTTGCCCGGCATCCGTTCCACCATCGTCGTTCTGCTGATTATGAACATCGGGCGCATGATGTCCATCGGCTTTGACCGCCCGTTTATCATCGGCAATACCAAGGTCAAGGACTACTGCGACGTCATTTCCACCTTCGTTTACCGCGCCGGCATTACCAACAGCCAGTTTGCCCGCGCAACCGCCATTGGTCTGTTCCAGTCCATCGTGGGCTTGGTGCTGATTACGGGCGCAAACACCGTTTCCCGCCTGTTCGATGAACAGAGTATTTGGTAAGAGGGGAGGATTTGTCATGACTGCGATTTCCACACAGGCGCATATTTGCCCTGAGAAGAAGAAGAAACTCGGTGTAGGGCAGATTATCCTCATCGTCGTGATGATGCTCTTCGTGCTGATCTGCACGCTGCCGTTCATCAACGTCATTGCCATGTCAATGTCCTCCAAGTCTGCGATTCTGCGCGGTGCAGTGTCGTTCTGGCCGGTGGAATTCAACGTCGATGCCTACAAGCTCATCGTCAGCGACAATTCGATGTGGCACAGCCTGCTCTATACCATCGAACTGACGGTAATCTACACCGTGCTGGCGATGGTAATGACGATTCTGGTGGCGTTTCCGCTGTCCATGCGTCGCCTCAAGGGGCAGCGCGTCATCATGTTCTTCATCGTCTTTACCATGTACTTCTCCGGCGGCACGATTCCGATTTACCTGAACGTGAAGGAATTCCACATGCTTGACAGCATGTGGTCGCTGATTATTCCGGGGCTGATTTCCACGTTCAACGTCATCATCCTGAAGAATTTCTTTTCTTCCCTGCCGTATGAGCTGGTGGAGGCGGCGTCGATTGACGGTGCGACGGATTTCCAAGTCCTCACCCGCATCTTCCTGCCGCTGAGCTTCTCCTCGCTGGCGACGCTTTCCCTGTTTTACGCAGTCGGCAAATGGAACAGCTTCAACGATGCGCTGTACTACATCACCTCGCGTGAACTGCAGCCCTTGCAGCTCAAGCTGTACAACCTCATCAAGGGCAGCCAGTCGGTGGAAGTCGCCGTCGCGGAGGGCAGCTCGAATGACCTGAGCACCAACGTGTCAGAATCCATTCAGTCCGCAACCATCATTTTCGCGACGCTCCCCATCCTGATTGTGTACCCGTTTGTGCAGCGCTACTTCGTGGCGGGTGTTACGATGGGCGCAGTCAAGGGCTAATACTAATTCTCATCTAAACCATGACATTCGCACAGCATCTTTTTCGCCCCGGCTTTGCTTCGTTCCGCTCGCGCGTACCTCCAGTACGCCTCGCTTCACTCAGCTTTGCCGGAACGAAAAATCTGCTATGCTCGATGCCATGTTTTAGAATCGAATTAGTATCATCATCCCACATTCCCATTGGAACGGGCGGCAAAAGCCGTTCAAGATAGAAAGGAGTACCCCTATGAAAAAGTTTCTGGCTCTGGTTTGCACGCTGTGCCTGCTGCTGACGGCGCTTCCGCTGACGGCACTGGCGGCGGATGACGATTGGGTAACGCTCAACGTCGAAATGTATGACCGCTCCATCGCAGGCTTCAACGTGGAGGACTGCTGGCAGCTGCACTACATTCAGGAGAACTTTGGTAATCCGAACCACATCAAGGTTAACTGGATTCCCGTTTCCCGCTGGGAGGAAGGCACGATTCTTTCCACCCGTCTGGCGGGCGGAACGGCCCCGGACATCTGCATGACCTATGGCACGGATTTGGTGCAGCAGTACATCGACATGGGCGGCATCCTGCCGCTGGATGACCTGCTGGCCGAATACGGTCAGGAACTGAAGGCATTCCTCGGCGACGAGGTGCTGCAGTACGGTCAGTATGACGTGGGCGCCGGCAAAGAGCAGTATTACCTGCCCGCGCGCCGCATCGTCGTCGCGACGCAGAGCATGTTCATCCGCAAGGACTGGCTGGAAAAGCTGGGCATGGAAGTTCCCACGAACGTGGAGCAGCTGTATGCTTACCTGAAGGCGGTGAAGGAGCAGAAGCTGGGCGGCGAGAACACCGTTCCGTATTCCTCCGACCTGTACGCGGCCGACCCCTTCTACGGCTGGATTTACCAGATGGATGCCTTCCTTGATTACAGCCAGATTACCGAGGAAGACTGGGTGGCGAACTTCAAGTTCCACTACATGCTGCCCGGCGCGAAGGAAGCGCTGCGCTGGATGAACAAGTTCTTCAACGAAGGTCTCGTTTCCGATTACTTCGGCATTGAGAACTCCAAGCAGACCGATAGCGACCGCGTGAACGGCTATGACGGCTTCTGGGTCGGCAACTGGGACGCGCCGTGGCGCATGGAAAAGTCCTACGCGCAGGATTTGGCGAAGAATGTCCCCGGCGCAAGCTGGATCGCCTGCGACCCCTTCAAGCCCGAAGACGGCACGACCCCGCACGAAACCTACACCGCCGCTGGTCAGGCGATTTTCATCCCCGCGTCTGTGGATGAAAAGGTTGCGGTTGCCGCGATTAAGTACCTGAACTGGATGTGCAAGCCGGAATCGCTGTATGCGCTGCAGAACGGCGAAAAGGGCTACAACTACACCGCCGTCAACGAAAACAACATTCCGACCGACCTGAAGAACATCAACGATACCGACGACGCGCACAAGATGCACGCGACCGACGGCGCGCCGATTTGCAACGGCTACTACTACGGCTCTGACGAGCTGAACTACGCCGCGACCGCCATGGACTTCCACGGCTACGAAGATGTTGTGGCGGACAGCCTTATGATTTCCAATAACGGCGCTTACGAACCTATCAGCTTCACCCGCACTATCCAATCCCGCATTGACTATGGCACGACCATCATCTCCAAGGAAGCGGAACTGCTGGTTCAGGTTGTGACCTGCAAGCCGGAAGATTTCGACGCAACGTGGGAGAAGTACACCAACGAAATCCTTTCCGCCGGCGGTCAGCAGATTATCGACGAGCAACGTCAGGCATACAAGGATGGCGCATACCGTGGCTTCTATCCGATGGCGCAGAAGTAATAAGCGCACGCAAACTTCACAAAAAGGGGGCTGCGTCTTGGACGCAGTCCTTTTTTTCGGAATAACCCTCCTGATATTTCTGTTTTTTCCTGATTGAAATTGACAAAGAGTCTGCTTGGCTCTATGATGGGAGTGTTTCGGTATGCTTCGACTTGGAATCATCGGTGCGGGCGGCATTGCCAGCCTGCACACCAACAATATCCTCAGCGGCAAATGTCCGGAGGTGCAGCTGACCGCCATGGCAGACCGCAAGGAAAGCCGCCGAGAGTGGATTCGCGCAACCGTGCCGAACGCTGCGGTTTTCTGCGAGGGCAGCGATTTGATTGCGTCCGATACCTGCGACGCAGTGCTGATTGCAACGCCGCATTATCAGCATCCGACGCTGGCGATTGAGGCGTTCCGCCATGGAAAGCATGTCCTGTGCGAAAAGCCGGCGGGCGTGTACACTTTGCAGGTGCGGGACATGATTGCGGAGGCGGATAAGCATCCCGAACTGACCTTCGGCATGATGTTCAACCAGCGCACGAACTGCGTCTACCGCAAGGCGAAGGCGCTGATTGACAGCGGCGCACTGGGTGAAATCAAGCGCATGATCTGGGTTGTGACGGACTGGTATCGCACGCAAAGCTACTACGATGCCGGGGCGTGGCGCGCAACGTGGGATGGCGAGGGCGGCGGTGTGCTGCTCAATCAATGCCCGCATCAGCTGGATTTGCTGCAATGGCTCTGTGGGCTGCCCGTGCGGGTGCGCGCCGCCTGCCATGAGGGGAAATGGCACGACATCGAGGTGGAGGACGACGTGACCGCTTATCTGGAATTTGCAAATGGCGCAACGGGCACGTTCATTGCATCCACGGGGGACGCGCTGGGTGAAAACCGGCTGGAAATCATCGGAACGCGCGCGCGGATTCGCATCGAGAACGACCAATTGACGCTGGATACGCTCAGCGTGGATGAGCGCGACTGGTGCCCCGTGTGCAAAGAGCCGTTCGGCGTACCGGATATTCAGCACGAAATCGTGCAGACGGACGGCGAAAATCCGCAGCACGCGGGCGTGTTGAACGCCTTCGCAGCGCACATCCTGCACGGTACGCCGCTTGTTGCCGACGGGCGCGAGGGTATCCGCGGGCTGATGCTGTCCAACGCCATGCACCTTTCTTCGTGGACGAATCAGACCGTTTCGCTGCCTATTGACGAAGAACTGTTCTTGAAGCTGCTGAATGAAAAACGCAGGACATCCCGCCACAAGGACGAAGTGGATGCTGCCATCGACGTTTCCGGCAGCTTTGGAAGCACGAGAAAGTAACCTATTCCAAGGAGGAAATCAGCGTGGAGAAGATTCGCCTCGGTATTATCGGCATTGGCAATATGGGCTCGGAACACTGCCGGCTCATCCTGTCCGGGCAAACGCCGGAAATTGCGCTGACCTGCGTTGCTGATCCGCGCCAAGACCGCCGTGACTGGGCGCAGCAGACGCTCCCCGCCGGAACGGGCATCTATGCCGACGGCATGTCGCTCATCCGCGCCCATGCGTGCGACGCCGTGCTGATTGCCACGCCGCACGAGCTGCATCCGCCGCTTGCGGAGGCGGCACTCCGGGCAGGGCTTCATGTCCTGAGCGAGAAGCCCGCGGGTGTTTACACGGCGCAGCTGCACCCGGTTATCGCCGCCGCACAGGAGACGGGCAGGACGTATGCGCTCATGTTCAACCAGCGCACGAACTGTGTCTACCGCCGCCTGAAAGCGCTGCTGGATTCCGGCGAGTTAGGCGCGCTGAAGCGTGTGACGTGGGTGGTGACGGACTGGTATCGTTCACAGGCGTATTACGATTCCGGGGCTTGGCGCGCAACGTGGACGGGCGAGGGCGGCGGCGTGCTGCTCAACCAATGCCCGCATCAGCTGGATTTGCTGCAATGGCTCTGCGGACTGCCGACAACGGTGCGCGCGTTCTGCCACGAGGGCAAATGGCACGACATTGAGGTGGAGGACGACGTGACCGCCTATCTGGAATTTCCGGGCGGCGCGACGGGCGTTTTTATCGCCTCTACCGGGGAGCTGCCCGGCACGAATCGGCTGGAAATCGCCTGTGACCGCGGCAAAGTCGTCTGCGAAAACGGTCAGCTGACGCTATGGCGCTTGCCGCAGAGCGAATCCGCCTATTACCGCCGAAGCGCATCCGCATACCCCCATGCTGAGGTGCAGGTGGAGACTCTGCCGCTGGACGGGGAGAATCCGCAGCACGTCGGTGTGCTGAACGCTTTTGCGGCGCATATCCTGCACGGCACGCCGCTGGTGGCGGACGGGGCAGAGGGTATCCGCGCACTGATGCTGTCCAACGCCATGCACCTTTCCTCGTGGACAGGCAAGCCCGTGTCCCTGCCGATTGACGAGGGCGAATTTGCGCGGCTTCTGGCGGAAAAACGCCTGCATTCAAGGAAAAAGCAGGTGAAAGAGGTCACTTTCGCGACGGATCACAGCGGGACGGGAAGGGCAAAATAGGATAGGACGAAAACTCCGGCGCACCATTGAGAAAATGGGGGAGCGCCGGAGTTTTGGCGTGCGCTTTTATCTGCCGAATTGCTTTCCGAAGCAGCCTGTGCTATACTATTCCTTGGAATCAGGAAAGCAAGTTTTGCGGGCGGCGCGTGCTATCCGTATCAGCATACAGAAAGGAACGAACGGCATGATTACGGGGGAACTGAAGAACAAGATTGACGGGCTGTGGGAAATCTTCTGGACGGGCGGGCTGACGAACCCGCTGGACGTGATTGAGCAGATGACGTACCTGATGTTCATCCACGATCTGGATGACAGCGACAACATCAAGGCGAAGGAATGCGCGATGCTGGGGCTGCCGTACACGAGCATCTTCCAAGGCGGCGTGCAGATTGGCGACCGCACCATCGACGGCGCGCAGCTTAAATGGAGCGTTTTCCGCGATTTCCCGGCGGGAAAGATGTACAGCGTGGTGCAGGAGTTTGTGTTCCCGTTCATCAAGGGGCTGCACGGCGACAAGAACAGCGCGTACTCGAAGTACATGGGCGACGCGATTTTCAAGGTGCCGACGCCGCTGATGCTGGACAAAATCGTCAGCGCGATGGATGTCATCTACGAGCAGATGGCGCACCTGCAAAGCGCGGACACCCGCGGCGACGTATACGAATATCTGCTGAGCAAGCTGGCGACGGCGGGAGTCAACGGGCAGTTCCGCACACCGCGCCATATCATCCGCATGATGGTGGACATGATGGCACCGCGCGCGGACGAAATCATCTGCGACCCAGCGTGCGGCACATCCGGCTTTCTGGTGGCGGCGAGCGAGTACCTGAAAGCAAACCGCAAGCAGGAAGTCCTCTTCAATCGGCAGAACAAGGCGCACTATATGAACAGCATGTTCCACGGCTACGACATGGATCGTACCATGCTGCGCATCGGCGCGATGAACATGATGACCCACGGCGTGGACAACCCGTGCATCGAGTACCGCGACAGCCTGTCCGACCAGAACACCGACCGCGGCCGCTACACGCTGATTCTGGCGAATCCGCCGTTCAAGGGGTCGCTGGATTACGACATCGTCAGCGCCGACCTGCTGAAAGTCTGCAAGACGAAAAAGACGGAGCTGCTGTTCCTCGCCCTGTTCGTGAAGATGCTGAAAGTCGGCGGGCGCTGCGCGTGCATCGTGCCGGACGGCGTGCTGTTCGGCTCATCGGCGGCGCACAAGGCGATTCGGCAGGAAATCATCGACAACAACCGCCTGGAAGCGGTGATTTCGATGCCCAGCGGCGTGTTCAAGCCCTACGCGGGCGTATCCACCGCGATTTTGATTTTCACCAAGACCGGGCATGGCGGCACGGACAAGGTGTGGTTCTACGACATGCAGGCGGACGGCCTCACCCTCGACGACAAGCGCACGCCCACCCCCGACAACGACATTCCCGACATTGTGGCGCGCTTCCACGCCCTCGAAGCGGAGGAAACCCGCCAGCGCACGGACAAGAGCTTCTTTGTGCCGAAGGAAGAAATTGCCGCAAATGGCTACGACCTGAGCATCAACAAGTACAAAAAGACCGAATATCAGGCAGTGGAGTACCCCTCGACGCAGGAGATTATGGCGCAGATTGATGCGGATATGGCAAGGCTGGGGGAGGTTTTGGAGGAATTGAGGGGGATGATGGGATGATGACGTTAGTAAAGGATTATGCTGAACAAATAAGAGGAGTTTCATATAAACCGGAAGATGTTTGCGAAGAACTCAACGACGAGAGCATAACATTACTACGCGCTAATAATATTACTGATTCCGGATTATGTTTCGATGATTTGGTTTATGTGCGTAGAAACAAGGTAAAGGATGTTCAAAAACTGCAAAAAGGCGATGTACTTATTTGCACTTCAAGTGGCAGCAAAGCGCTTGTTGGAAAAGCAGCTTATGTTACCAAAGATATGGATATGACTTTCGGAGCATTTTGCAAAGTTATACGACCACATGGAGTAAATACTGACTACTTCCAATATTTCTTTCAAAGTCCGGCTTATCGAAAAAAAATTTCTGAATTGGCAGCCGGTGCAAATATAAATAACATTCGCAACGAACATATTGATGGACTGGCGTTTTATCTTCCTGACATTTCTACACAGCAACGCATTGCGGATACACTTGACAAGGTGTCGGAGGGGATTGAGGTGTGCAGGAGGATGTTGGGGGAACTTGACTTGATGGTCAAGGCGAAGTTTGGGGAGATGTTCGGGGACCCCACAGGAAATTCTTTTAATTTAAGTGTTAAGCCAATGACAGAGGTTTGCGAAATCATTGACGGCGACAGAGGAAAAAACTATCCTAATGCTGATGAATTTTCAGATGAAGGATATTGTCTTTTCTTAAATGCAAAGAACGTCACAGCATCCGGTTTTAATTTTGATAATTGCATGTATATCACCAAAGAAAAAGATGACATACTGCGAAAAGGAAAATTATCGCGTGGTGATGTGGTACTTACTACTCGCGGGACAATTGGTAATCTTGCTTTTTACACAAGCGATATACCATATGAACATATGCGAATCAATTCTGGAATGGTTATTCTTAGAATGAATCGAAAGATAATAAATGAAGTGTTTTTTATAGAGCAGTTCAAAATGTTGTTGGATGGTATAAAGCAGAAAATTGCGAGTGGTTCAGCACAGCCGCAGCTACCAATATCAGCGATGCGTGAAATAAACATACTTCTTCCCGATATTGAACAACAAAAAATTTTTTCCGAGTTTGTTGCAAAAAGCAACAAAAGCAGATTGACTCTTCAGCAAGTTTTGAGTAAAATAGAACTGGAACAAAAAGTTCTAATGCAGAAATACTTCGGGTGAGGTGATGGCCATGCAGATTACGTTTCTGATTGGCAACGGTTTCGACATTGGGCTTGGGTTGAAAACAAGATATACAGAATTTTACAAAGAATACATTCGTTTAGCACCGAACGATAGTGAAAATATAATAAAATTTAAGCAAGAACTTATGAAATTCCAAACCAGTCCCCAAAGCCAAATTATAGATTGGTCAGACTTTGAGTCTGCATTTGGTAAATATTCTACGATGTTTACAGCTGCTACTCAAGACCAATATATAGAATGCTTTGAGAATTTTGTCGAAAATTTTAATGAATATGTTTGGAAAGAAGAAGAAAAAGTAGATTACAGCGATGAAAAAAGAATAATATCAGTTCTGCTTAAAGCATTTACTGAATATTATAGGGTGCTTGATCCTGCGGATATTCGCACTATTAATAGTATATTCAAACAGTACAAGGATAATCGCACAATAAATTTTGTTTCTTTCAATTATACAAAAACTATTGATAGACTCAAAAGTATAGTAGCTAAATCATGGAACAGTCAAGTGAGATCTATAGGAAGGACTATACATGTTCATGGAACTTTGGAAGAAAATATGATTATGGGTGTAAATGATGCATCACAAATAAAAAATGCTGAATTGGCTGCTATTAAGAGCATTTGCAATGAAATAATAAAACCATCACAAAATGCAGATGTTGGCACAGAATGTCAGATTATTACAAAAGAACTTATTGAGAACAGTCATGTAATTTGCATTTACGGAATGTCAATTGGCGCTACTGATAAGTTATGGTGGAACCTAATAGCAGAATGGCTTTGCGCCGACTCAAATCGCCTGTTAATCATTTTTGCTAATAGCACTGATTACAATAAGAAATTTACATTCAAAAAAACAAAGCCAAGAAACATGATAAAAAATAGATTTTTCTCAATGCTGACGAATGGAACAAAGTTACGTCCGATAATAGAAAATCGCATATTTGTTGCTATGAACCGAAACATCTTTGAAATGAATTTGTGCGGTCAGAAAGTTGCAGAAAATGCCAATACCGCCAATGCAACGACTGTTGGATTGTAAGAACATAGCTACAAGGTTCTCATAATTCCCTCACATCATCTTGAAAGAACGGTGACTCTCATGTCCAATTTCTCCCTCTACCTCTCCATCCCGTCCTTCGCCGCGTTCGCCCCAATCGCCGAATCCGCGGAGAAAATCCTGTCCATCGACCCCGCAGCGTGCGTCCTCAACTGCCGCCGGGCGATGGAGGCGGCGGTCAAGTGGATGTATGCGGTGGACGGGTCGCTGGTCGCGCCGTGGGATGATAAGCTCGTCACCCTCATCAATACCGAGGAGTTCCGCGGCATCGTGGATGATCAGCTGATTTTTCGCTTGGATTTCATCCGCCGCATGGGCAACAACGCCGCGCACGGCGGCAAGGTCATCACCCGCGAACAGGCGGTGCTGTGTCTGCAAAACCTGTTCGTTTTTTTCGATTTTCTGGCGTACTGCTACGGCGAAAATTACACCGAACACACCTTTAATCCCGCTTTGCTGGCGGAGCAGAGCGCACAGCCGACCCCGCCCGCGGTGGACGAGGACGCCGCGCGCAAGCTGGATGCGCTCATCAAAGAGAATGCCGCACTCAAGGAACAGCTGACGCAGCGCCGCGAACAGCAGCATCAGACGTATGTGCCGAAGCCGCTGGAAATTTCCGAATACAAGACGCGAAAACTGTATATTGATGCAATGCTGCAGGATGCCGGCTGGGTTGAGGGAAAGAATTGGCTGAACGAGGTCAAGCTGCCCGGTATGCCGAACAAGAGCGAGACGGGCTATGCGGATTATGTCTTGTACGGCGACGATGGCAAGGCGCTGGCGATTGTGGAGGCGAAGCGCTCCTGCGTGGATCCGGCGGTGGGGCGGCAGCAGGCGAAACTGTATGCGGATATTATCGAGAAGCAGCAGGGTCGGCGTCCAGTAATCTTCTTAACCAACGGGTTTGAAACGAAAATCGACGACGGGCAGTATCCGGAGCGCAAGTGCGCCGCTATCTGGTCAAAGCGCGATTTGGAGAAGTGGTTCAACCTGCTGCGGATGCGCACGCATTTGGACAATATTGTGGTGGACGAGAACATCGCCGGGCGGTACTATCAGGAGAACGCGATCAAGGCTGTTTGCAACACTTTTGATGCGCGCAACCGCCGCAAAGCACTGCTGGTAATGGCGACAGGTTCGGGCAAAACGCGCACGGTGATTGCGCTGTGCAAGGTGCTGCTGGAACACGGCTGGGTGAAGAATATCCTGTTTCTGGCGGATAGAAACTCGCTGGTCACGCAGGCGAAACGCAGCTTCGTGAACCTGCTGCCGGAACTTTCGGTTACGAATCTCTGCGAAGAGCGGGACAACACCACGGCTCACTGCGTCTTCTCGACCTACCAGACGATGATGAACTGCATCGACGCCATTGAGGATGCGGAAGGCAAGCTGTTCACGGTCGGGCACTTTGATTTGGTCATCTGCGACGAGGCGCACCGCTCTATCTACAACAAATATCGCGACATTTTTACCTACTTTGATGCGCCCTTGGTTGGTTTGACGGCGACGCCGAAGGATGAAATCGACAAGAATACTTATGCACTTTTTGATTTGGGCAACGGTGCGCCGACGTATGGCTATGAATTAGCGCAGGCAGTCAAAGACGGCTATCTGTGCGACTTCGTATCGGTAGAAACGACGCTGAAGTTCATTCAGCAGGGCATTGTATACGACGAATTGACCGACGAGGAGAAAGAGGAATACGAGGCGAAATTTGCGGATGAAAACGGCGATGTGCCGGAATGCGTGATGCCATCCGCGTTAAACGAATGGGTATTTAATGAGGATACCATTCGCAAGGTGCTGAATACGCTGATGACCGACGGGCTGAAAATTGACTACGGCAGCAAAATCGGAAAGAGCATCATTTTCGCCAAGAATCACACGCACGCGGAGAAAATCTTGGAGATTTTCAACCGCGAATATCCGCATTTGTACGGCTATGCGAAGGTAATCGACAACTACATGACTTATGCGCAGAGCGCTATCGACGAGTTTTCCGACCCGCAGAAACTGCCGCAGATTGCTATTTCGGTGGATATGCTCGATACGGGCATCGACGTGCCGGAAGTGTTAAACCTTGTGTTCTTCAAGAAGGTGATGAGCAAGGCAAAATTCTGGCAGATGATAGGCCGCGGCACGCGCCTCTCTCCGGGGTTGATTGACGGCAAAGACAAGGACAAGTTCTATATTTTCGACTTCTGCGGAAACTTCGAGTTTTTCCGCATGAGCAAAGGCAATGCCAATGCCAGCGCACGCTCGCTTCAAGGGGCGCTTTTTTCGTTGAAGGCACAAATGGCGTTCAAATTGCAGGACGCAGTGTACAAAACCGACGAATTGTCCGCATTCCGTCAAACTTTGGTGGATGACATGGTGCGCAAAGTATCGGAATTGAACCAAGACAACTTCGCCGTCAAACAGCATCTGAAATTCGTTGAATTGTATACAAGCCCGAACCGATATCAGTCATTGAGCTACGAGGACACGCTGATGATGCAGCAGGAGTTAGCGCCTCTGCTTTTGCCGGAGCCGGATGACCCGAAGGCGCTGCGCTTTGACGCGCTCTTGTACGGCATGGAGCTGGCGCATCTCGCGGGACTGCCGTACAATCGGGCGCATCACGACCTGCTGAAAAAGGCGGAGGCGCTCAGCAAAATCGCCAATGTGCCGGAAATTGCGGCACAATCGGCACTGCTGGAGAAAATACTGCATACCGATTATGTGGAAAATACGGGAGTGGATGAATTGGAGAAAATCCGCAAAGCCCTGCGTGATTTGATGAAATACATCACAAACGAGCAATCCGCTTACGAAACAGGCTTTGGTGATGAAATCCTTTCTATTGAATGGAAACAGTCGGAATTGGAAAACGACGACTTGCAAAATTACAAAATGCGGGCTGAGTTTTACGTCCGCCAGCATCAGAATGAATTGGCGATTGCGAAACTCAAGATGAATGTTCCGCTGACGGACAGCGACATCACCCAGCTGGAGGAAATTCTCTGGAGCGAAGTCGGAACAAAGCAGGATTACGAAGCCGAGTATGGAAAGAAGCCGCTGGGCGAGTTCATCCGCGAAATCGTCGGGCTGGATATGAATGCCGCAAAAGAAGCATTTTCCGCTTATTTGACCAATGTAAATCTGGACAGCCGGCAAATCTATTTTGTGAATCAAATTGTGGAGTACATTGTGCATAACGGCATGATGAAGGATATGTCGATTCTACAGGAAGCACCATTCATCGATCAGGGCAGCATCATCGAGGTGTTTACGGATTTGTCAGTGTGGAAGGGGATTAAGGGCGTGATTGACACAATCAACGCCAACGCCTGCGGTGCATAAGCCGCCAATGGCCATCAAGAACTGCGGCTGTGCCGCTGACAGATCTGGAAGCCGAGAAAATCAAGTAAATCACAATTGAATATCACCCTTTTCCGACCTGTGCCTGCACCCGCGGGCGCGGGTCTTTTCTGTGTGCGCCCGGCAAGAGCAACAACTAAGTGGTGAGAGACCA
>ULRZ01042699.1_pt1 | contig 24504 bp, 18 predicted proteins | sample 1955861 | NCBI WGS metagenome assembly ULRZ01 (sample SAMEA4835694, study PRJEB28245) | human gut metagenome | biome: gut microbiome; material: fecal sample | place: Denmark | collected 2008 | reverse complement strand
ATTAACGGATTTTTCGCAATCCATTTCTGATTGACTATATAAACTAATACAATATGCTGAAAGAAAACAATCAAGACCGGAAATGGACGGTGCTGGAGAGCGAATACCTCATCCGGCGTCCGTGGTTCACAGCACGAAAAGACCACGTGCTGTTGCCTACAGGAGCAGAAAACAAAGAGTATTATGTGCTGGAATATCCCGACTGGATAAACGTGCTGGCGATTACCCGCGACGGTAAGTTCCTGATGGAGCGCCAGTACCGCCACGGACTGGGGATGACTTGTTATGAAATCTGTGCAGGCGTATGCGAGAAGGGAGAATCGCCCCTCGAATCGGCTCGGCGTGAATTGTACGAGGAAACAGGCTTCGGCGGGGGCGAATGGCAACACTGGATGGACATTTCCGCCAATCCCAGCACGAACACGAACCTCTGCCATTGCTTCCTTGCCACCGGTGTGGAGCGTGTCTCTACCCAGCATCTGGAAGAAACCGAGGACATCAGCGTCGAATTGCTTACAGCGGATGAAGTGCGCACGTTGCTCTTGAACGACCAAATCAAGCAAGCCCTGATGGCAGCCCCGCTTTGGAAATACTTTGCCGTGAACGGGCTGCTGTAGGTTTTTCACCACAGATTATACAGATAAAAAAATAAGTAACTGCCCCTGTGGTGAAATAATAATTTATAAATCTGTGTAATCTGTGGTGAAATACGAATCACGCTCCGAAGTCTCCCCGCAACGTCCGCTTGATGCGCCGGATGGCTTTCGCCCAAAAGCCGTTGGTGCGGTGATAATAGCGGGCGAAGGCACGGCGGGCTTCTTGGTTCTCCGCGATGGGGGAAATAGGGACGACGGGGAGCGGATGCATCCACAGGTCGGAAGCATAGAGGCCTCCGCCTCCGCAATTCGTGCCCGTGCCGTCGAATCCGGTGTTCTGCACCAGCGATTTGCCTACGTTCAGTGAAAGGATACCGGCGAGGAACAGGCTGGCGTTCCAGCGTATTGCCCACGAATTGTTCTTGCCGGCTATCTGGCGGCGCAGCATGCGGGTGAAGGGATAATTCCCGTTGAAATCGAAGGTGTGGGTCAGGCGGCGTTCTTCCAGCTGGGCGAGCAAGGCTTTCCCGTCGGGATTGAAATGCCGCCAGGCACGTGCCCACGTTGCCCAGCCCCAGCTTCCGGTCCACTTGATAAGGAAGGTGTCGGGCAGCGAAGGGTCTTTCGTGAAGTCGCACGCCTGGATATGTCCTACCCGCTCTTCGTCTTTGTACGTCTCCAGCGCATCGTTCATAAAGCGCAGGAAGTAGGGCGACACCACCAGGTCGTCTTCCAGCACAATCACCCGTCCGTAGGCATTGACCTGCGTTGTGACTCCATCGATGATGTTGCGGGCAAGACCCCAGTTCTCGGAGCGTTCGATAAGTGTAACCTGCTTAAATCCATTGACGCTTCGGATATACCGGCGCACTTCGTCCACATTCGGACGGTCTGCCTCGTTTCGGGCTTGGTCGGCATAGATAAAGAGGCGGCTCTCTATTGCCTCAGCATTGGTTTGCAAAGATTCGATAACCCGGCGTGTATGTTCGGGGCGGTTGTAGACGAAAAGGAGAATCGGAGCGTACATGGCTTTAATGAATAATTAATAGTTAATAATTAATAGCGGGTTGTTTCATTCAAGTAAGAAGTGCGGCGCTTCCATGCGGGTTCGCCGGCGGATGCATATAACTTCGTGCGTCTTTCCACTTAGCTTCAAGGCGAGATGCAGATAAGTGCATCCGTCTTTCCACTTATGATGCATGAAGGCGAGCAGGCTTTTCTTCACGCAGGCAAGGACGTTATAGGCGAAAGCGTTTCCGAAAGTGCGGTTCAGGTTGGTGTATTCGGAGAGCAGATACACGTACTCGGTGCGGAAAAACACCTCACGGGTCATGGGGCGCGACTGGCGGTCGTGGTTCCCGTATGCTTCCGGCACATAGCCCACTTTCAATCCGTGGCGGTGCAGGCGGTTCACGTAGTCCTTGTCTTCGCCATAATGGTAGAAGAGGGGCGAAAATCCGCCCAGTCTCTTCAGCGTGCGGACGGGGATGAACCAGAATGCCGCGTTGATGAAAGGGGCTTCTATCACGTCCTGGTCGTGCGGAATGCGTGCAGGGTCGGTCTGATGCACATAGCTGGCGAATCCATGGTCCAGCCGGTTGCCCGTTCCGTTCAAGTGTACAGGCGAGAGGATGCCGTATTCGGGATGCTTCTCTGCCTGGGCAGCCAGGAATCCGATGCTGTCCGGTGCCACCCATGCGTCTTGGTTCAGCAGGAATACGGCATCATAGCTTTCCTCCAGCGCAAGGCGCATGCCGATGTTGTTCGCCTGTCCGAAACCTAAGTTCTCTCCGTTGGCGATGAGGCGCACATGCGGGTAAGCGTCCCGGATGGTTGGCACGGTATCGTCTTGCGACCCGTTGTCGATAACCAGCACATCGGTGGGATAATCCGAGTGGGACAGGCTCTCCAGACAAGGTTTTATCCATCGGGTGAAGTTATAAGATACAATGATAGTCAGTATTTTCATGGTTTTATTTTTATATTTTACAATTTAGATTTACTATTTCTCCATGCGGCATTGTAAATAGTAAATAGTAAAATCGTAAATCAATCGAATCGCATCCGCAAGGTTGTCCACCGGTCGCGCAGACGCTTGACGAGGCTCACGGTAGGCACGCCCGTCCACGCTTTTGCCTTTTCCCAAAAGCGGGCTTCATCGCCCAGGCCTTTTTGCTTTTCGAGGAGGCGGAAGAGGCTGTACAGCCCCCGCTTTTTCTCGTAAGGCAGATGCCATACGGCAAGATGCTCGTCTCCGGGACGGACGTTGTTGAATTGCGGAGAAGTCCACATCCGCTTTACATAACGGTTTGCTATGGCATTGCGTAAGTCCAGCCGTTCGGCAAGCATGCTGAGCACGTGCGCTTCTTCGTTCAGTTTGGGAGCTTGGAGGCCGGCTCGGGCAAGGTTGAACGCCCAAAGTTCAGGATATGCCTCATTGATACGGCGTACGTTGTCGCCTCTCAGCCCGATGAATTCCCCTCCGTAGTAAGCAAGTGGCAAACGGGGAGGTTTGCTGTAGCAGGCTTCGTAGAACGCTTCCATCTGCGGCAGGGTGATGCCGTTAATAGTGGCGGAACGGTCGGTGATAAACTCATAGAGTGCACTCCCATTGTTGCGGATTTCATCGAAAAGTGGGTCAAGCGGCATACGGCACAAACAATCAGCATCGCACACCAGCAACGTATCATCCGCCTGCATCCGTCCGTCCATCCCGCTAAGAATATCGTATAGATAGAATTGGTTCTGCCATGCTTCGTACCATCCCTTCGGCGGACGCCGTGTATAAGGAAGTGTGACGGTCTCCACGCTTAATTCATCGAACAATTCCAGCAGGAAACGGGGCAATCCTTCACGCTTCAGATTCGTGAAGAACAGCAGCCGCGCCTTCGGGTTGTAGTGGCGGAAGGTGCGGAAAAAAGGCACCTGTATCTGCATATACACCGAGTGCACCAGTGCTGAGTCGCCCTTCTGCCCCATCTGCGGGTAGAAGCTCGCCTCGTCCGCCGATTCGCGGTAGAACCAAGTAGCTATGTAATCGGTCATAATTGAGTTGTTTCGGTTTCGCGGTAAAGATAAGGATTTTCCGGCACATTACGCCTTGGAAGGCGATAATTCTCGTCCTTTGGCGTGATTAATGATTATTAACAACTATGCATGCAGGATTTCCGCCTTTACGCTCTTTATAGGGGTGAAGACGTCTTTTGAAACAACATTTTTTATATCACTTTTAAAAACAGATTTAAAATGAAGAAAACAATAAAACCCGTAAGATTCTTTATGTCCCTGCTGATGCTGGGATGTGCCCTTGGTTTCACCGCTTGCAGCGACGATGATGAAAATAATCCGCAAGTGCCCGAGGCAGTAACCGCCGAAGACGTGTATGGCGACTATACCGGAAAGATGACCGCTAATGCCATTGCAACGCAGGAAGAGGGCGGAGAGGATTCCGAAGGAACGGAAGTAAAGGCGGTCGTGGCGGACGATACGATTTGCATCAGCAGCTTCCCTATCCGCGACATTGTGCTGTCGGTGGTAGGTGATGAAACCTTGGCAGACCAGATTGTGGAAGCCGTAGGCGATGTGGAATATAAAATCGGTTATGAACCGACAATCTCCGCTGCACAAGACAGCATCAGCCTTGCTTTGGCTCCCGAATCGCTGAAGCTTTCGGTGGCTCTTCCTTCAGAATCAGAGGAAGAGGCTGCGCCTATCGCCATTGAAGTGAAGGTGGAAACGGACACCAACGGAAGCTATGCCGTAGAGAACGGCAAGCTGACGTTCCGTTTCGCCGCTACGGAAGTGCTGTTGGGCGAAGGCGAAGGACAGACGCCGCTTCCAAACTTTGCCGCTACGACTTTCGATTTCGACATGGATCAGAGCAGGGTCGCGCATAATTGAGGCGTACGATAGAAGACACTTTCCTGCAGGGGCGGGGTTGCCGCAACGGAATGCATCTGTACGGGTGCTTCCGGGTGGCGGCTCCGCCCTTGGCAATTTAGCGGTTCAAGGGGAATGAGTTGGAAGCCTGCATCAGTTTCCTGCCGGGATTTCCCGCCGCACGCTGCAGCGGGTTTTCCAGCTTTGGGAAATCTTACTGCACGTTGCGGCGGGTTTTCCAGCTTTGGATTTCGTGCTTTTCTTTCACGGCAGGTAATGCCTTATCCACTCGTTCACGTCGTAGGCGGCGCGGACGGATTCGGGCACTTCGGCAAGGGGGCTTTCGATGAAGGCGCGGAGCTGCTCTTCCGGGTCCTTGCCAAGGATAAAGACGTTTTGCGGACGGTAGAAGTCATAGCGTGCTATCTCCGGATTATCGGTCAAGAGCTTTTTGCCGTAGAAGAGGGCTTCGAGGGGGCGGCGCGTCAGGCCGGTCTGTCCCTTCTGGCTGATGTCAATAACGCAGCGCGTGCGGGCAAGGCGGTCGAGGTACTGGAGATAGGTGAGCTTCTCCGCCGGCGTGCGGGGGATAACGAAATCGCACGTGAGGCCTTCGGCTTCAAGGCGTGTGCGGAGGCGTTGCAGCGTGCCGGCGCGGTCTTTGGGCAGGCCGCAGAAGAAGCAATCGGAGTCGATGTTGTCGGGCTGGTGTTCGGGATAACGGAAGTATTGTCCTGTACATGCCATTCCGTAGCGTTCCGCTTCGCAGGGGTCGAAGCTCGTCAGGCGGTATCCGAGGGCGCGGATGGCCTGCAGTTCTTCGGCAGGACGGCGGAAGGTGGTGCCGACGGGGTTGCAATAGTAAATGTAGCAGGGCACTCCCTCGGGCAGGTAAGGGCGGATGGCGCGGAGCACCCGCACGTTGCACGCTTCGTAAATCAGGATGGCATCGCCCGCCTCGGCATGGATAATCCGGTCGAAGTATTTCTTCGGGAACCAATAATATAAGATTCGCTTGGGCAAGGGGATGCGTCCCGCCAGCAAGCTTCGGGTGATTCCTTTGAACCGCCCGGAGGGATAGCGCAGGAAGTCGGGCAGCATCACGATGTGCTGCCTCACTTCGGGCTTTATGCCTTCGAATATCTCCCGTGGCGGGCTGATGACGTAGAGGATGCTCATTTTCTTTTAAACAAATAGTTGATACATTCTTGCATGATTTCGGCATGAGCAAGCCTCATGACGAGGAAATAGCACCCTGCCGCTACAATGACTTTCGTAAGGAAAGTGACGGCGAGCGGACCTCCTGCCATATAGGCACTCAGCCACCCTGCCGAGCAGGCAAGCAATGCGGAACAGAGAAAAGGAAGCAGGTCGAGCAGTAAGGCTTTTACTTTTAGTCCGATGAACCGCCGGGCAAAGCCTTGCCACACGAACAGCCATACGATGTTGAGGCACACGTTCACGACCACCATTGCGTAGATGCTTCCGCCCAGTTGTATTAATACTAAGACGGTGAGGAGCTGGAGCACGACTTGTGCGATGATATTTCCCATATAGATGTCCGATTTCCCCTGGCTGATGATGAGGCTGGAGAAGAGGGTGTTGAGGGGAACGAAGGCGCCTCCGATGCAGAGCAATTGCATCAAGGGGATACTGCCTGTCCACTTTTCGCCTACGGTCAGGAGAATCAGCTCGTGTGTCACGATAGAGAGTCCGAACATCGCCGGAAAAGCAAGGAAGGCACAGAAGCGGAGTATCTTGCGGAACACGCGCAGGGAGCGTTCGCGGTCGTCGCTGATGCTTGCCAGTACGGGTTGCGCCACACCGCCCATCATTCCTGTAATAAATTGATGCCCCGTGGCGTTCCATTTATTGGCTTGGTTATAATTGCCTACCGCTTGTGGGTTGAAGTATTTTCCCAGTATGACCGAAAGCAGGTTGTTGTTCAGTTGGTTGGCGATATTGGTGATGAGCAGCTTGCTGCTGAAAGCGAAGAGCGGCTTCAGCGGGCGGAAATCAATCCGGAACGTAGGGCGCCACGGCGAGAAATACCAGCTGCATATTGTCACGACAATCAGGTACGTAAGGCTTTGTGTGGCGATGCCCCAGTAGGAAAATCCGTGGTAGGCAAGCGTGATGCCCAGGCATCCCGATAGGATGTGGGCGATGATGCCCGAAAGTGCCTGCTGGCGTACCTTCAGATTGCGGAAAAGATAAGCTCCTTGCGCCGTGCCCAGGCTGGCAATAGGAATGGCAAGAAAGCAATAACGCGCCAACGGGATAAGGGCAGGTTCATGATAAAAACGGGCTATCAGCGGGGCGCAAAAGAACAATACGAGGTAGGCACACACGCCGATGCCGAGGCTGCACCAGAATACGGCGTTATAGTCTTCGTGCCGGATGTGCTTTACATTTGCCAGTGCGGCTCGGAAGCCGCTTTCCTGCAATGAGTTCCCGATAAGGGTAAAGACGGTGAGCATCCCCACCATGCCGTACTCCGCCGGTCCGAGCATCCGCCCCAGGATGATGCCGAATACGAGCACGAGCAATTGCTGGGCACCGTTGTTAACGGCTCCCCAGAATAGTCCTTTCGCGGTCTTTTCCTTTAATGATTGTTCGGGCATATTGCAAGATTAAAAGATGAAACACAGATTAACGCAGATTAGCGCGGATTTTTATTTTTAGAATCTGCGAAAATCTGCGTTAATCTGCGTTTCAAGATAAAAAGATTACTTCACTTCGCTACCTGGCTTCACTTCGCGCAAGACGGAAGTGACCGCCAGCGAGCCGTCGAAGTTTTCGGCACTCAATATCATGCCTTCGCTCACTAAGCCGTTCTTGAACTGGCGCGGGGCGAGGTTGGCGATGAACAATACCTGTTTGCCCACCAATTCTTCGGGCTTGTAGTGCTGGGCGATGCCGCTCACGATGGTGCGGTTTTCCAGCCCGTCGGCTATCTTGAATTTCAAGAGTTTTTTCATCTTAGGCACGTTCTCGCATTCCAGCACCGTGCCTACGCGGATGTCCAGCTTGTCGAAGTCCTCGATGCTGACGGTCGGCTTCACAGGGTTTGCCTTGTAGGCGGCAGCTTCGTTTGCCTTCTTGGTGGCAAGCAGCTTGTCCACTTGTGCCTGGATGACGTCGTCTTCTATCTTTTCGAAGAGCAGTTCCGCCTTGTTCAGGGCGTGTCCGGCTTCCAGCAGGTCGGTGCGTCCCAGTTGTTCCCAGCTGAAGGTTTCCATGTTCAGCATCTTGCGGAGCTTTTCGGAGCTGAAAGGCAAGAACGGTTCGAAGGCGATAGAAAGGTTTGCCACCAGTTGTAGGGCGATGTTGAGAATGGTTGCCACACGCTCCATGTCGGTCTTTGCCAGCTTCCACGGTTCGGTGTCGGCAAGGTATTTGTTGCCGATGCGGGCAAGGTTCATTGCCTCCTTCTGTGCATCGCGGAACTTGAATACGTCAAGCAGTTTCTCTACTTGTGCCTTCACGTCTGCAAATTCCTGCAGGGTTGCCCGGTCGTAATCGTTCAGTTCGCCGCAGGCGGGTACCTTGCCTTCAAAGTATTTGTGGGTCAGCACGAGGGCACGGTTCACGAAGTTTCCGTATACGGCTACCAGTTCATTATTATTACGTGCCTGGAAGTCTTTCCATGTAAAGTCATTGTCCTTTGTTTCCGGAGCGTTGGCGGTGAGCACGTAGCGCAATACGTCCTGTTTGCCGGGGAAGTCCTGCAGGTATTCGTGAAGCCATACCGCCCAGTTGCGTGAGGTGGATATCTTGTCGCCTTCCAGATTCAGGAACTCGTTTGCCGGCACGTTGTCGGGCAGGATATAGCTGCCTTCCGCCTTCAGCATGGCGGGGAACACGATGCAGTGGAACACGATGTTGTCCTTTCCGATAAAGTGTACGAGGCGTGTTTCGGGGTCTTTCCACCATTTCTCCCACGAGTCGGGCAACAATTCCTTGGTGTTCGAGATGTAGCCGATAGGTGCGTCAAACCATACGTAGAGCACCTTGCCTTCGGCTCCCTCTACCGGAACGGGGATACCCCAGTCGAGGTCACGGCTTACGGCACGCGGCTGAAGTCCCATGTCGAGCCACGACTTGCACTGGCCGTACACGTTGGGGCGCCATTCCTTGTGGTCTTCCAGAATCCACTGGCGCAGCCATGCCTCGTGCTTGTCGAGCGGCAGGTACCAGTGCTTGGTTTCCTTCATTACCGGCTGGCTTCCGCTGATGGCACTCTTCGGGTTGATAAGTTCGGTAGGCGAGAGCGTGGAACCGCACTTCTCGCACTGGTCGCCGTAAGCACCTTCGGCGTGGCAACGCGGACATTCGCCCGTGATGTAGCGGTCGGCAAGGAAAGTCTTTGCTTCCTCGTCGTAGTATTGCATCGAGGTCTTTTCTACAAACTCGCCCTTGTCGTAAAGGGTACGGAAGAATGCCGATGCCGTGTCGTGGTGCACCTTCGAAGTGGTACGCCCGTACACATCGAATGAAATGCCGAACTCCTTGAACGAGTCGCGGATGAGCGTGTGATAGCGGTCCACGATGTCCTGCGGCGTGCATCCTTCCTTCTTGGCGCGGATGGTGATGGGCACGCCGTGCTCGTCCGAGCCTCCGATAAATAATACCTCTTCTTTCTTCAGGCGCAGGTAGCGCACGTAGATGTCGGCAGGCACATATACGCCCGCCAGGTGTCCAATGTGGACCGGTCCGTTGGCGTAAGGCAGTGCCGAGGTGACTGTAGTCCGTTTGAATTTCTTTTCCATATAGCGTATGTTTTTTCTTTGATTTCGAATAACGCCTGCAAAGATACGTTTTTTTTCCGTATGTTTGCAGAAACCAAAACCTTATGTGCGTATGAAACCGATAATAGGCTTAGTGCTGCTTGCCTTGGCAGCTTGCGGAGGACAGCAGAAGACCGAAAGTCCGCTTGCGGCTGAAACCGATACGATACGGGTAAAGGAACCGGACAAAGAACCGATAATCTTGGAGCGTGAGACCGGAAAGCCGGTTTATGACATGATAGAAGGAGATACGGTCTACAGATATGCGGACAGCGGGCCGGAGTTTTCCATTCCTAAGCCTTACGGCTCGGAATATAGCACGGGCTTGGAACACTACATACAAGAAGCCGTGAAGGACATCCACATCGGTGAAGGCATCTCTGTGGTTTCTTTTGTGGTCAATAAAATGGGATTGCCTTGTCACGTCACCCTTGCAAGGTCGGCAAAGGTATTTGCGCCTGATGCCCGTTCATACCGCCAAATGGATTCCATTGCTTGCGAGGTGGTTCACAACCTGCCTTACTTCATCCCCGCCAGCCTTAACGGGGAGCCGGTCAACTATCTGATAGGAGTAGCGGTAAGGTTTAAATAAATGTGGTTGTTTTGAAGATTGCTTGTAGAGGTGGTTCGATGCGGACGGTCGTTTCAGAAGTTTTCATAGGCTGAAACTTTAGTTTTCACTTGTAGAAACTATGGTTTTTACTTGTGAAAACCTTAGAAGCTGTTTTGAATTTCTCCAAAAAGTTTTTCTTGACTTGATGTATTCGCTTTCGTGTGTGCTTTGGGCGATTTTTTGGTCCTTTTCGCTCCTGTTCTTCGTCAGATAGCCCGCTATCTTCCTCATCACAAAAGCGAAAATGCCTCAAAAACTCATCCCAAATCATCGCATGATAAATTCAAAACAGCTTCTTAGTTTCAGCTTGATTTGATTATTTGAAACTTTAATTGGGCGATTTAACGGGGCTGTATGAAATGGCGTTATGTTCGGCAGGGAGGTCATCCTTTCCGCTGCACGATACGCGCTCCGGCAGGCACGCTTTCCGTCACCCAGATGTTGCCGCCGATGGTAGCTCCGCGCCCTATCGTGATGCGTCCCAAAATCGTGGCGTTGGAATAGACGATGACGTCGTCTTCCAGAATGGGGTGGCGGGGGATGCCTTTAATCGGATTCCCGTGTTCGTCGAGGGGGAAGCTTTTTGCGCCCAGCGTTACGCCCTGATAGAGTTTCACATTGTTACCGATGATGCACGTGGCTCCGATTACCACGCCCGTACCGTGGTCGATGGTGAAATGACTTCCTATTTTGGCTCCGGGATGGATGTCGATGCCCGTTTCCGAGTGCGCCATTTCGGTGATGATGCGGGGGATGAGCGGGACGTTCAGCGTATGCAGCTCGTGGGCGATGCGGTAATTGGTAAGGGCGCGGATGATGGGGTAGCAGCAGATGATTTCGCCGAAGCACGTGGCGGCAGGGTCGCCGTAATAGGCGGCTTCCACGTCCGTAGCCAGCACGCGCCGAATTTCGGGCAGGCGGCTGATGAACTGCGCGGCGATGTTCTTGGCGCTTGCCTTGCAAAGGGGGGCGTCGGACATTTCGTCCGACAGGGCATTCTCGATGCCGAAGCAAAGTCCCGCCTGTATTTGCTCAGTGAGCAGGCGGAACAGTTCTTCTACGTTTACGCCGATATGGTAGCTCAGCGTGCGCCGGTGAATGGTGGAATTGCCGAAATAACCGGGAAAGAGTATTTCGCGCGCCAGCTCTACGATGCGCCGGAGCGAAGCGGCGGAGGGCAGCGGCTCGCCGTCCTTGTATTGATGGAACAGCCCGTCGTACGATTGGCTTTCGGAAAGCTCGCTTACGGCTTTGTTCAGGATAGGTGTGTAGTCAGATGTTATCATGTGGATTTTTATGTTTTGTGTTCCTTGGCAAAAATACAAAACTTTTTCACAAAACGCTTGTGGAAGTTACCGAAATAACCTAATTTTGTTGTATTTAGTTTTAATGTTTAAAGACTTAAGGATTATGAGGCTATTGGCGACAACTCTCGTTTTATTATCTTTGTTATCATCTTGTGGTTCTGATAAGGAGGATATGTGTCTGTTTCCATTAAAGGGAGCGGAAAATGTGAATCCGGACACCCGTCTTGTATTGACTTTTAATGAAGTGCCGGTTGTTGGTGATTCGGGGATGATACGAGTGTTTGATGCTGTTTCTGGCGAGCAGGTTGACAGCTTGGATATGAGTGTGCCTGCCGGACCGACAGAAAGGCGCACTTACGGACCAGAGTGCGATTATACGAAGGTGCCGTATGATTATAGCAGGACGGTGATGCCTACCAATCGGAATACGCGCCCCGGTACGCCTTCGGGTACGGCAGAACCTACGCCTCCGGACTATCAGTTGAATATTATCGGCGGATTTACAGATGCATTTCACTTCTACCCGATTATAGTAAAAGATTCGACAGCTACTATTTACCTTCACAATAATGTGTTGGATTATCATCATTCTTATTATGTGACGATTGACGAAGGTGTGCTCAATTTGCCTGATGGTAGTTTCCGAGGTATTTCAAAAACCGATGGTTGGACTTTTACAACTAAGGATGCGGCTCCGTCCCATATCGATACATTGGTTGTAGATGCATCCGGAAAAGGAGACTTCAATACAGTGCAGGGAGCATTTGATTTTATTCCTGATTTTTCGGACAAGCCCGTTGTAATCGTTGTAAAGCCTGGGGATTATGAAGAGTTGGTTTATGTGCGTAATAAGTCGAATGTGAAAGTAAAAGGTTCGGGTATGGGATGTACGAAGGTACATTATGCTAATAATGAGGTATTCAATCCACACCCGTTAACGGTAAAGACAAATGAGTGGCCGGGCACATTCCCTTCACGCCGGGCTGCGTTTGCTCTTGATAATTGCCGTGATATTGTCATGGAGGATATAACGATAGCAACTGATTTGAAAGGTCAGGCTGAAGGATTGCTGATAAACGGCGAACGCATCGCTTTGTATCGTGTTCATATCATCGGTTCGGGCGACGCTTTGCAAGCGAACGGGACGATATATATGGAATCATGCGAATTGGACGGTGATGGTGATACGATTTTGGGACGAGGCAGCTTATTTGCTTATAAGAGTAATTTACGTAATAACGGAGGTCCGTTTACGTGGGTACGCAACACGAAAGGGAATCATGGAAATGTGTTTGTCGAATGCACGCTTTCCACAGGAAACGGGAAATTGGCTGATTTCGGAAGGACCAAGTCTAATGGGGGAACGACCTATCCGGATGCGGAGGTTGTGCTTATCGATTGCCAGACACGTAATATTCTTCCGGAGGGCTGGAGCGCTATCGGCGAGCGTACTGCCCGTATGTATGAATACAATACATGCGATATGGAAACGGGCAAACCTGTTGACACTTCGAAGCGTCATCCGTATTCACGTAGGCTGGATGCACAAAAAGATGCGGAGTTAATAGCAGATTACCGTAATCCGGCATTTGTATTAAAAGGTTGGATGCCTTCAGCTGATTTGATGCAATAAATAAGATACAATCGTGGCATAGTCGAAAAATAATGGCATAATTGTATCTTTTATACTTGCGCTGCAAGTACGGTTAGTAACTAGGGTGTCCAGTTTTATGTTCTTATTTTTATTGCAATTTTAACATTTCATTTATCTATAAAAATCTGACATAAAGGCAGAAACAAATGCTTAGCCAGATTAATTTTAACACTCTGAAAATGCATTATAATCTTTTATTATTGTTGAATGTCCATATTATGTGGTTATCAATGCATTAGAAAACAAACAACTCGTTTTTTAATGCAAAAACTGGAACATTAAACTGGACACTCTAGTTAGTAACCGTTATGAAGTGTAATTATTGCACTGTACGATTACTAATCGTATTGATGCGCATACGATTGCGTTTATCCGAAGCATACTCCCATGCGGCGTCCTTGCACAATCAAATCGTTGTCGGGGGTGACCAGCTTCAGCTTGCCTGCCACGTCTGCCAGCGGGACGGAAACAATATCGTCGCCTTGCAGGGAGACCATTCTTCCGAATTTGCCTTGGGCTATCAGCTCTGTAGCGTGCCCTCCCATGCGTGTGGCAAGGGTACGGTCGAAAGCCGTGGGGCTTCCTCCGCGCTGGATGTATCCCAATACCGTCTCGCGGGTCTCGAAGCCGGTTTCGTATTCGATTTCCTCGGCGATGTATTGGGCGGCTTTTTTCCCGTTCAGGGTGGGGATGCCTTCGGCTACCACTACAATCGAGTAGGGCTTGCCTTTTTTCAGCCGTTCGATGATGACATCCCCGATGTTATGGATATTGAAGGGAAGTTCGGGAAGCAGGATGATGTCGCCTCCGCCTGCCATGCCTGAGTGCAAGGCAATCCAGCCCGCTTTGTGTCCCATCACTTCGATAACCATCACGCGTTGGTGCGAGCTTGCCGTGGAATGCAGGCGGTCGATAGCCTCGGTGGCAATGCTTACCGCCGAATCGAAGCCGAACGAAATGTCGGTGCCCCACACGTCGTTATCGATTGTCTTGGGTATCATGACCACGTTTATGCCGGTTTCTGCCAGCTTTGCCGCAGTTTTCTGCGTGCCGTTCCCTCCGATGCATACCAGGCAGTCCAGCCCGTGCTTCTGAATGGTGCGCATCAATGCCGCCGGTGTGTTTTCCGGGGCTGATGCTTTCCCGCGCCGGAAAGGCTTTACCCGCGAAGTGCCCAGAACAGTCCCTCCCATTGTGAGCAGCCCGCCCAATGAGGTTTCGGTAAGCGGAGTCACTTCGTCATCGAGCAATCCGCGGAAACCGTTGTGGATGCCGTACACTTCCATTCCATAATAATTTATAGCTGTCTTGCAAACGCCTCTGATAGTGGCGTTGATGCCGGGGCAATCGCCTCCTGCCGTCAATATCCCGATTCTCATAACCTTCAAATTTAGTCTTCACGTGGTAAAGTTATAAGAAAAAAGCGTAGATTTGTCTTTTCTAACATAAAAAATATATCACCGATAAGAGAAATGGCTAACTTTGCGGAGCAGAAAAATAAACAAACCAATGGTTTCAACAAAGTTAATCGAAAAGCTATTCGTTTCCCGTCAAAAGGAAATAGACACATACACTACACAGGCGGAAGCCATCCAGGAAAAGGTGTTCCGGAAACTTACCGCACAGGCTTCGGATACGGAATGGGGCAAGAAATACGATTTTGCGCATATCCGTTCATACGCTGATTTCCAGCGTGTGCCTATCCAGCAATACGATGACATCAAGGGCTACGTGGACCGTATGCGCCATGGAGAAAAAGACGTGCTTTGGCCCGGGCGGGTTATCTGGTATGCCAAGTCGTCGGGGACTACAAGCGATAAAAGCAAGTTCATTCCCGTAAGCAAAGACGGGCTGAAGCACATTCATTACCGGGGTGGAACCGATGCCGTGGCGCTTTACTTGCGCTCGAACCCTGAAAGCCGTTTTTTCTCGGGCAAAGGATTGATATTGGGCGGAAGCCATAGCCCGAATTATAATGTAAAGGACAGCCTGGTGGGAGACCTTTCCGCCATTTTGATACAGAACATCAATCCGCTGGTGAATCTTATCCGCGTGCCGGGCAAGGAGATTGCCTTGCTGAGCGAATTTGAAGAGAAGGTAGAGCGGATTGCCGAGACTACGGTACACGAAAACGTGACCAACCTCTCGGGAGTGCCTTCATGGATGCTGGCGGTCATCAAGCGCATCTTGGAAAAGACCGGCACGAAGCACTTGAACGAGGTATGGCCCAATCTGGAAGTCTTTTTCCACGGAGGGGTATGTTTTACGCCCTACCGCGAGCAATACAAGCAGCTCATCCCGTCCGACAAGATGCACTACATGGAGACCTACAATGCCAGCGAAGGATTCTTCGGCTTGCAGAGCGACCTTGCCGACCCGGCGATGCTCCTGATGATAGACTACGATGTATTCTACGAGTTCATCCCGCTGGAGGAAATTGATAACCCGAATCCCGCTATCGTGCCTTTGACGGGTATCGAGACGGGGCGGAACTATGCGATGGTCATCAGCACCTCGTGCGGATTGTGGCGGTATATCATCGGCGATACGGTGAAGTTTACCCAAAAAGACCCGTATAAGTTTGTCATTACGGGCCGCACCAAGCATTTCATCAACGCTTTCGGTGAGGAGCTGATGGTGGACAATGCCGAAAAAGGGCTTGCCAAGGCTTGTGCCGAGACCGGAGCGCAAGTACTGGAATATTCGGCGGCTCCCGTCTTTATGGACACCAATGCCAAATGCCGCCACCAATGGCTCGTCGAGTTCAGCGTCATGCCTGACTCGGTGGAGAAATTCCGCCACGTGTTAGACCGTGCCCTGCAGGAAGTGAACTCAGATTACGAGGCGAAACGCCATAAAGACATTACGCTTCAGGAATTGGAGCTGATTGTGGCACGCCCCAACCTTTTCCACGACTGGATGAAGCAAAAAGGCAAGCTGGGAGGCCAGCATAAAGTGCCTCGCCTGAGCAATAACCGAGACTATATAGAAGAAATGTTAAAACTGAATAAGCCTACGCATACCGCATGAAACCCATACCCAAGTACATAGCCCTGCTGCTGTTCATTATCGGATTTTACGCGTGTGCCGGTACGGGCTGGTCGCCCGACGGAGGCCCTTACGATGAAGAGCCTCCCAAGTTTGTTCGTGCCACGCCGGTTCCGAATGCCGTCAATAACACGCGCAAGAACGTATCCATTGAGTTCGACGAATACATCAACCTGGAGAACGCTTCGGAAAAAGTCATCATCTCGCCTCCCCAGCGCGAGCAGCCCGAAGTAAAGACCAGCGGCAAGCGGGTCGTGGTGAAGTTCATCGACACGCTGATGGCAAACACCACGTACACCATCGACTTCGGCGATGCCATCGTTGACAACAACGAAAGCAATCCGTTGGGGCAGTTCTCGTATGCCTTCTCTACCGGTCCCGAGATAGATACCATGGCGGTGTCGGGCACCGTGCTTAATGCCGAAAACCTGGAACCGATAAAGGGCATTCAGGTAGGACTGCACAAGAACCTGAACGATACGGCGTTCACCAAGCTCCCTTTCGACCGCATCTCGCGTACCGATAGCCGCGGGCAATTCACCATCCGGGGCGTGGCTCCGGGCAAATACCGTATTTATGCGCTGCAAGACGGGAACCAGAATTATATGTACGACTCGAAGACCGAGACGGTGGCATGGTCTGATTCGCTTATCGTGCCCGACATGACGCCTGCCGTACGCTTTGATACGGTATGGAACGAAATCGACACCACCCACATCGATACCATTTTCGAAGTGCATTACACCCGCTTCCTGCCCGATAACATCATGCTTCGCGCTTTCAAGGAAGAAAGCACCATGCAATACCTGGCGAAGAGCGAGCGTCCGGAGACCAAGAAATTCAACCTTTATTTCAGTGCGAAGGCAGACACCTTGCCCACGCTGAGAGGGCTGGACTTCGATGAGAAACAGCTCATCGTGGAAGCCAATCTGCGCAACGACAGCATCACCTATTGGGTGAAAGACACTACGTTATGCGAACGCGACACACTGACCATCGAGCTGAAGTATCTGGAAACCGACACGCTGGGACAGCTGGTGCCTACGACCGATACGTTGCGCATGGTGAACAAGATTCCGCGCGAACGGCGCCTTGCCATGAAGAAAGAGGCGGATGAGAAGGCGGAGAAAGAACGCAAGAAGAAAGAGAAAAAAGGCGATACCCTTGCGGTGCAGACCCCGTTCCTGACGATAAACGTGGATGCGCCTTCCGAACTGGACATCAACCGCAACATCGTACTGAGTTTCGAGGAACCGGTAGAGCACATCGATACGTCGGCGATTCACATGCAGACAATGATAGACTCGGTATGGCAGGACACGCCGTTCATTTTCCAGGCCGATACCATTGCCCCGCGCCGCTACATTGTCCTTGCCAACTGGCAGCCTGGACAGGAATACCAGCTTACGATAGATTCGCTCGGATTCAAAGGCATCTACGGACTGTATACCGACAAGGTAGAGAATAAATTGAAGGTAAAGACCGTAGACCAGTACGGCACCCTTTTCCTCAACATCATGGGAGCCGGACCGCATGCCATCGTGCAGCTTTTGAACAGCAGTGATGCCGTGGTGCGCCAGCAGCCCGTAAAGGAGAACAATACCTGCGACTTTTATTTCCTCCAGCCCGGCACGAAGTACTATCTCCGCCTGTTCAACGATACGAACCGCAACGGCAAGTGGGATACCGGAAACTATGAGGAGAAACGCCAGGCGGAAGAAGTATTCTATTTCCCCAAGACCTGGGAAATGAAAGCGAATTTCGAATTCGAGGAAAACTGGAACCTTTACGCCATACCGCTCGACCGCCAGAAACCGGACGAGATAAAGAAACAGAAGCCTGACGAAACCAAGAAGATTAAAGACAGGAACAAGGAAAGAGCTAAAAAATTAGGACGAACATGATGAAGAAAATCTTACTCTGCCTGTGCTTGCTGACAGGAAGCCTGGCGATGAAAGCCCAATGCGGTGCCGTGAACAATGCCATCAAGCCCGGAGAATCGTTGAGCTACGAATTGAAGTTCAACTGGAAATTCATCTGGTTTAACGTGGGATGGGCGCGGATGGATGTAAACGAAGCTGTCTACAACGGCCAGCCCTGCCTGCGCACCGACCTGCTCTCGTACACCAACAAGCGCTTCGACCGCTGGTTCAAGATGCGTGATACGCTGACCTGCATCACCAGCCAGCAGCTGGAGCCGCTCTACTTCCGCAAGGGAGCCGAAGAAGGCAAACGCTATACCGTAGACGAAGTGAACTTTAGCTACCGTAACGGGAAGTGCATCGTCGACCAGCAGCGCACCCTGAGGGGTAAAACTACTCAAAAGCACGATGAAATGGATGTCTGTGTCTACGACATGTTGAGCATCCTGCTGCAGGCACGCTCGTACGACCCCACCGACTATAAGGTAGGCATGAAAATCCTCTTTTCGATGGCTACGGGGAAAAAGGTCGAAAAGCAGACACTCATTTACCGGGGAAAGGAGAATTTTACTTCGGAGAACGGCACTACTTACCGCTGTCTGGTATTCTCGCTCGTGGAATATGTCGACAAGAAAGAAAAAGAAGTCATCACCTTCTTCGTCACCGACGACCTTAACCACTTGCCCGTTCGGCTTGACATGTACCTTAACTTCGGCTCTGCCAAGGCGTTCCTCACCGACATCAAGGGTAACCGCCATCCGCTTACTTCGATTGTAGAAAAGAAATGAGCCAGCCTATAAATCATAAATAGTCAAATCGTAAATCAAATGGTTTTCCATTCCTCTACCGCTCCCGTTTCGGAAGAGAAGTTCACACCTATTTTATATAAGGTGCGCGGGTCTGCTTCGTAGGGTCGGGCATAGCCCTTCGCCTCTATTTGCGCCAACGCCTCGTCCGCCGTGCCGTCGCGCTTGAACTCGAAGATGTAGATGTAATCGTCCGTCTCCACGATGCAGTCGGCACGCCCTTGGCTCTGCTCCTTTTCGGTATAGACTGTGTAGACGCTTATCAGGCGGAAAATCAGGTAAAGCGTATAGTGGAAGAAACGTTCCTTCTCCGCCTCGTCTTTCTTGCTGCGCATCGAATAGGGGATACTGGCGAGAAAGGATGTGAACAGCTTACGGAGCTGCTCCAAGTCACCTGCTTCCAAAGCGTCCAGTACGTCCTGTATCCAGCTGTCCACGCTTTCTTTCGGCTTCAAGTAACTGGATGCCACCATGGAAACAAAACCGTTCTTCACTTCATTGTTCGGGAAATCGAGCAGGAACGTACCCCGGCGGAGGTTGTAGTCCTTAATAGTCAGATATCCGCTTTGGTAAATCATGGGCAGGGGTTTCTCCACATCCGCCTTGTAATCGACAAACTCTTCGGGTCGGTAATAGCGTCCGGTCAGTTCGTTCAGGTCTTCCTGCGTATGGTTCAGCAGGCGGATGAGGTAAGTAGGCGTACCACTGGCAAACCAGTAGTCGCGCAAATCCCTCATGGAAAAAGCATTCAGCAAGCTAAACGGATTATACACGTCAGTTAGGTTGTCGCTGAAGTGATACCCGTCATAACGGTGCTTCAGCATCGTTTTCATCCCTTCGGGAGTGGTGCGGTATTTCTTAGCCAAGGCTTCAATGGGCTCGGCAAAGTAATGCTCTAATTCTTCTTGCGTAATGCCGCAAAGCGTCTCATATTGCTCTGCCATGCTAATATCGGCTGGTTGGTTAAAGCCACTGAACACGCTGACCTGTGAAAACTTGGTCACGCCCGTCAGCAGGACGAATTGCAAATCTTCGTCCGCTAATTTGAAAGTCGAATAAAAGCCTTTCAGTATTTCTCTATGAACGTCTTCCAGCAAATGCTTCTCTCCGTTTATCGTAGTTGTATATCCGGTATCCAATACATCTAAGACAGGCTTGTCGTATTCGTCTATCAGCACTACGCACCTTTTCCCATACCGCTTATGAGCCTGTTGAAGGACATAAGCGAAACGTTTGCCTATGTCCTCAAATTCCTCAGTCCGTCCGTATTCCTTTTCCCATGTACAGACCAAACCTTCCACAATATCCTCCAAACTTCCGGATTGCGTAAAGTTGGTTCCATTGAAATCAATATGAAACACAGGATATTCCGCCCATTCCGTCTCTAACTTGTCGATAGCAAGCCCTCGGAAAAGTTCTTTTCTCCCTTGGAAATAGCATTTCAAGGTAGACACTAACAGGCTCTTGCCGAACCGGCGCGGGCGGCTCAGGAAATAAATCGTACCGTTTTTCACTAACTGGTAGATTAGCTCGGTCTTGTCTACATACACAAAGCCGTCTTCAATGATTCGGTCGAAACTCTGGATTCCTATCGGATACTTCATCATGGCATAGTGGATTTGAATACAATTACAAAGAAACGATTTTATTTTGAGAATGTCAACCATTGGGTGTAGAAAATAAATCAAGCTGTAAATTTGGCATTTATGCCTTAATTTCGTTTCTTTGCATATCACTTAAAAACTTTATGCCTATGTGTTCGGAAGGGATATTCGAAAGATACATCAATTTTTATACCGATTTTGCTTTCAAGAAGCTTTTCGGTACGGAAATCAACAAAGACCTGCTTATCAGCTTTCTCAATGCCCTGTTGCATGGAAAGGAAGAAATCAAGGAGATAACCTACCTGAACGCCGAACGTCTCGGCACGCAGGAGTACGATCGCCGTGCCGTATTCGATGTGTATTGTAAGAATGAGAAAGGCGAGCACTTTATTGTGGAGATGCAGAAAGGCGAACAACAGTTCTTCAAGGACCGGAGCATATACTATTCCACTTTTGCCATTCGCGAACAGGCGCCGCGCGGAGTATGGAATTACGGGCTGAAAGGCATTTATACTATAGGCATCCTGAATTTCACCATTTATCCCGATAATACGGATTTCTATCATGAAGTAAAACTGACCGACCTCGCAACGAAAGAGGTCTTTTACGACAAGCTGACATTCATTTACTTGGAAATGCCCAAGTTTACGAAAAAGGAAAACGAGCTTGAAACGCTTTTTGACAAGTGGCTGTATGTAATCCGCAACCTCGCTACGTTGATGGAGCGTCCGCAAACCTTGCAGGAGAGGGTGTTTACCCATTTGTTCGAAGTTGCCGAGATAGCGAAATTCGACCGCAAAGAACGTTACGAGTACGAAGAAAGTCTGAAAAATTACCGCGATTGGTTTAGCGTAATGGAAACAGCCGAAAATAAAGGTATTGCGAAAGGGATAGCGAAGGGCATGGCGCAAGGCGTAGAGATAGGCGAAAAACGCAAAGCCGTTGAAATGGCAAAACAGATGAGAACTGACGGAATGCCTGTCGAAAGCATTGCCCGCTATACAGGCTTGAGCATTGAAGAGATAGAAGAATTATAACCGGCATTAGGTATAGAATATACCTCCGAATAACTAATGAGACTGTCTCAAAATAGGATTTAGCTTTCATTTTGTTATCCTGAACGAAGGGAAGCTTCTCGAATTTTGGCAAAATCCGAAATACATGTAGAGACACAATATTTTGCGTCTTCCTTCAAATTAATTTCCGTTAAGCCACAATAAAGATAAAACTGTAGTGGCAGGGGCTGCCTACCCGAAAACATCATCGTGGATGCATTCGGGCGAGCGAACCTCGCCCCTACAGTTTTTAATATTATCCCATAAAAAAAGCGGCTCTTGCGAACCGCTTTTTTTATTTATAGAGTAATCGGTTAGGATTATTCGCCAGTAGTATTTCTAACAATAGTAACAGATACACTGTCGTTCAACTTGTAACCCCAAGCATCAGTTACAGTTACAGGCATATCTACTGTTACAGTATTAGAGACTGCATTACCTCTGATTAAGAAGTAACCCGGTACGTATTCATCTTCTACCATATCAGCCTTAACAGCTTCTGCTGTATTCATATAACCGTCTTTGTCTACTGATGGAATTACAGATTCGATTTGCGGGTTTTCATACCATGTTGCATTAGGTTCATTACCATTTACACCTTCTGTTGCATCTGGAACTACGCTATAATCGTTGTCGTTATAGTCATAACCCATGATGTCTTCATTGGTAATATGAGCACCCTTAACGAAGTCGTTACCGTTGATAGTGATTGTATTACCTTCTACTGGTCTTACTTCACCTTCATAAATCGGGCTCAACAAGCGCATCTGGAATGAGTATTCATTGTCACCGTCTTGAGTGTACTTCCAACCTTCGAAGTTGTCTTTGGTAGCGTCAATAGTAAATGCATGTCCATAACCATTAGCAGGCTGACCATTATTATCAATACCCTTGTTAGTAGTACTGAAGTCCAAGGCTGTTACTTTGCCTGAACCCTTTTCGCCAAATGTAGCAGCATAAGGTTCAGTAGTAGTATCTCCTGTTACATCAATATTATTTGTCTTGAAGTAGAACAAGTCACGTGCTCTCTTGTTGTCTACAATCACTTCGTCATTGTTGATGACAACATTAGCGTCAGATACGTATTGGCTGAAGAAGAACGTTAAGTCAACTGAAGTATAATCGCCAGTATAAGAAGTCTTCACGCCATTACCTTCATCAATTGTTACACCATCAGCTTTATAGAAGTATGCGTTGATTACGTTATCTTCTACATAACCTTGTTTAACAGTGAACAAGTCTGCCAATGCAGGTGCATGGAATTCAACCGGAACAACGATGCTGTTCAATTTACCAGCACCATTTGCAGCAGTTGCCTTGAAGCTAACTTTAACATAGTAAGTCTTGTCGAGTTGCAGCTTGTTAGTGTTAGATGCGTTATCATTATAAGTCTTCACATCATTATTGTCAACAAGAATTCTGATGTAATTAGCATTATTTCTGTCAGCAGTAGCGCCTGCATCTTTTGTATTTTTAGCGACAATGTCAGCTTTGAATACATTGTTAGCGCCAAACAGAGATGTAGATGAAACAGCCTTCTTGCAATCTTCATCAGTGAAGAACTCATAAGTGATAGCATTAGCAGCCAAGTCTACATTTTGCATCCATTGGTTCAAATTATCACCAAGAGCAGTCTTCATTGTTGCCAAATCAATGTAGAACAAGTTATCTGTAGGATCTGCATAATTTACATTGTGGTCAATTAAGCTGTATTCTGCTGCTGCGCTGATTTCGCTATTCAATACGATTGTAACAACAGTCTTCTTAACTTCACCCTTATTTGAAACAGTGTAAATCATCAAATCAAATTCAGCAGGGATAGAAGATACATCCGGATTTTTGCCAATAGTGAATGTATGCTTGTCTTGGTCGAAGCTCAAGCCATAAACATCACAATCTGATTTATCAGCAGTCAAGTACATATCATACAATGCTGATGCTTCAACAGCCTCTACTTTGTATGCTTTATTAGTCTTGAAAGTAATATTTTGATCTGTAGCTCCAAGGTTGGTTACTCCCTTAGCATAATCAGATTTTAATGGAACATTTTGATTATCGCCATATTGATCAGTATATGTTACATTAGTTTGTTGAATGTCAAAATCAAATGTCTTGTCAGCACCTTCGCTTTCACCTTTGATATAAAGGTCTGTCAAATCTTGCGGGTCAATAGCTTTTACATTCAATTCATATTTGCTACGGAATGCGTTATTTGCATTTACAGCAAATACAGCATCTCCAGCTTCTGTAATAGCCTTCCAAGTAGCAGTATTTTGGTTGCCTGCTACAGTCTGATTTGCCATAGACAAAACCCATAATCCATTACCAGCAACAGCAGCGCGACCATTTACTTGACCTGCGTCCATCGGACCGTCGCCATTCGGATCGCCAACAGCATTTAATATGACAGGATTCAAGTTTTCATTCTTCGTATTAGTCAGATAGAATTGGATATTTTCAGCCGGAACATCTACCGGATCAATACGCAAATCAATTGATGTCGGAGAAGAATAAATATATGAACCGTTAGCTGGAATAGCTTTGTTACCCATCCATTTGCTGCTTGCAAGATTTTCATTTGTTAAATCTTTCCAATTGAAAACTTGATTTGAAATCAAGAAATCATTTACGTCATAGGTAAATGCATTTCCATCATTTTGCGTAAATGTGGGCTTGCTGGAATCATCGCCAAATACGCCATTTTGTTTAAGCTTGTCACCCAATGTCAATTCTGTAATAGCCGAAGCAGCAGACGGCAACTTAACAGTCTGAGATTCACCATTAGCGTTTACGATAGTGAACGTATAGCCTTCAGCTTCGCTACCCGATACAGTAACACCTGATACGGGGATCTTAGTGTCGGTATATTCACCGTCTTCACCCAAAACTTCCCATGTGCCGTTTGCACCTTTCTTAACCAAGCCAACTTCAACTTCAGCTTCGGTCGGAGTCTTAGTAGTGTAATATCCGGTACCTTCGCCGTTGATGATTACTTCACCGTCTTCGCCGATAGTAACGGTCTGTGCTTCTTGCTCAGCAGTTTCAACGGTTACTTGTTGAGTAGTACCGTCAGTAAAAGTAAAGGTGATGACATTTCCGTCTCCAGAAACGGCGGTAACATATTTGCCGCTCTCCACAGCGTTCTGCAGCGTAGTTACAGCATTCTGCAAGCTGGTAACGTCTTCGCGTAGACCGTTGATGTCATCATCATAGTCTTTACAAGAGGTAAA
>ULRZ01052959.1_pt1 | contig 25247 bp, 19 predicted proteins | sample 1955861 | NCBI WGS metagenome assembly ULRZ01 (sample SAMEA4835694, study PRJEB28245) | human gut metagenome | biome: gut microbiome; material: fecal sample | place: Denmark | collected 2008 | reverse complement strand
CAGCCGACGATGTCGACATCGTGGTGACTGCCATGGTGGGGTATAGCGGGCTGGCTCCTACAATCAGTGCCATCAAGGCGGGAAAGACAATAGCACTTGCCAATAAAGAAACTCTTGTCGTGGCTGGCGAACTGATAACCAGGCTTGTCAAGCAATACGGGTCGAGGCTTGTGCCTGTCGATTCAGAGCATTCAGCGATATTCCAATGTCTTGTGGGCGAAGATCCAGAATCGGTCGATAAGTTGATTCTTACGGCATCGGGCGGTCCGTTCCGCACGCGTCCGAAAGAAGAACTGTATGGCGTGACTCGCGCCGACGCATTGAACCATCCAAACTGGTCGATGGGAGCGAAGGTGACCATTGATTCGGCCTCGATGATGAACAAGGGATTTGAGATGATTGAGGCGCGATGGCTGTTTGGCATTCCGTCGGAACGGATTGAGATTGTGGTTCATCCGCAGTCGATTGTGCATTCGATGGTGGCATATTCCGACGGTTCGGTGAAGGCTCAGCTTGGCTTGCCCGACATGCGTCTGCCCATACGCTATGCTCTCAACTATCCGGAGCGGTTGCCGTCGGCATGCCGCAAGATGAGTGTGGCTGATTATGCCAATCTCACATTTGAGGCTCCCGACCGCGAGAAGTTTCCGTTGCTCGACATGGCTTTCGATGCCATCCACTGTGGCGGCAACGTGCCGTGTGCGCTCAATGCAGCCAACGAGATTGCCGTGGCGGCTTTTCTTGCCGACCGCATAGGGTTCATGCAGATGCCGGAAGTGGTGGCGGAGGCAGTGGCTCGCAACCGGTTTATCGCCAGCCCAACATACGACGACTATGTTGCGACCAATGCAGAGATAAGAAAAATTGCAGAAGAATTGATAAAATAAGAATCTACACACCAACAACTAATGGAATCTACATTTTTAATAAAAGCGGCACAACTGATAGCGGCGTTTGGCTTGCTGATAATAGTGCATGAGTTCGGACATTATATCTTTGCCCGTATGTTTGGCATCCGGGTGGAGAAATTCTATCTGTTTTTTAATCCGTGGTTCTCTCTTTTCAAGTGGAAACCTAAGAAGAAAGCAGGCGCCGACGATGGCAAGTCGTCGTGGCGCGACACGGAGTACGGCATAGGATGGTTGCCGCTTGGCGGTTATTGCAAGATTGCCGGAATGATTGATGAGTCGATGGACAAGGAGCAGATGGCGCAGCCTGTGCAGCCGTGGGAATTCCGTGCCAAGCCGGCATGGCAGCGTCTGTTGGTGATGATTGCCGGTGTGCTGTTCAATTTTATTCTTGCCATAATCATTTACGCGGGCATTGCTTTTGCCTGGGGCGACAAATATATCCAGTTCAGCGACGCTGAATATGGCATGCAGTTTGGTTGCGAGTCGGCAAAGACGCTGGGATTCCGCGATGGCGACATCCTTGTGAGTGCCGATGGCAAGACCCTTGACGCAGCTGATTTCGGAGTAGCCACACAGGAGCTGCTTGAGGCGCGAGAGGTGACGGTGAAACGCAACGGTGCGCTCACCACGATAGATTTGCCTAAAAATGCGCTCCTCACCGTAAGCAACGAGTTGCGCGACCACAAGGACCGTGGATTTATGACCTATCGTTTCCCCGTTGTGGTGAAGGATATTGTTGCCGGTCAGCCGGCAGCTGCCGCGGGCCTTAAAGCCGGCGACCGCATTGTGGGCATCGACAGTGTGCGCACCGAGACATGGGATGTGTTTGCCGCCTGCCTTGCAAAGAGTCTTGACAAAGAAATCGCCGTGACCTACGAACGTGGCGGAAAGGAGTATGTGACCCATCTTCACACATCGGAATCGGGTAAGATTGGTATTCAGCTGACTCCGATCGATGAGATTTTCAAGACCCATACCATCAACTACAACATCTTCCAGGCAATACCTCGAGGCATTGAAATCGGCGTTGACAAGCTCACGTCATACGTCAGCCAAATGAAGTATGTCTTTACAAAGGAGGGCGCGGAGAGCTTTGGCGGATTCGGAGCCATCGGCGATATGTTCCCTGCAGAGTGGAGCTGGTATCACTTCTGGTTTATCACGGCTTTTATCTCCGTGGCGCTTGCGTTTATGAACATTCTGCCGATTCCGGCTCTCGATGGCGGACATGCGCTGTTTGTCATCATTGAGATGTTTACAGGCAAGAAACCGAGTGAGAAAGTGCTTGAATACTCCACAATGGTGGGTCTTGGCTTGCTCCTTGTGTTGCTGCTTTACGCCAACGGCAATGATATTTACAGATTCTTTATCAAATAGGCTTGAACGAGATGGACTACAAGAAAATCATACTGAAAAAAGGCAAGGAGGAATCGTTGAAGCGTTTCCATCCGTGGGTGTTCTCCGGAGCGATTGCCAAGATGGACAACGATATTGAGGAGGGCGATCTTGTCAGTGTCTACACATCGGCAGGCGACTTTATCGCTGTTGGTCATTTTCAGATTGGCAGCATCGCAGTGCGTGTGCTCGACTTTGCGCAGCGCGTGATAGGTGAGGATTTCTTTGTTGAGCGTCTGCAGCGCGCCTACGATTTGCGTCAGGCTATCGGTTTGGTGCGCGAAGACAACAACGCTTTCCGTCTTGTGCATGGAGAGGGCGACTTCCTGCCTGGATTGGTCGTCGATATCTATGGTGCCACAGCTGTGGTGCAGGCGCATTCTCCGGGAATGCACTTTGCGCGCAACATCATCGCGCAGTCGCTTCTCAAGATTGCCGGCGGACTGATACATAATGTGTATTATAAGTCAGAGACCACCCTTCCTTACAAGGCGCAACTCGACCCTCAGAATGATTATATTGTTGGCAAATATGAGACTGATATAGCCGTTGAAAACGGATTGAAGTTTCATGTGGACTGGCTCAAGGGGCAGAAGACGGGTTTCTTTGTCGACCAACGCGACAATCGCAGCCTTCTTGAGCATTATGCCAAAGGACGCACGGTGCTCAACATGTTCTGCTACACAGGAGGATTCTCGTTTTATGCGATGCGTGGCGGAGCGAAGGCAGTGCATTCTGTCGACAGCTCGGAAAAGGCTGTGCGTTTGACGAATGCCAATGTCGAGCTTAATTTCCCAGGCGACAGCCGTCACAAGGCATTTGCGGAGGATGCATTCAAGTTTCTTGGCGGAATCGACGACAGTTATGACCTTATAATTCTCGATCCTCCAGCTTTTGCAAAGCATAAGAGCGCGCTGAAAAATGCCCTCATAGGCTATCGCAAACTCAATGCGAAGGCATTTGAGAAGATTCGTCCGGGAGGCATTCTCTTCACGTTCTCCTGCTCGCAGGCGGTGTCGAAGGAGCAGTTCCGCCTTGCGGTATTCAGTGCGGCGGCCATGTCGGGGCGCAAGGTGCGCATCCTGCATCAACTCACGCAGCCGTCCGACCATCCCATCAACATCTACCATCCAGAGGGTGAGTATCTTAAAGGATTGGTGCTTTATGTGGAATAATAAATTCATAAAAACTCAACAGATATGAAGAAACAATTAATCCTCTCAGCCATTGCTGCGGTGGCACTCGGCGCTCCGGCGGCTTCTATGGCTGAGTCCTTAGATTTCAATTACAAAGTGGACAGATTTGCTGACATTGAAGTACTGCGCTATAAAGTGCCAGACTTCGAGCAACTTACAACCCAACAGAAAGAGTTGGTTTATTATCTGACAGAGGCGGCTCTTTATGGCCGCGACATCTTGACAGATCAGAATGGTAAATACAACCTCGCAATCCGCACAACACTTGAAAACATCTATAAGAATTATGATGGCAGCAAGGACGACGCGGATTATAAAGGTTTTGTGCTTTATTTGAAGCAGGTGTGGTTTGCCAACGGTATACACCACCATTATTCTACCGACAAATTTACACCTCAGTTCAGTCAGGCGTTTTTTGAGACGCAGGTGAAGAAATTGTCAAAGAAGCAGTTGCCGTTGAAAAAGGGGCAAACTGTAGATGCGTTTCTCAAGGAGATAACACCTGTGATTTTCGATCCGACGGTTATGGCCAAGCGTGTGAACCAAGCCAATGGTCAGGATTTGATTCTCACTTCCGCCAACAACTATTACGAGGGAGTGACGCAAGCCGAGGTTGAGCAGTTCTATGCTGCGATGAAGAAAACCGACAATCCGGAGGAACCAATTTCATACGGCTTGAACTCTCGGTTGGTGAAGCGCGACGGAAAACTTGTCGAGGAGGTTTATAAAGTGGGTGGCTACTATTCGGCTGCTATCGAGAAAATCGTTGAAAATCTTCGCAAGGCTGTGGCTTTTGCCGAAAACGACAAGCAGAAGGCCCACATAAACAAACTGATTCAATACTACACCGACGGTAATCTGAAGACCTTCGATGAATATTCTATCCTTTGGGTAGAGGATGTGGTCAGCAGCGTGGACTTCATCAACGGATTTATTGAGAATTATGGCGATCCGCTGGGTTATAAGGGTGCTTGGGAGTCGATCGTGAACTTTAAAAACGAGAAGGCTTCACATCGCACAGAGGTGGTCAGCAGCAACGCTCAGTGGTTTGAGAGCAACTCTCCTGTCGATCCACGTTTCAAAAAAGAGAAGGTGAAAGGTGTGACGGCAAAGGTTATCACGGCTGCCATCCTTGCCGGTGACTCTTATCCGTCAACGCCTATCGGCATCAATTTGCCAAATGCAAACTGGATTCGTGCAGCCCATGGCTCCAAATCGGTGACGCTTGAAAACATCACGGAGGCTTACGACCAGGCTTCGCACGGCAACGGATTCAACGAGGAGTTTGTAATCGATAAGGAGACAAGCGACTTGATGGATAAATATCTCTTTATTGTCGACAATATGCACACCGACCTTCACGAGTGTCTTGGACATGCTTCGGGAAAACTCTTGCCGGGTGTTTCTGACGATGCACTGAAGGAGCACGGCTCTACGCTTGAGGAGGCTCGTGCCGACCTGTTCGCGCTCTATTATCTTGCCGACCCGAAACTGCTCGAACTCGGTCTGCTTGACAACGAGAATGCTTACAAGGCTGAATACTACAAATATATTCTTAACGGCTTGATGACGCAATTGATGCGCATCGAGTATGGCAAGGACGTAGAGGAGGCGCACATGCGCAACCGTCAGCTGATTTCGAAATGGTGCTATGAACGAGGCAAGGCAGACAACGTTATCGAACTTGTGAAACGTGACGGAAAGACTTTTGTGAAAATCAACGATTATAAGAAACTCCGTGACTTGTTCGGTCAGTTGCTCTCCGAAATTCAGCGAATCAAGTCGGAAGGCGACTATGAGGCAGGAAAGACTCTTGTGGAGACGTATGCTGTAAAGGTTGACCCGGCAATCCATCGCGAGGTGCTCGACCGCTATGCTCGTCTCGACATCGCGCCGTATAAAGGTTTTGTCAATCCGGTCTACAAGCCTGTGTTTGACAAGAAAGGCAACATCATAGATGTGAAGATTGACTATACGGAGGGCTATATCGATCAGATGCTCCGCTATTCAAAAGACTATTCGCCGTTGACAAAATAAAAACGGTGTACGACTGATATGAAGCCGTATGGGGACGCTGCTCTCCATACGGTTTTTTTTCGGCATCGGCTGATGGATAACCGCTGAAAAATGGCTAAATTTGCAAAAAAGGAAAGGTTATGCTACTTACAACAACTCCAACAATTGAAGGCCGTCCGATACGCGAATATCGCGGGGTGGTGACGGGAGAGGCGATTATAGGCGCCAATTTTGTCAAAGATTTTTTCGCATCGCTGCGCGACACGTTCGGCGGACGCTGCGACATGTATGAGGATGTGCTGCGTGAGGCAAAAGACAATGCTCTCGATGAGATGTCGAAGAGGGCAGAGTGTATGGGATGCAATGCCGTGGTTGGCATAGATCTCGATTATGAGACAGTAGGTGCCAGCGGGTCAATGTTGATGGTTACGTGCAGCGGCACGGCAGTTGTAATATAATATGATGGATAAAGAAACGATAAGACAAATCAAGAGCGATTTTTTTGCGTTGCGCAATGGCGTGATTGCCGACAAGTTGCGCAGTGCGGGATGTCCGTATAAGATAATTTTCGGGTTGACGGTGCCTCAGATAGAAAGTGTTGCCGCAAAACATGAGCCGTCGGCCAGACTTGCCGAGACTTTGTGGGCAAACGATTCCACCAGGGAGAGCCGGTTGATGGCAACGATGGTTTTCCCCGCTTCGGAATTTTCTGTCGACAAGGCAAAGAAGTGGATCGCTGATGCCGATACGGTGGAATTGGTCGATATGCTGTGTTTCCGCCTTGTGCGCAATGTTGAAGGAGCGGAGCAGCTGGCTTTCAGTCTTACCGGTGAGGAGCCGACTCGCTATGCCGGTTTGCGGCTGCTTATGAATCTACTCGTTGTGCGCAAGCTTGCCGATGTGGAAAAAGCCAAAGGCGTCGCATCGCAATGGGCGGAAGGCGGTGATGCTGTTGCGCGCGTTGCAAGGCAAATCAAGGAAGAAATCGAGTGGTGCTTTTAATTGAACGAAAGGCAAATAAAAACGGTATTTTTTTCACCTAAATTCAGACGAAATCATTAACTTTGCGTTGGTATGACTGCGACGGAAGACAAATCATATTATATCGCTCGCACGAAACTGGCTGAATATCTCGACAACAGACGGTTGCGCAAAACTCCGGAACGATTCGCGATTCTGGAGGCGGTGTTTTCGCACAACGACCATTTCGGCATAGAGGCTCTTTATGTGGATATGGAGAACCGCGCGTATCACGTCAGCCGATCCACTATCTACAACACAATGGAGCTTTTTACGGAGTGTGGACTGGTGCGCAAGCATCAGTTCGGCACCAATCAGGCTGTGTATGAGAAGGTGGTAAGCTCGGGAAACCACCATCATCTGATCTGTACGGAGTGCGGAAAGGTGAAGGAAGTGAAGGACCAGGAGTTGATGGACTACATAGGCAGCCGCAGATATGGGACATTCTCAGTGTCGTATATCTCGCTCTACGTCTACGGCATCTGCTCCACATGCCAGCGCCGGCGCCGGCGCAATCGTAAAATAGACAAGAAAACAACTTAAACGTAAAAACAGAATATAATTATGAAAGTAGATGTGCTCTTAGGTTTGCAATGGGGCGACGAAGGAAAAGGAAAGGTAGTTGATGTGCTGACTCCGCGTTACGATGTCGTGGCGCGTTTCCAAGGAGGTCCGAACGCAGGCCATACGTTGGAATTTGAAGGCAAGAAATACGTACTCCGTTCAATCCCTTCAGGAATTTTCCAGCATGGGCAGGTGAACATAATCGGAAATGGCGTAGTGCTCGACCCTGTGCTTTTCAGAGAAGAAGCAGAAGATTTGGAAAAAAGCGGCGTCGATATCAAGAAAATTTTGAAAATATCGAAAAAGGCACACTTGATAATGCCTACACACCGTCTGCTTGACGCTGCCAACGAGAAACTCAAAGGCTCGTCGAAAATTGGAACCACGGGCAAGGGTATCGGTCCGACATACACCGACAAGGTGAGCCGTAACGGTTTGCGTGTAGGCGACATTTTCCACAACTTCGAAGAGAAATATGCAGCCGCAAAGGCTCGCCACGTGAAAATGCTCGAGATGCTCGATGCGATTTCCGACTTTTCGGAGCTTGAGGCAAAATGGCTTGATGCAATCAATTATCTGAAACAATATGAGCTGATTGACAGTGAGCATTATATCAACCATCTGCTTGCCGACGGCAAAAGCGTGCTGTGTGAAGGTGCGCAGGGCACGATGCTCGATGTTGACTTCGGATCGTATCCTTTTGTCACTTCAAGCAACACCATCTGTGCCGGAGCATGCAGTGGCCTTGGTGTGGCTCCACGCAGCATCGGTGAGGTGTTCGGTATTTTCAAGGCTTATTGCACACGCGTGGGCAGCGGTCCGTTCCCTACAGAACTTTTTGACGAGACCGGCAGTAAAATACGCGACCTCGGTCATGAATATGGCGCGGTGACTGGACGTGAACGCCGTTGCGGATGGATAGACCTTGTGGCTCTCCGTTATGCAATTATGCTCAGCGGTGTCACTCAGTTGATTATGATGAAGAGCGACGTGCTCGACACATTCCCGACAATCAAGGCTTGTACGGCTTACAAGGTGAACGGCACGCTGACACGTGATTTCCCTTACAGCATCGAGGACGGTGTGGAGCCAGTCTATGAGGAGATAAAGGGTTGGAACACGGATATGACCAAAATCAAGAACGAGGATGAGTTCCCGGCAGAGTTCAATGCTTATGTGGCATTCCTTGAGAAGGAATTGAATGTGCCTATCACGATTCTTTCTGTGGGTCCTGACCGCGAACAGACCATCGTGCGCTCTAATTTCAAGCACTAAAAAACATAAGGCTGCTTGGCGACAATTCTGGTCGCGAGGCAGCCTTATTAAATTTATAATTACCCTAAAACGTTAATACTATGGCAAAAGTAAGACCTTTCAGAGGACTGCGTCCACCCAAAAATATGGTGACCGAGGTGGCTTCACGTCCGTATGATGTACTTAATTCAGAAGAAGCCCGTAAAGAAGCGGGCGACAATGAAAAATCGCTCTATCACATTATCCGCCCGGAGATTGATTTTGCTCCCGGCACCGACGAACACGATCCGAAGGTGTATGAGAAGGCGGTGGAAAATTTCAAGAAATTCCAGACAAACGGATGGCTTGTGCAGGATCGTAAGCCCTGCTACTACATCTATGCGCAGACTATGGACGGCCGTACTCAATATGGTTTTGTGGTGGCTGCCAATGTGGCTGACTATCTTGAGGGACGCATAAAAAAGCACGAACTGACACGCCGTGACAAGGAGGAGGACCGCATGAAGCATGTGCGCATAAACAAAGCCAACATCGAGCCGGTGTTTTTCACATTCCCCGACAACGATGAATTGGAGGAGATACTACGCCGCGTCACTGCCACAGAGCCGGAATATGATTTCGTCAGTGAGGATGGTTTCGGACATACGTTCTGGGTGATTGACGACGACAAGACGATTGACGACGTGTCGCGCATATTCGGAGAAATTCCAAACATGTATATAGCCGATGGGCATCATCGAAGTGCTGCTGCCGCATTGGTGGGAAAAGAGATGGCCGATGCCAATCCAAACCATACGGGTGATGAGGAGTATAATTTCTTCCTTGCAGTCTGTTTCCCGGCTTCGCATCTGAAAGTGATTGATTACAATCGCCTTGTGCGCGATCTTAACGGGCATACGGATGAGGAATTCCTTCATCTGCTTGAAAAGAATTTCGTGGTGGAGGACAAAGGCACTGAAATCTATAGTCCGCAACACCTCCACAATTTCGCACTCTATCTTGGTGGGCATTGGTATTCGTTGACGGCACGTGAGGGTACGTACAACGATTCTGACCCAATCGGTGTGCTTGATGTGACGATATCGTCGGATTTGATTTTGCGCGATTTGCTTGGAATCACCGACTTGCGAAGCGACAAGCGTATAGATTTCGTTGGCGGCATCCGTGGACTCGGTGAGTTGAATCGTCGTGTCGACAGCGGTGAGATGCGGATGGCTTTGGCTCTTTATCCTGTGACTATGCAGCAGATAATCGACATTGCCGACACAGGCAACATTATGCCGCCAAAGACAACTTGGTTTGAACCGAAATTGCGTTCAGGCCTTGTTATTCACAAACTTGATGATTAATTTTTTTATTACGATGTTTTTGTCTTTGAGGCGTTGCCGTGATGGCAATGCCTCATTTAGTATGTGCGCAGCGGTGCCATGAATGCATCTGGAATATGCTCAACTGTGAAGTTGTCGGGGTCTTGACCGACCATAAGGATTACGTCAAACTGCAGCTCGTGCGGCAGGTTGAACAGTTTTACATAAGCGTTGCCGGCATTGATCAGGTGGCGTATTTTGTCGCGTGTAATCACTTGCGAGATGTCGTAGATGGGATGTGAGCGCGATTTCACTTCTACCACGATTATACGGTTGTCTTTCTCTGCCACGATGTCGATTTCGTTTTTGCCCGAACGCCAGTTGCGGTCGCGGATAAGGTAACCTTTTGCAAGTAGAGCCTCGAAAGCGGCATTCTCGCCTTTCTGTCCAAAGATGTTGTGTTTTGCCATTGCTTGATTCTTTAAATTACATGTGTCGCAGCAGCATTTGGCAGTTGCGGCAGTCGAACTCTACCGACATTGAGATGTTGCCCGACGTAAGCATCAGGTCTGACTGCCATTTCTGTCCCTCTGGAGTGCGCAGGCAGCGCCCGTATTCGCGGCGCAGGCAGAAACGTGTGGTCATCAGTATGTCGCCCGTTTTTGGATTGTTGCAAGTTTCCATTGCCTCTTCAATATGTTTCACGTCATGGTCGACATAGAATTGCCGGGCAAGGTGGTTTGCCACGTTGTCGGCATACGTCAGAGTGGCGCTGGTATATGTGGCGTCTTCGTTTTCTTGACGTCGGAAATCGTAATGGTGGCGCAGTTTCGTGGCGCGGACAAGAGCCTCTACCGCATCGCGGCGGATTGTTGTGAGTGTCGATGCCGGAATAAACACATCGGCAGTGTCGCCGAGAATGAGACTGCGCAGGTGGTAAGGTGTGCTGCCCAATTTAGAGAATACTTTTAGCCGTGCTTCCTGTTGGTCGGATTTTGCTGGCTGGAGGTCGATGTCGTGGCGAACTACGGCATTCGTGCCGCGTTCGTCGGTGATTTCGGTGGCTATTCCTCCGTCCACCTTCCAGCAACGGATTGCAACATCGATTGAGCGCACAGCTGATTTGCCGTCGGCGAGAGTGTCGTTGAAGACTTTGTCGAAGTTGCGGTAGAGCATTGTGCCGGGAGCGACTGTCACTTTCTCAAACGGAGTGATTGCTTTGCCTGATACGGAATTGGCACGGAATCCTGACAGCGAGCCTTTATGATTGAAAAAGATTATACCATCGCCGTTGGCGACATCCTTTTTTGTGTCTACGATAATCGAGTTGCCGCGCACGCTTTTCACCTTGCCAAGCGGTTCGCCGATTGACTTTGGTGTGTCTGGCGACGACATCCGTTTGGCGGCGTCGCGACCGTCGAAGAAATAATGAGTGAATCCGCGGTTGAAACTTTTTGCAACATCGGGCTTAAAATTCAGATGCACCTTTCCTACGGCGCGACGCTGATAGCGTTCAGGATGGCGTTCGCAGATGTCGTTCAGCAGCGAGTTGTAGTATGCGGTCACATTTTTGACATATGGGATGTCTTTAAGTCGGCCTTCTATCTTCAGCGACGATGCTCCGGCATCGAGAAGCGCTTCCAATCTGTCGACTTGATTGAAATCGCGCAGCGACAACAGGTGTTTTTGTTCAAACAGCGTGTTGCCGTGGCGGTCGGTCAGATTGTATGGCAGACGGCACAGCTGTGCGCATTCACCACGGTTGGCGCTGCGTCCGCGCAGTGCGCAGCTGGCATGGCAGCGTCCGCTGTAACTCACACACAATGCTCCGTGAATGAAACATTCCAGTGGGACGGTAGTCGCCTTGCGTACTTCGCGTATTTCATCGACTGAGAGCTCGCGGGCGAGTACCACCTGCGAGAATCCCACTTCTTCAAGAAACCGCGCTTTCTCGGGCGTGCGTGTGTCGCACTGAGTGCTTGCATGCAATGCTATAGGCGGGATGTCGAGGCGAAGTATGCCCATGTCCTGCACAATCAGTGCATCAACGTTGATGCGGTACAAGTCGCGGATAAGCCGTTCGGCATCGCGCAGCTCGTTGTCGAAAAGGATTGTGTTGACAGTTGCATACACTCTGGCGTCGTAGTTGTGGGCAAAATCCACGGCACGGGCAATGTCGTCCAGTGAATTGCCAGCCGATGCGCGGGCTCCGAAATTTGACGGGCCGATATATACAGCATCGGCACCATGTGTGATGGCGGCAATGGCGGTGTCGGCATTTTTCGCCGGCGACAGTAGTTCGATGATGCGTGGTTTTGTCATAATGTGATTCTATTTGATGTCGCGAATGTCGTAAGGAGTTTCTTGATAGACAAAGTAGTTGAGCCAGTTTGAAAACAACAGGTTGGCATGGCTGCGCCAACGCACGAGCGGACCTTTCGCAGGATCGTCATCGATGTAATAGTTGGTTGGCACATGCGGATTCATGCCACGGCTCAGGTCGCGGTGGTATTCACAGTCGAGCGTCAGCGGTGAATATTCAGAGTGCCCTGTAATGTAGATTTCGCGTCCGTTGCGTGCCATGATTATATACACTCCGCTCTCTGCGCTTTCCGAGACGATTGACAAATCGGGCACTTTAAGGATGTCTTCCTTGCGCACTTCGCTATGGCGGCTGTGAGGCACGTAGAACACGTCGTCGAAACCTCTGAACAGAGGATTGCTCTTTTCAAGTACGCGGTGCTCGAACACGCCGGAGAGTTTCTCGGCAAGCACGTGTTTACGGATGCCGTAGTGATGATATAGTCCGGCAAGGGCAGCCCAGCAGATATGGATTGTCGACGTAACGTGTGTGCGCGACCAGTCAAAAATTTCTTGCAGTTGCGGCCAGTAGTCGACAGTTTCGAAATCCTGCATCTCCACAGGTGCTCCAGTTACGATAAAACCGTCGTAGTTATTCTTTTTGATGTCGTTGAACGATTTGTAGAATTCCTCAAGGTGCTCCCTGGGTGTGTTTGTCCATTCGTGACCCTCAGGCAGCACGAGGTCGAGCTCAATCTGCAACGGCGTGTTTGAGATGAGGCGCAGCAGGTCGGTCTCGGTCATCAGTTTCAGAGGCATGAGGTTGAGTACGGCAATGCGCAGCGGGCGTATGTCCTGCGACGACGCTCGTTGTTCCTCAATCACAAATATGTTTTCTTTTTTCAGTTCCTCTACCGCAGGCAGGGTACTGGGAATTCTTACTGGCATAGGCTTTTGTCGTTTTTATAGATTGTTGTAGATTGTCATTGCTTCCATACGCCCGGCATTGATGAGGTCGGGGTAGTGGGCGTCGGAATTGAAAACCACGGGTATGCCAATCTCTTTCAAACGCTTGAAATAACGCTCGTTAGGGAACAATCTGTGGTGCTGGAACATTGATTTGGTGTTTATCTCTGCAATAATGCCCGCATCTTTGATGGCTTCCATCACTTCTTCCACGCGCTTGGCATACCACGGCTCGTCCTCGATTCCTGGAGAGAAATAAGATGCGTTCTGACCTATTTTGTCGAAATGCCCGATAATGTCAAGTCCCCCGGCGGCAATCATTTTCAGTGTCTGGTCGTAGAATGTGTCGACGACATAGCGAATGTCATTGTCGAAGAATAATGCCATTTTTGTCTTGAACGAGTCGAAGTGTCCGTCGGTGTCGACCATTGTGTTGCCTGATGGGATGAAATGCACGGAGCCGATGCGATAGTCGAGAGGCAGTTTGCTGAAATATTCATTCGATGGTCCCCAATAGTCGCCAAGATAGTCAATCTCCATGGAAATAAGCAATTTCACTTGCCCCGCGTATTCTTGCTTCAGTCGGTTGAAAATGCCGAGATACTCCGCCACGTCGTCGGTTTTCATATTGCACGGCGACTCGATAGGCACAGGGGAGTGGGGCGAGAAGCCATAGTGGGAGAATCCCATCTCTGCCGCTTTTGCCGCAAATTCAGACATCTCTGCATGGCCATCGCAAAACTGCGTGTGGCTATGGAAATTATATAGTTTTGATGTCGCTGCAATATTCTTGAAATCAATCATCGTAAGCGGTTATTTGTAGATTGCACTTTGTTCTGCCGAGCGGATGTTGTTGTCGATGTTGGCAAGTGTCTTTGTCGCATCGGAAACTTTATGCTCCAATTGCAGAATGCTCTGTTTCATTTTCTTGCGTGCCGCAGGTTTGGCGTTGGCATAGGCGGCGCGCAGACGTTTCAGTTCAGTCTTATCGTCGGCAAGTTGACTTGCAAGAGCTACTCGTTTCTCCATAAGACTTCTTGCCTCCGAGCTTTGGAAGTTGTCAAAGCGCGTGTAGCGCACGCCGTTCATCACATAAAACACAAATTCGTCATCAGGCTTGTCCGTGTCGGCTGAAATTGATTCTATTGATTCTTTTAGCGACGCATAGTCGGCATCGTCAGCCCATGTGGCTTTGATGTCTCTCAGGGCGGCAAGACTGTAGATATTGTCATTGTCGCTGTCGTAGTTCTCGCGCACGTCGTTGCGCTTGAACATATAGATTGTGACCTTGTCGGGTATCTGGTTGCGGTCGGTGGCCCACCAGCCGATGCCTGTCATTTCGTCGATGACAAACATATAGTCGTCGTAGGGGGAGTTGTATGGAAATCCGATGTTCTGCGGATTCAAATATTCGCCTGTAGAGAAATCCTTGCGCGACATGAAGATGTCGTAGCCTCCGATGCTGCCGTTGCCGTTGGATGCGAAATAGATAGTTGTGCCGTCGGTCATCACAAACGGATAGGCAGCGTCGCCTCCATCGTTGAGTGAGGCAGGGAGCAGTGTTGCGTGATCCCATTTGCCGTCGGCAAGCCGATAGGTCTCGGCAAGCCTGACGCATCCAGTGCTGTCGGCAACCGACCATACCATACGGTTGGCTGATTGCGGCATAAACACCTCTGGCGTGTTGCATTCAAGGCCTGCGGGCAGAATGTCGGCGGAGTTGAGCGAGCCTGTTTCCTTTGATAGTTTGTATGCTTTCAGAAAATTTGATTTGTCGACGTTCAAACTGTCGAACACCTGAATCTTCTCAACATTTCCGAGCATCTCGGAAACGCGTTTTAGCCTGTTGTAGCCTTTTGCGGCTGTTGCCGACAGCGACGATTCTTTTTCGCCAAGACGGTCGGCAAAAACGTCGGTGTAGTCAGCCGCAGCTTCGTAGTCCATTTTCTCAAGAGCATATTGCGCCATATAGCGTGCGGCGTCGGTCACGCGTTTGTTGTAGGCAGTCTCGATATATTTTCTGGCTTCAGCCTTGCGACCGGTTTCATAAAGGCAGGCACCGTACCATTGGTTGTAGGATGCGTTGCCGGGATTTTTTTTTACGAGTTCCTGGAATGTCGACAGAGCTTTGCCGAATTCTCCTTCGGAATATAATTTTTTTGCCTGCTGCAATGTCAGCGCATTGGCGGCGGTGCAGCCCATAAGGGCAAGGCTTAGAATGATGTTTCGTGATTTCATAACGTGGGAAATTTAAGAAAACATTTTGTTTATATCGTCAAATGTGACGGTGCAGATGATTTTCTTGCCGTCGGGGGTGTAGTTGGCTTCTTTGGAGCGGAACAGGTCGGCAACAAGAGCTTCCATTGCATCGGGTGTTAGTCTGTCTCCGTAGCGCACAGCTGCTGCGCGTGCCGATGACAGGGCTATGTGCTCGCTGATGCGCTTTGAGAGGCTCACGCCACCATTGATGGCAGAGTCTGCCACGTCGAGAATCATCTCTTTCACGTCTGGATTTTTCAGGCAGGCAGGGAAGGCATTGACAGCCCATGAGTAGTCACCGAGAAATGAAATCTCAAATCCCATTTTCTCCATTTCCGGCTTTACCTCATCGAGAATGAGATTTTGCGCAGTCGATAGTTTTATGACTTCTTGAAACAATACTTTCTGCGATTCTATTTTTTTTGACTCGACGGCATTGATGAGTGAGTCGAAAAGCACGCGTATATGTGCCCTATGTTGGTCGATAAGCATTATGCCGTTGGCGCCTGGCACGAGAATATATTTGTTCCTTAGCTGTGTACACGAGGATGGCGTGAATTTTACTTTCTCTTGCTGAAAGGCTGAGGTCTGGTGGCTTTCTTCGGTTGACGGCATTTGGTTGAGAGCCGATGCCGCAACGACGTGCTCGAGCGAGTCGGAACGTTTTTTCTCAAAATTCTGATAGAGTTTGTCCCAGTTGTTCAGCTGTGAGTCGACAACACGGCGTTGTGTCTGAAATCCATCACCGCCGATGGCTGATGCCCGGCGTTGGGTGGTCGGCTGCGGCTGTGGCGCCGATGCTGACTGTGGCGCCGATGCTGACTGTGGCGCGAATGGGTTGTAGTTGGGGTCGAATTCAATTTCAGGCATTTCTACATCGTCGGTGTTGCCCACAGGAATCTCTATATCACCCTCTGTGTCGAACTCGATTGTCGGTACGGCGCTGAACTTGCCGAGAGTTTCTTTTACGGCTGCAAAAAGTATCTGCCAGATTACCTGCTCGTTCTCAAACTTGATCTCGCTTTTTGTCGGGTGAATGTTCACGTCGATTGTCTCCGGGTCGACAGAGAAATGCAGGAAGTAGTTGGGCTGTGAATCGGCGGGAATCAGCTGGTCGAAACATTGTATTATCGCTTTGTGGAAGTATGGGTGGCGCATATGCCGACCGTTGACAAACAGATACTGCAGATAGTTGCGCTTGCGGGCGTTTTCTGGACGCGATACGAATCCATATATTTTCACGACGGAGGTCTCGGCTTCAATCGGAATCAATTGCTGACTCAGTGATTTGGAGAAGATTGACACGATGCGCTGCTTGAAGGAATCGCCTCCCATCAATTGGTACATCATGTTGCCGTTGTTCGACAGCTTGAACTCTGTTGTATAGTTGACTAATGCGAGCTTTTCAAACTCGCGCACAATGTTGCTCAATTCAACTTGGTTGCTCTTCAGAAACTTACGACGAGCCGGGACGTTGAAGAAAATGTTTTTTATCATGAAATTGCAACCGGAAGGGCAGTAGTCAGGCTCCTGTGATTCGCACTGCGATGCGTTGATGCATAGGTGTGTGCCCATTGGTGCGTCTTTCATGCGGGTGCGCAGCTCCACTTGGGCGATGGCGGCAATTGACGCCAATGCCTCTCCGCGGAATCCCATCGTATGGAGGGCGAACAAGTCATCGGCATTGCGTATCTTTGACGTGGCATGGCGTTCGAATGCCAAGCGGGCATCAGTTTCCGACATGCCCGAGCCGTTGTCGATTACCTGAATCAGTGTGCGCCCTGCGTCCTTAAGCACAATCTCGATTGATGTGGCTCCAGCGTCGATGGCATTTTCCACAAGTTCCTTGATTACCGAGGCTGGGCGTTGTATCACCTCGCCGGCGGCAATCTGATTGGCTACGGAGTCGGGTAGAAGTTTTATAATGTCTGACATATCAGTCTGTTGTCTTAATCTTCTTGTTCTCGTATTCGTTTCACTGGAGCAACTGCCTCTGGATCGCTGAAAAGATTGCGCTGCTCGTCGGGGATGGTGAAGAGGTCGTAGCGGTCTTTGGGACGGATGGCTTCATACCATTTGAATCCTTTCAGGTAATACTGCGACTTCTTGGCAAGAAACAGGGGAGTGACCTTGCCTGTGACATCTGGCCATAGGTTGAGTTTCTCCATCTTTTGTCCGTCGACAAGCACTGTGAGGAAGCTGCCTTCAGCATCGACAAGCTTATTGTATGTGGAGTCTTTTTCCATTGGCAGCATAATTGCCATTACATTGCCGTTGACGTCAAGGCGGCGGAGTTTGCCGTCGATGAATGTTGCAATCATTTCTTTTCCCGACAACTGGTTGTAGAACTCCTCTTCCACGTGTTCGCCCATCAGTCCATATTCCGGCAGATAGGCTTTGTCGACAGTGCTGTCGTTCAGATGTATCTGTATGACGTTGCCCATCACTTGCCGCTCGAGATTCCAGAGGATCGGGTGGCGGTGCATGAATATCATTGAGTCGCGCGACTGAAATGTCAGCGAGTCGCACACTCCTTGCACATCGGTGCGGTAGAAACGCACGTTGGGGTAGGCGCACATCACTCGCGATGAGTCGGGCATTTGGAGATAGGTGCGGATTGTGTCGCCGTGCACAAACACGGTGTCGCCTTGTGAATATTCCATCGCCAATGCGCGTCGGGTGGCAAACGAGGTGTTGTCCTTCTCGTTGTGATAGCCGTAGCCGCCTGTGAGAACGGCTGATTTGGCAGTGTCGGTAAGCACCATGTTCCCAAACACCTCGCCAAAACCGTTGGCGCGGTCGTAGACGATGGTGTCGCCGGTAAGTGTCTGTCCGTCTTTGCCGACAACGAGCGACCGGTTGAGAAGTTGCACTTTGTCTTTATCGGTGTTGTACCAGCCGCGGTCGGTGTAGACGATGCTGCTGTCTGACTCGATGGTTGTGTGGCCCACGATGTCGGCGATGTGTGTCTTTGTGTTATAGAGAAGGGTGTCTGTGTTGAGCACAAACTTTTTCTCATTGTTGGTCAGCACTACGTCGTACAGAAACTCCGAATCCTTTGTGTCGGGGGCGTATTGTCCGTAGATTGACGTTATGGTGTTTTTGTCGTCTGAGATCTCTCCGCCTTTGAAGTAGTAGCCGATGTTGGCTATGAGGTCGTAGTCGAGGCTGTCTGTAAACAGCGTGGTGTTGCGGTGTTCCAGGCGTACTCCGTTCTGCACCTTGCGCAGACGGGCTATTTCCTGCATGCCGTCATAGTAAAGCACGTCGGAATACACAAACAGTGTGTCGCCTTGCTCCATCTTTACGTTGCCAAAGGCATTCATCTTGTTTTCCTTGTCGTAGAAATGTGCGCTGTCGCAGTACATATACATATCGCCCTTGCGGAATTTAACGTGGCCGCTCAACACTTGATACTCTGGATGCATCTCGTTGAGCGACAGACTGTCGGCATATTCAAGGAATATTTTGCCTTTTTGGTGGCGGTTGGCAGTGGGGATGACAGGCTTGACGGCATACAGCAGGCTGTCGCCGAAAATCAGAGCCATCAGCCAAATTGCCAAAAGGCATAAGACGCTGTTCAGAATCTTATGCCTCTTGTTCAATTCGTTATTTTTTTGTGTGGTGTTTTCTGTTCTGTCAGTCATAAAAATTAGAAATTAACGTTTCAGCCAGCCTTCGTGTTGGAATTGGCAGTCGCGCCAGCCTTCTTCGATATAAACGTAGGTTGATTTGATTTTGTTTTCAATCCAATCGGTTATTATCTTGTTTTTTGCACTGAGCTCATACATGTCTTTAAGTTCCTCAAAGTCGTCGCTGAGTGTGGCTTTGTGGCCTTCGTGGCGGCTTTTGAGTTTTACGATGGCTACAACCTCACGACCGGTTTTCTCGTCAATCATGATGAATGGTTCGGAGATTTCTCCCACTTGCAGCTTGTCGACATGCTTTGCCACTTCCTGGGGCAGCTGGCTCATCTGGAATTTTGTTGAACGCGTCATCTGGTTGTACATGATGCCTTGGTTGTTTCGTGTATCCTTGTCTTGTGACACATATTGTGCGGCCTGCTCGAATGTGAATTTCTTTGCGTTGATGTCTTGACGCAGTGAGTCGAGGCGGGTGATGCCGTCGGTAAGTTCTTTGTCCGACACTTTTGGCTTCAGCAAAATGTGGCGGGTGTTGACCTTGTCACCGCGTTTCTCTATCAATTGGATGATGTGGAATCCAGCGTCGGTCTCTACGATGCGCGATGCCTTTTTTGGGTCAGTAAGGTTGAATGCTACGCTGGCATATTCAGGCATCAGCTCTGTGCGTCCGCGGAATCCGATTTCGCCGCCGCGCACCGATGAGCCGTCTTGCGAGTAGAGGATGGCAAGTGTTGAAAATTCCGATTCGCCGTTGTTTACGCGCTGGGCATAGTCGCGCAGACGTGATTTCACCTCGTCGATTTCCTCTTGCGGGATAATCGGTTTGATGGTGATAATCTGTGCCTCTACCTGCATTGGAACGTATGGGATGCTGTCCTTGTCGAGGCTTTCGTAGTATTTGCGCACGTCGGCTGGTGTGGATTTTACGTTTTTGGTCAAATTTTCCTTTACCTGCTGTACAATATACTGGTTTTTCATTATTTCCATATATTGCTCACGTATTTCCGGAATCGACTTGCGGAAATATTCTTCAACCTTCTCTTTCGAGCCGAGTGATTCTACAAAGTAGTTGATACGTGCGTTCACTTCTTTGGCCACGGTGGCGTCTTCTACGGTCACGGTGTCGATTACGGCTTGGTGAAGAAAAAGTTTGTCAATGGCAAGCTGTTCCGGAATCACGCAATAAGGATCGCCGTTGATTGGCGTTTTCTCGTATTGCAGTTGGCTGTACTGCTCTTCGATTTGCGACTTGTAGATGGGTTCGTCACCCACAATCCATGCCACTTCTTCTGCAATGTTGTTCTGTTGCGCCATTGTGCAATATGCTGCCGCACCTGCGAACGCTATAATTGAAAGGAATTTGAATTTCACAATCTTTGGTCTTTTAAGTTGAGTTCTGTTATTAATACGAAATGCAAATATGGTGAATATTTGTGGCATTTCAAAAGGCCAATCGACAGATTAAAACATTCTTTAGATTGTTTACAATTTATTTGTCGATAAGCCATCTGCAAAGGTAACAATAATTGTTGAATACAGAAAATGCAGAAACTGGGTGTTGCGCATAAAAAAACGTTCGGAAGAGAGTCCTTCCGAACGTTTTTGTGTAAAAGAAAAAAATAGTATTATTTGTTTACCTGGAATTTGTTCCAGCCGTCTTTGAGAAACGCTACTGACTGGCGTGCTGCCGCAAGACCTGCGTTGATGTTGGCCTCGGCTGTCTGTGCTCCCATTTTCTTCGGGGTGAAGAACACGCGTGTGCCAAACTCTTCGGCCATCGCTGCCGCTGTGTCAGGCTTTACATCGGCGATGTAGCGCACGTCGGCTCTCTGGCGCAATGCTTCGGCAAGGCTTTCCTCGTTGATGATTTCTTTGCGTGCGGTGTTAATGAGCACTGCGTTTTTAGGCATCAGTTTGATTTGCTCAAGTCCAACGGATTCCTTGGTTTGCGGTGTGGCAGGAATGTGGAGCGACACGTATTGGTTGTTGGCGTAAAGTTCCTCGATGGAGTGGACTGGCTTGATGCCGTCGGCTTCCATCACCTCGTCGGTTACAAACGGGTCAAGGGCGGAAACCTCCATACCGAAACCTTTGGCTATGCGTGCCACGTTGCGGCCAACCTGACCGTATGCGTGGATGCCGAGAGTCTTGCCTTTCAACTCTGTTCCTGACGTTCCGTTGAATTGGTTGCGAATCATCATGACAAGCATGCCGAAAACAAGTTCTGCTACAGCGTTGGAGTTCTGTCCAGGTGTGTTCATCACACAAATTCCCGCAGCTTTAGCTGCTTGGAGGTCGATATTGTCTACTCCGGCTCCGGCGCGCACAATCACTTTCAGATTTTTTGCGGCATCGAGCACTGTTGTGTCGACAATGTCGCTGCGCACAATCAGTCCGTCAACGTCGGCAACCGCTTTGACGAGGTCGTCTTTTGTGCCTTTTTCAAGCAGCACCAGCTCGTGTCCGGCTTGCTCAACTTCTTTTCTGATGCCCTCTACAGCAACTGCTGCAAAAGGTTTTTCTGTTGCAACTAATATTTTCATTTGGTGAAATTTAGAGTTGTTTTTCAAAATCTTTCATTGCGTCAATGAGCACCTGTACGCTTTCCATAGGCATGGCGTTGTAGATAGATGCGCGGAAGCCACCTACAGAGCGGTGCCCCTTGATGCCTACGATGCCGCGTTCGCCTGTGAACTCAAGGAATTTCTTGTCGAGCTCGGCATACTCTGGACGGAGTACGAAGCAGACGTTCATGATTGAGCGGTCTTCAGGTTTTGCTGTGCCGACGAAAATCTTGCTGTTGTCAATGGCGTCATACAGACGGGCCGCTTTCTCCTTGTCGGCTTTTTCCATTGCGTCGATGCCGCCAAGTGATTTGTACCATTTCAATGTCTGCAGTGCAGAGTAGATTGGCAGGCATGGAGGTGTGTTGAACATAGAGCCTTTGCTTACGTGCGTGCGGTAGTCGAGCATTGTCGGAATCACACGGTCCATTTTCCCGAGTGCGTCTTCTTTTACAATGACAAGAGTCACGCCGGAAGGAGCAAGGTTCTTCTGGGCGCCGGCATAGATGGTGTCATATTTTGAAACGTCAATGCGGCGTGAGAAAATGTCGCTCGACATGTCGGCGATCAATGGCACTTTCACATCTGGATCCTCGCGAAGCTCGGTTCCGTAGATTGTGTTGTTTGTGGTGATATGGAAATAGTCAACGTCGTCGGGCACGGTGTAGCCTTTGGGCACAAACGTGTAGTTGGCGTCTTTTGATGATGCCACAACGTTTACATCTCCGAAGAGTTTCGCCTCTTTGATGGCTTTTGATGCCCATACGCCGGTGTCAAGGTATGCTGCTTTTGTTTTCAGAAAGTTGTATGGAATCATGCAGAACTGCATGCTTGCGCCGCCGCCGAGGAATAGCACTTCGTAGCCCGATGGGATTTCAAGCAATTCTTTGATGAGGGCATTGGCCTCGTCGATTACGGCTTGGAACTCTTTGCTACGGTGGGAAATTTCAAGAATAGACAGACCTGTCTCGTTGAAATTCATCACGGCGTCTGCCGTGTTTTTGATTGTGTACTCGCTCAGAATCGATGGTCCGGCGTAAAAATTATGCTTTTTCATATCTAATGGTTTGTGTTGATTTATAATTAAGCATACACAAAAATAAAGAAAGATTTCTTTAGTTCCTAATGTTTTGCCTGAAAAATAAGAGCCACACTGAAAAATCTTTCAATGTGGCTCAGTGTCTGGTCGCTTATTGGATGTTCGGCTCTTCAAGGCCGTAGCCCTTTTTCTTGTTTTCAAAGAACAGGAGCAGTGAGATGATGACGGCAATCGCGCCGAAGGCGGCGAAGATGGTCATTGTCTCGGTATAGTCAATGCTTCCGTTTGCCAATGTGTTTGCTTGGTTCACTTTGCCAATCCATACTGGCACAAGGGCAAGCCCGATATTCTGAATGTAGAAAATCATTGCGTATGCCGAGCCGAGCAGTTTCATCGGTATGATTTTCGGAACCGACGGCCACATAGCCGACGGGACAAGTCCGAAGGCAACGCCGAGTGCTATCATTGCGGCTATGGCAATGATGTAGGATGTTATTGGCAGCACGAAGATTATGTGCACAATTGTGAGCAGCGCGCTTCCGATTATCATCAGTGTGGCGCCTTTCCCGAATTTGTCATAGACATAGCCGAAGAGCGGAGTGAGGAAGATTGTGCCGAATGGCAACATGGCTGGGATGAGACCTGCCATATTCTCGTCTACGCCATATTTGAATACCATAAGTTTTGTAGCGAATTTAAGGAAAGGAAACACTCCTGCGTAGAACATAAGGCAGAGTGTTGCCATATACCAGAAGCCGCGGTTGCTGATCAGCATCTTGAGGTCGGAGAATTTGAATCCTTCTTCCGGTTCTGTCTGTACGGCTTCGGCCGAGGCGTCTTCTTTCTTGTCCATTACGCAGTAGACCAAGAAGGCTACGACACTGATGCAGAGCAATGCGGCGCCAAGACCTACCGCTGCATGTACTCCTCCGCACGCTTTGGCAAACGGAAGGGCGAGGGCGAGGGCGCAGGCTGTGCCGATACGCGCCAGTGCAACCTGAAATCCCATAGCGAGAGCGAGCTCGTGTCCGGTAAACCATTTGGCGATTATCTTGGTCACGGTGATTCCTGCAATTTCGCATCCTGCACCGTAGATGGCAAATCCGAGCGAAGCCCAAAGCACTTGTGTGTGGTATGTGCCTATTCCGAAAGGAAGAGTGACGGAGCCGTCAAATGTGTTGCTTACTGCCCACCATTTGATAAGTGCGCCGCCAAACATCAGAAGTGTCGATGCCAGACCGGTAAAGCGGATGCCGAATTTGTCGAGTATGATTCCTCCGAAAAACAAGAGTAGCAGGAACACGTTGAAATAGCCATATGCGCCAGAGAAGAATCCGTATTCGTCGGATGTCCATCCCAGACCGTTAACGTCGTTGCTGGTGAGCATTGGCTCAAGTGGCGACATTACATCGGTAAAGAAGTAGCCGCACATCATTGTGAATGAGACTGCAAGCAGCGCTGTCCATCTTGCCGCCGCCGAGTCGCTAAGTTTCTTTTGTAATAGTTCTTTCATCATTCATTCAAATTTATGTGCAAAGGTAAGCAAAAGTTGTGTATAACTGGCATTTATTAGCAAATTTGTTGCGTATGGCTTTCAAAAAGATAATTTATGGCTGTGGGGTATAAAAAAGAGACAGCCCCTTTGGGGACTGTCTCTTTAAGGATAGGTAGATGATTGTTACTTAGTTGTAACGATTACCACGCGGTTCCAGTTGTTGTTGTCAGTGTATGGCTGCTCTTCAACACCGATAGCCTCTACCTCGATGCGGTCTGCGTCGATGCCGTAGGCAACGAGTGCTTCCTTAACTGCGTTTGCACGGCGCTCAGAAAGTTTCTTGTTGTAGTCTGCAGTACCAGTTCTCTTGTCAGCATAACCCTTGAGGACAACCTTTGCATTTTCGTCTTGTTTCAAAACCTGAGCTACGTCGTAGAGTGTAACTTGGTCGTTTGCAGAAACCTTTGCAGAGTTGAATTTGAAGCGGACAGCTGGGTTGACAGAATTTGTGGCTTTAGCAGGAGCTGCTGATTCTGTAACCTCTGGGCATGGGAGTTGTGCTTGTGCAGCGCGGAGCTGAGCCTCAGTGTCTGCCAACTCGCCGCGAAGTTTGTTGATGCGGCCGTTGAGGTCGTTGATTGCGCCCATGCAGTCAAACGGAGTGTATTTTGTCACGTGACGGCCTTCTTTGCCGAGGTTGATTTGCAAACCACCGGTCATAGAGAAGATTGGGTCAAGACCTGTCTTCCATGCGATGTTGTTGATATTGTCGGCTGTACCTGTCAAACGGGCGTCTACATAGAGGTCTACACGCTTGCTGCAGCGGAAACGGAATTGAAGACCGAGGTTTGTGTTTACAACACCTTGATGTTCCATAACCTTGCCGTCGTTGTCAAGAATGTTGCCGGCAACAGAGTAGTCCCAAGCGTACGATCCACCAACACCGAGGTAAGGGATGATGCTGAACACGCGATGGTCGTTCACGCCGCAAAGGCTGTTGAACATATCCCAAGTGATTTCCAAGTTGAGGTTGGCATATTTCCCTTTGTGCCATTGGTTGCTGTTTTCCCAATGCATTGCGCCACCTTGTCCGCGGAAACGGAATCCGAAGTATGGCGAGAACCAATGTCCTACACCTGCCTCATAAAGAGCGGTGGTCTTCTTCATCTGGAAGTTGCTTGCATCTCCGTTTTTCTCGAAAATTGGCATCTGTGCACCGGCACCGAGTTGGATGTACCAATTGTCACGCCAAGAATGAGTGTAGATGTCTTTTGCCGGAGGAATGTTTGTGTAGTTATAGTCGGCTTCCTGTGCGT
>ULRZ01030074.1_pt1 | contig 25781 bp, 19 predicted proteins | sample 1955861 | NCBI WGS metagenome assembly ULRZ01 (sample SAMEA4835694, study PRJEB28245) | human gut metagenome | biome: gut microbiome; material: fecal sample | place: Denmark | collected 2008 | reverse complement strand
GAGCCCAGTTGGGGGAGCCACAACAGAGTAGTCTTTTGACTACTCTGTTTTCTTTTTTATCTAAATTTACTGCTAAATCGGGCGAGAAGGTGAGTGTTAAAAAAAGGCTCAATTTCAATAGTTGGGGAAATTCGGAAAATAGAATAATAATTACAAGCGACAGCGAATTAAGCTGTCGCTTGTTTTGTTGTAGAATTAATATGTTTATGAACATACGCCTGACTATAAATCTTAAAATATCACCGCGGGCATGGTGCCAAACTTTTTAATCTATCTTTTATTACATTGACATTTTCAACCATACAATAGACAATAATACATATATATGTTATGATAATCATATAACTAATTTTAAATGAGGAATACATAATGGTAAAACGTTCATATTATTCAAATGACATTCAAAGTTTTCTAAATCAAGATAATTACAGTATATTTGGCGAAATAACAACGAATGACCAGTTTTCTGCTGAGGACTTACAAAAGAATACTTGGAATAGAGAAATTGAAATTTTGAAGCGAGAGTTATCTCAGTTTTTAGATGGACATATTATATTTGAATATACCATTCCACGCATAGGTAATCGAATTGATAATATTGTTATTTATAAAGGAATAATTTTTCTGTTAGAATTTAAAGTTGGTGAAAAGAAATACCCTTCATATGCTATTGAACAAGTAACTGACTATGCTTTCGATTTAAGTTGTTTTCACAAAGAAAGTCATAACAGACTTTTAGTTCCAATTTTAATTTCCACTAAGGCTCACAGCGTAAAACAAGAAATTCGGATTTCAAAAGATAATGTTTTAGAAACGATTTGTTGCAACGAATACGAAATTGCCAAATACATAACAGAAGTTTCTTTAAAATTTATTCAGGATGGAATCATACCTAATGATTGGATTAACTCTCTTTATATGCCAACACCGACGATTATAGAGGCTGCACAGGCCTTGTATCTCGGTCACAATGTTGAAGATATTTCGAGAAATGATGCAAGTGCGAAAAATCTTAATCAAACTACTAAAGCGATCAATAAAATTATAGATTATAGCAAAGCTCATAACAGAAAATCAATTTGTTTTATTACAGGTGTTCCGGGTGCAGGAAAAACTCTTGCAGGTCTTAATATAGCTGTAGAAAGGCAGAAAATAGCTGAAGATGAGCATGCTGTATTTCTCTCGGGCAATGGGCCGCTTGTTGATGTTTTACAAGAAGCACTTGCTCGTGATGATGCAAAGAGAAATCATATTTCAAGAAAAGAAGCCTTCAGAAAGGTAAAAGAATTTATACAAATTATTCATCATTTTAGGGATGACGCAATATCTGTTGATACTCCTCCTGTTGAAAAAGTTGCAATTTTCGATGAAGCTCAACGAGCTTGGGACGAACAAAATTTGACTGATTTTATGAAAAAGAAGAAACATATTGAAGATTTTAATATGTCAGAACCTGAATTCCTGATTAGTATATTAAACCGTCACAATGATTGGGCAACAATAGTATGTTTAATCGGTGGCGGTCAAGAAATCAATAAGGGTGAATCGGCCGGTATTTATGGATGGTTTGATTCATTGAGAAATAATTATCCAAACTGGGACATTTATGTTTCAGATAAAATCACTGATGACGAATATTCCAAAGGCCATAATTTTGCCGAAATGACGAAAAATATGAATGTAAACATAATTGAAGATTTGCACTTAGCCGTTTCGTTACGTTCATTCAGAAGTGAAAATGTTTCAAATTTTGTAAAGGCTCTTCTTGATGTTGATATTGATACTGCTAAAAGATTGTATGAGCAGTTTAACAATGATTATCCTGTCTTTGTGACTCGAAATCTAGACAAAGCAAAACTATGGGTTAGAAGTCAGGCAAAAGGATCGCAAAGATATGGGCTTACTGCAAGCTCAGGTGCCAAAAGACTCAGAAAATACGGTATATGGGTTCAAAATAAAATTGAAGCCACGAATTGGTTTTTAAACGGTAAAAACGATGTTCGTTCATCATTTCATTTAGAGGAAACCGCAACAGAATTCGACATTCAAGGTCTTGAACTTGATTGGACAATTGTTTGTTGGGATGCAGATTTAAGATTTGAAAACGGTGATTTCAAACATCTGAAATTTGTTGGCACAAAATGGCAAAATATAAAATCTGCAGATAATATCCTTTATTTAAAAAACGCTTATAGAGTCCTCCTGACGAGGGCAAGACAGGGATTTGTTATTTTTGTACCGACAGGTGATGAAACTGATATGACCGCAAAACCGGAATATTATGACGGAATTTACCGGTATTTGAAAAGTGTAGGAATCAAAGAATTGGAATAACATTATCGTTCAGAGGCTGAATTTGAAGTAAATAATATAAGATACTCACGAAAAAGGAATGTTTAAGGCGCTACTTTTATAAAAACTTGCTTTGCTATTAAACTCCAAAACCCTGCCTGTATTTCTAATAGCACTATTTGCCGCCGCATAAACCTTTTGTTTCTCGTTTTTCCAAACAGCTTTTTGAGAGGTACTTTTACCAAATCCGTAAACTTGCGAGCGTGAACCGTCGGGAAGTAATCCTGTTTTTTTACAAAAGCTATTCAGTTCTGATTCCTGCCGTTTCAACTTGCTTGAATAGTGACTGAAATTTTTTTCTAACTTTTGTAACAGCTCTTCATAAGTGAGGTTATTAAGAGCTTCATCACAAGCGGCAAGTGTTCTTTTGGTTGCCTTGATTTTGCGTTCAAAAGCTCTTTGATGTTGTTCTGCTTCGTAAAGCGTGTGCATTGAGCCGTCGGGATATTCAATGTTTTTAGCATTAAGTTCTTCGATGTCTTTGGCTGAGTACATTCGAGCAGAACCCTAAGAGCTTTTCTGTAAAATATCTGTAGAGCATATTTTGTCCTCCGTTTCGGGTTTTTAAGCAATTCCTTTTAACGGATTTTGGCAAAATATGCTCTGCTTTTTTTACTTTTTATTTGCAGCTCTTTTTCTGCCCTAACTTTTATTATAGAGCAATATTTGAAATAGAAGGGCGTTGATGGGGGTTAGGGTTACGCATCGCAAGCAATTGGCGGGGCAGAAATCTTTTGATTTTAAAAATGTATAATACGACATACTGATATTAGTATGTTATACTATGCAAAATATATAGAAAGTATACCAAAATTGTATAACTGAATAAAATGTACTAAAAATAAGGATAAAATAACTTAAAAATATTGAAAATAACTACAGTATGTGCTAAAATTAGACAAAAGAAAAGGATTCGGAAAACCGAATCCTCAAATCACACACTGTGATGGTTGCCTAAGCAACGGATAGAATGAATTTTTATTTGAACTCATAGTGTAAATCCAATAAGGTAATTAGATTATCTTAATAGTATTACAAAATAAATACTTTGTCAATAGAAAAGGAGGAAATTTATGAAGAATTTTAATGACGATTATTATACAGGATTTGACATAGGAACGGATTCTGTCGGATATGCAGTAGCCGATACAGATTATAATCTCTGCAAATTTAAAGGCAATGCTATGTGGGGTGTTGATCTCTTTGAGGAGAGTAATTCAGCTGCCGAGAGAAGAACTCTTAGATCGGCACGAAGAAGAGGTTTGAGAAAAAGAAACCGTATTGAATGGCTGCAAATGCTTTTTGATGAGGAAATTTCAAAAGTTGATAATGCTTTTTTTCAGAGATTAAAAGAAAGTTGTCTGTATCTTGATGACAAATCATCAAATGTTCCGTATGCGGTTTTTGCAGACGGTAATTACACCGATAAAGAATTCCACACAGACTACCCTACAATATATCATCTTAGAAAAGAATTGATTAAGAGCTCACAACCACACGATATAAGACTTGTATATCTTGCGTTACATCATATTATAAAACACAGGGGACATTTCTTGTTTGATAATATGGGGTCTGATTTTGAAAGTGAATCCTCGTTTGAAACTCTTTTTGACGATTTAAAACTTTACTTGAAAGAAGAATATGAAATTGAATTTGAGTGCAATGATTCGTTAAGATTTTCAGAAATATTAAAGGACAAAACATTGAAGAAAACTGCAAAATCGTCTGAATCATACAAGCTTTTCGGTTACAGTAAAAGAAATAATCCATATGAAACCGCTTTGATAGATTTGATGTGTGGCAGAAAGGTTAAATTTTCCGATATGTTCGGTGATAAGTCGTTTGACAGTGAGGAAGTAAACGGTATTACCTTTGAAAGCGGTTATGACGATAATGAAAATACATACCGTGATTTGTTACAAGAAAAGTTTGAACTTATCGAAAAAGCAAAGGCGGTTTATGACTGGGCAATTCTTGCAGATATTTTGAACGGAGAAAAGTATATTTCCTTTGCCAAAGTCAAAACATACGAAGAACATAATTCTGATTTGAAAATACTCAAAAAATTTGTCAAGGAAAGATGTAAGCCATTATATGGCGAAATCTTTAGAATTACAAAGGACAAGCTTGATAACTACACGGCATATTGCGGAAAGTACAAAGAAAACGGCAGAAACGGTGTGATTCAGTATCGTACAAATCAGGCGGATTTCTGCAAATATCTGAAGAAAAAGTTTGAAAAGCTTGACAAAACAGGCTATGAAGAAATGTTTGATAAGATTGAAAACGGCACATTTATGCCGAAAATTGTCGTAAAAGACAACGGCGTTATTCCTATGCAGGTTAATAGGAGTGAGCTGAAAGCAATTCTGAAAAATGCTTCAACTTATCTTGAATTTCTTAATAAAAAAGATGAAAACGGAATTTCTGTAAGTGACAAGATAGTCAAAAATTTTGAATTCAGAATACCGTATTATGTAGGTCCGCTGAATAATCACAGCCTAAAATCGTGGCTTGTCAGAAGTGATGAAAAAATATATCCGTGGAATTTTGACAGTGTTGTTGACATAGAGCAATCGGCAGAGAATTTTATAAATAATCTGACTTCAAAATGTACATACCTTCCAACGAAGGATGTAATACCTAAGAATTCGATTTTATACAGTGCTTTTACGGTTCTTAATGAACTGAATAATTTAAGACTTGACGGAAAAAAGCCTGATGTAAGTCTTAAACAGGCAATATTTAATGACTTGTTTATGACGCATAAAAAGGTCAGAAGAAAAGATTTGCTAAATTATCTAAAAAGCGAAAAAGGTATTACGCACGATATTACAGGCATTGACGGTGATTTTAAGTCAAGTATGCGTTCCGCAATTGAAATGTCACAGTTTAATCTGACCGACAGCGAAAAAGAGGACGCTATAAAAGCTATAACTGTATTTTGCGATGATAAAAAACTTTTAAGAAAGCGTTTAAAAAGGCAGCTCAGTTCAAAATTATCGGATGAAGATATAATGAGAATTTCTAAACTCAAATACAAGGATTGGGGAAGATTATCAAAGGAGTTTCTTACCGAAGTTTATAATGTCGATAAAAATACAGGCGAGTTGCAATTTAACATTATCCATGCACTATGGCAGACAAATGATAATCTTATGGAGCTGCTTGGCTCAAAATACGGTTTTGAACAGAGCAGACAAAACTATCTTGACGGTATTCAGACAGGGCAAAGCCTTGAGAAAATGGTGGAGAATCTCTATATTTCTCCTGCGGTAAAACGACCTGTGTATCAGTCTTTGAAAATTATGCATGAAATCAACAAAATTCAAGGTCATGCACCTAAAAAGATATTTGTTGAGATGACAAGAAAAGACGGTGTGAAGGGCGACAAAGGCCGTAAAGAGTCAAGAAAGACCAAGCTTGTAGATTTATATAAAAAGTGCGGTGAGGATTCGGGCGAACTCTGGGAATCTCTTGAAAAAACACCTGATGAGGAATTTAAAAGAGACAGACTGTATTTTTACTATACTCAATTCGGCAAGTGTATGTACACGGGAGAACCGATAACTCTGTCGGAATTGTACAATAAAAACATTTATGAAGTGGATCACATTTTCCCTCGTTCAAAAGTTAAAGATGACAGCCTTGATAACCGTGTCCTTGTAAAGAAACAGGTTAATGCTCACAAGGATAATACATATCCGCTTGACAGCTCCATTCGTGAAAAGATAAAAGGCTTCTGGCATTTGCTTATGGATAAAGGTCTTATTAGCAAGAAAAAGTACGAGAGGCTTACAAGGGCAACTCCGCTTTCTGACAGCGAACTTTCAGATTTTATTGCAAGACAGATTGTTGAAACATCTCAATCAACAAAAGCAGTTGCGTCACTTTTTAAGGAATTGTATCCCGATACTGAAATTGTGTATGTAAAAGCGTCAACGGTTTCTGAATTCAGACACGAATATGATTTCTTAAAATGCAGAGAAGTAAACGATTTTCACCATGCAAAAGATGCCTATCTAAATATTGTTGTCGGCAATGTGTATAACGAACGCTGTACACACAACAAGTCCATATTTATAAAAGGTTTGCAGACTAAAACATACAGTCTTAACAAAATGTTCAGTTTTAATACACCGAACGCATGGTCAATTGATGATAATAAGTCAATCAAAATTGTCAGAAAGACTATGAACAAGAACAATATCCGTTTTACAAGATATGCTTTAACAAGAAACGGCGGACTTTTCAAGATGAATCCTCTGAAAAAAGGAAGCGGTCAGGTTTCGCTAAAACAGAACTCTCCGCTTTCGGATATCAGTAAATACGGAGGTTATGACAGGCCGACATCCTCATATTTTTCATTTGTGAAATATGAGGGTAAAAAGGGTAAAGAAATGCGTCGTCTTGTGGCAATTGATTCTTACATTAAGGCTCGGTATGAAGCGAACCCTGAAAAATATTTGAGTGAAAATCTTGGCTTGAAAAATCCTGTGGTTCTGATTCCCGTCGTAAAATATAATGCCTGCATTGAAATTGACGGTTTCAGAATGCACATAAGCAGTAAGTCCAGTGGCGGCAAACAGATTGTATATAAACCTGCTATGCAGTTAACAGTTAGTTACGATACAGAAAAATATATCAGAAATGTCGTTAAGTTAAATTCCAAGCCTGAAAATTACAATATTACAGAGCTTGACAAAGTGAGTGCCGATGAGAATTTGAAGTTGTTTGATATTTTAACCTCTAAAATGACAGATACAGTTTTAAAAGTTAAATTTGGTGATATGGGTGCTAAAATCATATCTCATCGTGATGCTTTTGAAAAACTGGATATTAGAAAACAATGTTTTGTTCTTGCAGAAATACTTAAAATCATACATTGCAATATATCAGAGGGAAATTTAAGATTTATAGGAGGAGCAAAACAGTCAGGCTCAATTAAAATGAGTTCTGTCATATCAGGAATTAAAGGTGTAAAGTCGATTTATCTTGTTCATCAGTCGGTAACAGGTTTGTTTGAGAAGAAGATTGATTTGTTACATATGTAAGTTATCAGAAAAGAGAAAATTTAGATGAGTTGGAGAACGGTAGTAATTACGAAAACATCCAAGCTGGATTACAGCATGGGACACCTTGTTGTGATTGATAATGATTTGTGTGAATTTTATTGACAATCATTATACAAATGTTATAAAATAACCTTATAGATTTGCCGTGCACAGTATAGTGGGTGCATTTTATTTTCAATTTGAGGTTTGAGAATAGTGTAAATCTATAAGATAGTAAAACATCATACTCCTTATCCATAACACTTATTCAGTTTGAGAATAGTGTAAATCTATAAGGTAGTAAAACATTATCAAGGTCTTTACAATAAGGTTTAATGTTTGAGAATAGTGTAAATCTATAAGGTAGTAAAACTCATTTGTTTCAAGCACTGTATTTCCTACAGTTTGAGAATAGTGTAAATCTATAAGGTAGTAAAACTAATGCCGTTGTTAAGATAACGCTGTCCGTGTTTGAGAATAGTGTAAATCTAATTAGGGTACAAATTTTACTCGTGGACTGTGAAAAAACAGCATTGCAAAAAACAATATGGCACATAACCGTTATCACTTTCGGTTATGTGCCTTTTTATGTGCCTTTTGTAGTTTAATAAGTTTGTTAAGAATACCACGATTGATTACAGTCCAAAACAAGGAAGATTTCAGTGCGTTAATTCCAAAAGTGAGTTCCACCATGAAAGTTACTTTGGGGATTAACTATTTACTTTTTCGTTTAAGTTTGCGGTAAATATGAATTGTATAATCCGTTATATTGTGTTATTATGTAGTAAAATAGTGTGCAACATTGGTGTTTTGAAAAAATTATGTTGCTGAAATTAAACTTGAAATAACTGACGGGTGGCATATGGTTCGCAAAGTTGACAAAACAAAGCTTCTGACTGTTGTCGGGATAATTATATTCCTGTTCGGAGGAGCGGTGAGAATTTTTTCTCATCTTACTTCCTCGGCAGACAATTATATTGAAAATTTTGATGTTATTATCTTTTCCGGGCTTATTATAGGCTGGGGTGTGTCTGTTGCATATCGCATTGTTCAGAAGAATATACGAATCTGCCTTGTGATATCTGCGGCGCTTATGCTCTTGTGGATGGCTCTTCGTGCCATAAAATACAACAGCCCTGCCGACATCAACACATACGGACGGTATCTTTGGTATTCATATTACATAGCAATGGTGTTTTTGCCGCTTATGATGTTTTTTGCAATGCTGAATATCGGTAAGCCCGAAAATACAAATAACCGAAAATATCTTTTGATTATACCTGCCGCCGTTCTTGTGCTGCTTGTTATGACGAACGATTTTCATCAGCTTGCTTTTGTATTTGAACCCGATTTTCACAATTGGAACAAACAATACAGTTACGGTCCTGTTTACTATGTAATTGCAGTGTGGATTTTTATACTTGTACTTTCGTCAATTGTACTTTCAATCAATCGATGCAGAATTTCCGCAACACGCAAAAAGCTGTGGATTCCGATTGTAATAATTCTTGTCGCAATAATTTACACGCTCTGGAATAATCTGAATCACGGATATTCGGGACTTAGAATTTACAATGTTCCCGAGGTGTTCTGTTTTGCTTCAATTGCTCTATGGGAAAGCCTTATTCAGATAGGTCTTGTGCCGTCAAATACGGGTTACGGCGATTTTTTCAATGCGTCAAATCTTAACACTCTCATATTTGACAATGAGGGCAATGTGAAATACCGCTCTAAAAACGCAATAAATGTTTCAAAAGATGTTGTTCTGCAAAACGGTAACAGTGTTGTGATTGATGAAAATATAATTCTTAAAAAGCATAATATAAAAGGCGGTAAGGTAGTTTGGACGGAAGATATATCGGCAATTAACCGAATTAACAGAGAACTTTCGGAAGTAAAAGAGCAGATTTCGGAATACAATGTAATCTTAAAATCAGAGGCAGAGCTGAAAAAACGAAGAGCGGCAGTAACCGAACAGAACAAGCTCTATGACAGTATAACCGAATTTATCCGTCCTCAGCTTTGCGACCTTGAAAATATACTCAAAAATATTGAAAACAACAGGGGAGATATTTCGGTTAATTATGCCGGTGCCTGTGTTGTTAATGTCTACATCAAGAGAATAAGCAATCTGTTCATTATGGCAAAAAGCAGAAAAATGCTGAATGCTTTTGAGCTTGAAAACAGTATCCGAGAACTTGCCGAGTACATTTCTGTATACGGAATTTCGTGTTCGTTTTTCAGTAATGTTTCGGGAGAAATTTCAGCCGAAAAAACGATTGCACTTTTTAAATTCATCGGGATTTTTATAAGGCATATAATGAACTGCACAGATGCGTTGCTGTTTAATTTAAAAGTCCATGAGAGATTTATTGATTTAAAAATCAACTGTGACAGCAAAAATGAAATGAAAATTCCCGATGATTTACTTGACGATATTATAAAACTCGGCGGAAATGTCACCACGGAATATGACGCAGACACGCTGTTTGTGTTTGTTCGTATGCAAAGCGGAGGTGATGACATATGACATCCATCCTTGAAATGCGTTCGTTTGTTTGTGTTATATTGATGAGTGTGCAATTTGTTGTTGCCTGTGCGGCAATATACAACGCAACGCAATCTTTTCTTTATAAAATCAGGTTGTGGAAACCGATTTCAGCGGTTATAATTGCAGTAATCTCTTTGACAATGTTTTTGGTAAGCACTCATGTCTTGAGTAAAATATATTATGATAACCAAATTAATAAAATGGCTGAATTTTTTGGCAGAATGCCGTTTGCTCTGTCTGTCGGCATAACGGCGTATTGTGCTGTAATGTCTGTGTACATAACGGTAAGGCTTCATCATTGCAGGAATACCGATATTACCGCAATGTCAATTAAAGAAAGCTTTGACGGCTTGCCGACAGGACTTTGCTATTTTGACGAAAACGGACTTGTTGTATTGAAAAATAACCTTATGGAAAGCATATGCCTTGAACTTACGGGTAAAGCGCTTAATGTTGCAATGCCCTTCAGAGAGAAGATAAAAGAGGCTTCTCAATATGAAAATGACGGGGCATTTACAGTCAGATTAAAGGACGGCAGGGTTTTCAGCTTTTCGTTGTCGGAAACGGAAATTTTTTCAAAACCGTATTTTCAGCTTGCGGCAACCGATATAACAGAGTTTACAAAGCTTACATCAACCTTGGAATATGAAATAGGCGAGTTAAAAAAGGTTAATGCTCATCTGAAAAAATACAATGAAATGGTCTGTGAGCTGACAAGAGAAGAAGAAATTCTTCGCACAAAAGAGATAATTCATGACAGGCTCGGCAGTACGCTGATAACAACAAGAAGATATCTTGAAAACGGCACTCTGTCTGAAAATAACAGTAAATTACTTGAAATGTGGAAAAACAATATTTCTGTTCTGAATACCGCAGAGAATGATTGCAAAGATGAAAACTTTGCTAAGGATATTGAAAATGCCGCAAAGCTTGTCGGAATAACGCTTGAAACAGTCGGAAATCTTCCGACTGATAACAATGCAGTTGCACGGGTTCTGACTTTTGCAACAATGCAATGCCTTAACAATGCCGCAAGACACGCAAAAGCAGATAAAATGATTCTTGAAAGTCTTGACGACGGTGAAAAATATATTTTTAAATTTGCAAATAACGGCAGAAAACCGCCTCAAAAAATCAATGAGGGCGGCGGACTTTCTTCCGTAAGAAAAAAAGCGGAGCAAATCGGCGGAAGCATGAAAATATCGACTTCCGAAATTTTTGTTCTTGAAATCACAATACCGAAAAGCGAGGTGCTGCAGTATGACAAGAGTGCTGATAGTTGAAGATCAGTCAATGCCGAGAACTTTATTTGAAATGTATGTAAACCAAAGCGAAAACTATACGCTTGCGGGCTCAATAAGTAATGCCGATATGACGGATTATCATTGTGAAAATTCCGATGTTGACTTGATTTTAATGGATATATGCACTTCAATGGGGGCAAACGGTCTTGAGGCGGCTGAAAGAATAAAAGCAAAGTTCCCGAAAATTAAGATAATCATTGTTACCTCAATGCCCGAATATTCCTATCTAAAGCGTGCCAAGGAAGCAGGAGTTGACAGCTTTTGGTACAAAGAGGTAAGTCCCGAGCCTATTATTGAACTTATGGACAGAACAATGAACGGTGAGCGTGTGTTTCCCGACACAACTCCCAAAATTAAATTCGGCAACGCAATGAGTACGGATTTTACCGAAAGGGAGCTTGAGGTTTTGCGTGAACTGACAAGCGGTGATACAAACACGGAAATTGCCAAAAAACTTTACATTGCTCCGGGTACTGTCAAAAACTATATACAGTATATGCTTGAAAAAACAGGCTTTAAGTCAAGAACAGAGCTTGCCGTAAAGGCAAGAGAGGCGGGACTTGTAATCCTTGACGATAGAATTAACGACAAATAAATACTTTTTTCTGAATATGTGCCGTTTGGCACATATTTTTTTGCTGTTAAAACAGTATAATACAATTACAGGATATAAACTGCTCAGACGGTGAATATCTTTTGTGCAAAACGCTATCTTTGTCCGATTAATAATCAAAGACAAAGGTGCATAAAATTTATTATTTAATGACAGGAGGAAAAACTATGGAGGCAAAAGGTTCAACTTTTCTTAAAGTAACGGGAATCCTTATGATTGTATTTGGTGCTATTGCATTGATTGTGTCAATCATCGCCATTCTCGGTATCGCCGCACTTGCAGCTTTTAACGACGGTACATACGATATGACTATGCTTTATGTCGGCGGCGTTTTCGCGCTTATCAGTGCGGTTGCTGAGTTCGTTGCAGGTATTATCGGCGTTATCAACGCAAAACTTCCGCACAAGGCAAATACATGTATTGTATGGGGCGTTGTTGTTGCGGTTATGTGTATTGCAGGCGAAATTATCAGCATGATAGGCGGATCACAGTTCAATGTATTCTCTCTTATCTGCGGTCTTGCTATCCCTGTACTTTACATTATAGGCGCTGTTAAGAACAAAGCATAATTATTTTATTATTTACCCCCCTTTTAATTACCCACCATAAATATTTTTAGCACAAGGTCACAGCTGTCCGAACAATCGGGCGGCTGTGCTTTTTTGTTTATGTTGTGAAATATGCCGTTTGGCACATTCATATTCTATCGCAAAATTGTACAATATAAGTGAAAGATATAGGTGAAAAGGGGTGATGTCCGTTGAAGAAAATTTTGCTCAGTGTTCAGAATAATTTGCTCAGTGAGGCTATTCAAAATGCCCTTGTAAAGAAGGGAAGATTTTGTATTGAGAATGTTTCACCGAATCAAGACGGGAAAATTCTTGATTTGTGCATTGCAGAAAGAGTTGATGTTTTGCTTATGGATGTCACAAGACTTGCCGATTCAACTATTGAAAAACGGCTTGAGCTTTGTGGAAAAGTAAAGGAATATCTGCCAAGCTGTAAAACGGCTCTGCTCTGTGACGAACAGGCATATCCCGACCTTGCCGACAGGGTTAAACAGGCAAAACAATTCGGAAAAATAAGCTCATTTTTTTATTCATCCGTAACGGCAGATTATCTTGCCGCCGCACTTGACGCACTTTAAAAAGGAGGTACTGTTTATGGGTATATTTGACAGCTTAAAAAATATGACAAATCAGGCTGTAAAAAACAATGTTTCAAAGGCCGTTTCGGGAGCGGTAAACAATGCGATGCACAAAAGCAAAACATTTGTATTTGCCGATTATCCGAAAAATGCAGATGAACTCAAAAAAATGCCGGAGCTTGACTTTTCGTCACCTCTTTCAACAGCGGCATTTGCTATGCTTGTGTTGCTTGAATATGATGAAAGTCCGGAAAACACAATAGAAATGCTTAATGTATTAAAAGGACCTCAGCCGATGAACGGGATAGATGTTCAGTTTTTGCGTGACAGAATCAAGGGCAGGGGATATATTCCTCGCTCATATTTTGAGGGTTCATCCGTGAAGAACGATTATACACCGAATGTTCCGTACAAAATAACCGTTTCCGAGTATGCATATACCTATCAGAGCGAGGGTTATGCAAAGGTTCAGGTTCAGTCGTCGGGAGCAGACTCACCTCGTCCGATTGAGCTTCGCAGAAAGGGCAATCAATGGTTCTTATGGCGTAATCTTGCACTCTCTGACATACGAACTCCGGCTTCGGTTGATCCTTGGGCATGAAGGAGGGATTTTTATGAAAATCAAGAAAAAAGTAAAGCGTATTTCGAGTGTTGTTTTATGCTTTCTCATGCTGTTGACAACACTTCCTATGACAGCCATAACCGCAAATGCGGCGGCTCAGGCTTATATCAAATATATCGACACCGAGGTTTACATAGGAGATGTCCTTAACATTATCGTGGGAGTAAACGGCGGCAGTACAGGCGAAACCTTTACCTATCAATGGCAGGCAAAATATCCGAGCCTAAACTGGGTTAACCTTTCCGATAAAACCGACAGACCCAACTCGAAATTTTCGGGTGTTTTTACAGACCATCTTAAATTTCAGACCTACGCAGAACTTGTAGGACCTGACTCAGGGTGGAAAGATGTTGTCTTTAGATGTAAAGTAACGGGCTCAAAAAGCGGTACTTTTTATTCGGGAAAATGTAACTTTCCGGGACTTCTTGAGAAGACAGAAATTCCTATAATTGGATTTTTAGGCTTGGAGAAACCTGAACAGCGGAAAATCCCCTCAACTACGGCAACTCCGATAAACAGCACTTACTACAGTTTTGATTATATTGAGTGGTATGAGTACAAAAACAACAAAGTTAGCAGAAAGCTCAACGACGGAGAAGCTTTTGACAGCGGTATGTATTGTTGTCAGCTATACTTTAATATGAACAGAGGATATGCGGTTGCCAAGAACGCAGTATGTGGCTTGTACAACGACGACGGTCAGGCGACAATTCTTCAGGATGAAACCACAGGTCAATATTATATTTGGGCATATTACGTTGTTGCAGATAAATCACCTTCATTTTCACATCAGTCCACTGAGGCAGAAATTATGAAAGGCAAAGAAGGAACTATATCGGTTACTGCCAACAATGCCGCAAGCTATCAGTGGCAGATGAAAGTAAGGAGAAGCACAGGAAGATATGTGTGGCGCAACATAAGTGACAACTCATCCACATCAAACAAATTTTCCTTCAAGGGTACAAAAACAAATGCTTTGAGCATCAGACCGAATACGGATTTTGATGAAACTCATTTCAGGTGTGCTGTCACGGGTGAAAACGGTGATGTCATTTACAGTGTATCTGTTAAAGTTACGCAAAAGGTTAAGGCCCGTATTATACTGGATTTAAGAACGGGCGGCTTACCGGATGACACTATTACTATTAAGTTTGATAAATACACTCCTGACGGCGTCTATAATGGCAGCTATACACATGAAACGGTAAACAGTAATGCAAAACCCTTATATGTGTATTATGAAACAGTTCCGGGCAAATATGTCATTACTGTAAGCAAACCTCAATGCGTAACACGGGTATATGAAGCGAATGTTGTTAAGAAAGATGTTAACCTTGTAGTAAAAATTACTGTTCCGTATGATGTCAATATGGACGGTGTTATTAATGTTGTGGACGCAACCTTGGTTCAAAAATACATTGTCGGGTTTGAAGAATTTGACGATTACACTTTAAAAATTGCAGACACAAACGGTGACGGCACAATATCAGTTGTTGATGCTACAAATATTCAGAAGAAAATCGTGAATCTTTTGTAAAGGAGAAAGTTTATGGGACTATTTGAAAAGAAATATTGTGACCTTTGCGGTGACAAGGTAAACGCCCTCACAAGGCAAAAGCTTTCAGACGGTTATCTTTGCAGCGACTGTAAGCACAAGCTCAGTTCGCTTTCATCAGGCTGGAAAAACAGAACATTAGCAGATGTTAAAGCTCATCTTGAACAGCGTGAACAGAACAGACAGAAATATTCGGCATTTGTTCAGTCGGCAAGTGCCGGTACAAACGAAAAGCTTGTTGTAGATTTTAATAACAGAAAATTCTATTTTACAATAGGCAGAGATTTCAAAAACAGCAATCCTGAAATTTTTGATTTTTCACAGCTGCAGGACTTTTGGCTTGAGCTTGGATATACAACTCTGCAGGATTCCGACCGTGACGGAATTCATGATGAGTATGACCGCTATGATAACCGTCAGGGCAGGAACAGCGGTTTTGGCAGTCAGCTTGATACAACAAACTCATTTTCGGGGCAAAACGGTATGCTTGATGTTTCGCTTGCACTTCAGCCGTATGTTCGTGATACAAACACATCGTCATCACCGCAAAGAATATCTTCTTTAAAAGCAAAATTTATCGTAAATCATCCGTTCATAACCGATATATCAATGTATGTTGATTCGTCAATCGGTACTGTAAGGAATGAGCTTATGAGAGCGTTTGATGACGGAATGCAGTTAATGAGGCTGTGTGAACAAATAAGGAACGGTATGCAGAACAATATGGGCTATCAGCAAAGCGGAATGTCCATGCAGAACAATATGGGTTATCAGCAAGGCGGAATGCCCATGCAGAACAATATGGGTTATCAGCAAGGCGGAATGCCCATGCAGAACAATATGGGTTATCAGCAAAGCGGAATGCCCATGCAGAACAATATGGGCTATCAGCAAAGCGGAATGCCTATGCAGAACAATATGGGCTATCAGCAGAACGGAATGCCCATGCAGAACAATATGGGCTATCAGCAGAACGGAATGCCTATGCAGAGCAACACAGTAAATCAGCAAGTTTCACAGCCGTTTACTCCGCAAAATGCTGCGGCAATTGTTTGCTCGGCTTGCGGATATAAGCCTGACGGCAATCCGCCGAAATTCTGTCCGTTCTGTGGGGCTGCCATGACATAACCGATATGACTTTACGGCCGTTATTTCATAATATTTCCAAACGAAAAATGCGTGTAAAAAAAGAAATTGTATCCGTGAGCTATTCAAAAAATCATTCAAATTTTGACTCCTGCTGTTCTTTTTATGTGCGAAAAAAAGGTGTAAATTTCCTTTTTGACGCTATCTGCAAATGCGGTTATGTCGCTTTTGAAAATGTTTTGATCGACGAAACGGATATGAGACTGCTGTGTGATGCCGCCGAAGACGCATTGGAAATTCTGAAAAAATATAATCCAAAAAACAAAGGACTGACGGTCGATGACGCCACGGTTACAATCGTTGAAATCATATTTTCCGACAAAAACAGTATGTCGGTCAGTATGACGGAACAAACCTTGGATTCGCTCGAAAAAGCGTTCTTTGCCCTTGCTGAAAAATATTGCAAAGATGTTTAATCTTTAAAAATAATTGAAAAGCAACCCTATGAAAACAACCCCACGGTAAAATAATCGTGGAGTTGTTTTTTCTGTAACAGAAAATGAGTGCATTTTTTCTTGCCATTACCGTAGTAATTGTTTATAATTAAGGTATGACAATAAAAGAAGGCATGAACAATGCAAACGATAGATGAGGCACTAAACAAACTGAAAAAATCTGATTTTCGCAGTCGGTTTCATTTAAAGCAAAAGGACATTGACTATATTAATGAAAAGGGAATGAATAAAATCCGTTCCCATGCAGAAGATTTTGTCAGAACACGGCTTGCACCAAAATATATTCCGAATGACGGAAAGCAAACGCCTATGAGGGGACACCCTGTTTTTATCGCACAGCACGCCTGTGCCTGTTGTTGCAGAGGGTGTCTTAACAAGTGGTACAGAGTTGCAAGGGATAAGCAGCTTAACGAGGTTGAACAGCAGAAAATTGTAAATCTGCTTATGGCTTGGATTGAAAGGGAATACAATGATTATAATTCCAATAAAGAATGATAGATAAGGGCAAAAAGATGAGTGATAAATTAAGCGTGTTAAAAGATTACTTCGGACACGATTCTTTCAGAGACGGACAGGAACAGATAGTTGACGCATTGCTTGACGGCAGAGATGCACTTTGCATTATGCCCACAGGTGCTGGCAAGTCTATGTGCTATCAGATTCCTGCATTACTTTTTGACGGGGTGACAATTGTTGTGTCACCTCTGATTTCGCTTATGAAGGATCAGGTCGGCTCGCTCGTTCAGTCGGGAGTTCCTGCGGCATATATAAACAGCTCGCTTTCATATCCGCAATTTCTCCGAGTGCTTTCAAATGTTGAACACGGAAAATACAAAATCATCTATGTTGCACCCGAAAGGCTGTTGACTGACGGATTTCTCGACACCTGTAAAAAGATAAAAATCTCAATGGTTGCAGTTGACGAGGCTCATTGCGTTTCACAATGGGGACAGGATTTCAGACCGAGTTACCTCAAAATTATTTCATTTGTTGAAAGCCTTGCAAATCGTCCGATTGTCGGAGCATTTACCGCAACGGCCACAAATGATGTAAAAGAAGATATAAAGAAAATTCTCAGGCTTAAAAATCCGTTTGAAATTACAACGGGATTTGACCGCCCCAACCTTTTCTTCGGTGTAATAAAGTCATCGTCAAAGGACGAAAAGCTTATTGACCTCATTCGGGAGCGTGGCGACAGATCGGGAATTGTCTATTGTGCGACCCGAAAAAATGTTGAATCTGTCTGCGAATTGCTCTGCGATAACGGCTTTTCGGCGGCAAGATACCATGCAGGTCTTGATGAATACGAACGCAGGAAAAATCAGGAGGATTTTGTTTTTGACCGAAAAAATATTATGGTCGCAACCAATGCTTTCGGTATGGGAATTGACAAGTCAAATGTTACATATGTAATTCATTACAATATGCCGAAAAACATTGAAAGCTACTATCAAGAGGCAGGACGGGCAGGTCGTGACGGCGGCGAGGCAGATTGTATTTTGCTTTACAGTCCTAAGGATGTTCGCCTAAATCGCTTTATGATTGAAAATTCCGAGGGCAACGATGAGCTTACAATTGAAGAAAACGAGCAAATTCGTGAGCGTGATTTTGAACGCTTAAAATATATGACCTTTTACAGCACAACAAACGATTGTCTGCGTGGATTTATTCTGCGGTATTTCGGCGGTGAAAAGAAGGCTTACTGTGGAAAATGTTCCAACTGTCTTTCAGTTCACAAGCTTGTTGATGTCACAATTGACGCTCAAAAAATTATGTCGTGTATTGCAAGAACAGGACAAAGGTATGGCAAAACCGTGATTTGTGATGTGTTAAAGGGCAGTAAAAGCGAGAAAATTCTAAAAGCTGAGCTTAACAATCAGTCAACCTACGGAATAATGAAAGAGGTTACGGCAAGGCATATTTTCGGCACAATTGACTTTCTTGCCGAAAAGGAGTATATTTCATCCGACAATGAAACCGAGGTTCTAAAACTTTTGCCAAAGAGCCGAGATGTGCTTTTCGGACGGGAACGGCTTGTGATGAAGAAAGTTGAAAACTCCGAAAAGGTTGTCAAAACGCACCGTCCCGAAGTGCCTGTCAATTCCGATTTACTTGATGCGCTCAAGGCTTTGCGAAAAAGCATTGCATCCAAAAAGAGTGTTCCTGCCTATGTTATTTTTACCGATGCAACGCTGATTGATATGTGCAAAAAATGCCCCGAAACACCCGATGAAATGCTTGAAGTTTCGGGTGTGGGCAGAACAAAGCTTGAAAAATTCGGAAAACAATTTCTTGAAGAAATCGCAAAATTCAGATAACTTCATATACTGTTAAAGGATGAACGAATTCGTTTGTCCTTTTCTTTTTCAATTTTTAAAATTGCATTGAAATAATTAGTACAAAGTGATACAATAATTACAGAGAGAAAACAGATTGGAGGCATTTGTATGGCTGACATATTTGATTACATAAGCTGGCGCGGCGATTTGACATTTGAACAGGATGGTTTTAACGAGCTTGACGCACTTGTGCTTTCACGGCTTTCATATCTTCCTTTTGACGGTGCGGTATCGTCCTGTCTGTTTGATGAAATTACCCTTGAACAGGCGGCAATGCGTGTGTTTGCAACCGATGATTATGAGAAAAATCTATTGTGGAAGGGTGACGTCGACCTTTTGAAAGCGACGGCAGAGAGCAAGAGATTCGGCAAAATTCTTGTTTCGGGGTATGTAAACGAGGTTGAGTCCGATGTGAGTATGCAGTTTTCCGCAATCACTTTTGAATTTCTTAAAAAGAATTATTTTATTTCATACAGAGGAACTGACTTTTCTCTTGTCGGCTGGCAGGAGGACTTCAATATGTTCTTCACATTTCCGTTGCCGTCACAGAAAAAGGCTCTTGATTATTTTGAAAAGGCAGTCCGTATGCTCAACGGAAAATTCATTCTGGGCGGTCACTCAAAGGGCGGAAACCTTGCGGTTTATGCCGGTGCTTTTACCGATGAAAATTCAAGAAATCACATTGATTATATTTACAATTTTGACGGACCGGGGTTTTCTCTTGACAAAATCAGGGACAGCGGATTTTATGAAGTTGACGACAGAATCTACACCTTTGTTCCGCAGTCAAGCATTTTCGGCATGATATTTGAGCATGAGGAGAGCTACACAATTGTAAAGAGCAATCAAAAAGGTTTTCTTCAGCACGATATCTATTCATGGGAGATTGAGCAGAACAGTCTTATCAGGCTGAAAAGCACTACAAATTTCAGCGTTTTCTTTGACCACACGCTGAAAGAATTTGTTGAATCGCTGACAATTGCTCAAAGACGGGAGTTCACAAAAGAGGTTTTTGCCCTTTTGTCGCTGACCGAAACCGCAACCTTTAATGAGATGCTGAAAAATCCGCTTAAAAACACGGGAACAATCCTAAAATCCTTTGCAGGTCTTGACAGCAAAACGAGAAATATGCTTCTGAAAACAATCTTCGCATTCGTTAAAAGTGCAAAAAACAATTTTTCCGACATAACAGGCGGTCAGAACAAAATTACCGTCAGTTAATTATAAAAAAAACTCATATATGCTCCGATACTTTTTAGCGTCGGAGCATTTTCTTTGCAAAAAATCATTTGTCAAGACGAAATTCCCGTTTTGTCAATTGGCACTTTTGGAATTTGTATTGTCAGTCTTGAAAATTTTTCATAATATACAAAAAAACCGACACGGTTTATGCTGTGTCGGGTTTTTATTTTGCTTTTTAAATGTCAATCGTCAGTTCAACGGGGCAATGGTCAGAACCTAAAATTTCGGTATGGATTTTTGCACCGTCAAGCTTGCTTTCAAGAGCTTTTGAAACGATAAAATAGTCAATACGCCAGCCCGCATTTTTTTCACGAGCCTTGAATCTGTATGACCACCACGAATACACGCCCTCTGTATCGGGATAGAAATAGCGGTAGGTGTCGATAAATCCGTCATCGAGCAACGCTGTCATCTTTGAACGCTCTTCATCGGTAAAGCCTGCATTTTTACGGTTGGTTTTCGGATTCTTCAAATCAATTTCTTTGTGTGCAACATTCAAATCACCGCACATAATAACAGGCTTTTTTTCTTCAAGTTTTTTCAGATATGCCTTGAAATCATCTTCCCATTTCATTCGGTAATCAAGCCTTTTCAGCTCACTTTGCGAGTTTGGAGTGTAGCAGGTGACAACAAAGCAATTGTCAAATTCTGCCGTGATAACTCTGCCCTCATGGTCGTGTTCGTCAATGCCGATCCCGTAACATACATTCAAAGGCTCTTCCTTTGTGAACATAGCCGTTCCCGAATAGCCTTTTTTGTCGGCATAGCACCAATACTGATGATATCCTTCAAGCAAGAGGTCAATCTGTCCCTCTTGAAGCTTTGTTTCCTGAAGACAGAAAATATCTGCGTCAACATCTTTAAAAAAGTCCTCAAAGCCCTTTGTAACACAGGCACGAAGTCCGTTTACATTCCACGAAATCAATTTTTTCATAATTTACTCCCGTACACACAAAAGGGAGCAAGCATTGCCTGCTCCCAAATTGCCAATTTGTTAATTATTCTTCTGCGGAAAATTCGTCTTTGCCTACACCGCAGAGAGGGCATACCCAATCTTCGGGTACATCTTCCCATGCTGTGCCTGCATCAACGCCGTTGTCGGGATCGCCGATTTCAGGATCGTAAACATATCCGCAAACATCGCATACATATTTCATACTATCAAATCTCCTGTTCAAAGTCTGTTGTGTAATCGGTTAGTTGTTGGTTATACGATTATCAAGCTGACTTTTTTGATTTTTTATTTTTTAATGATTACTTAAAGTATCTGTTAAGAAGACCTCTAAAGCCTGCGCCGTGTCTTGCTTCATCCTTTGCCATCTCGTGAACCGTGTCATGAATAGCGTCAAGGTTCTGAGCCTTTGCACGCTTTGCAAGGTCGAACTTACCTTCGCAAGCACCTGTTTCTGCATCTACACGCATCTGAAGATTCTTCTTTGTGCTGTCTGTAAGAACTTCGCCTAAAAGCTCTGCAAACTTGGCAGCGTGTTCAGCCTCTTCAAAAGCATACTTTGTAAATGCGGCAGAAACCTCGGGATAGCCTTCTCTGTCTGCAACTCTTGCCATTGCAAGATACATACCGACTTCGCTGCATTCTCCCTCAAAGTTAGCTCTGAGATCCTTGAGAATATCTTCGCTTACGCCCTGAGCAACGCCAACCTCGTGAACTGTTGCGAAAGACGCCTCCTCGTCCATCTGCTTAAATTTTTCCTTCGGTGCCTTACAAACAGGGCAAGCCTCGGGAGCTTCGGGACCTTCATAAACATAACCGCATACTGTGCAATACCATTTCATAATTACTTCTCCTTTGTAATAAATATTAGTGATAAATATTAGTGTACTTCTGCCGAACATTTAGGACATATGCCGTAGTAGATAACAAATCTGTTTTCTACCTTAAATCCCTCTTCGGCAAGCTGTGACTCAAGGTCATCAGCATTTTGATTGTCTTCAACATCAATAACTGCATTGCATTTGTTGCAGACAAAGTGGGGGTGTGGCTCTGTGTTGCCGTCAATACGCTCCTCACCGTTTACATTGCATATAACGCTGACCTTTCCTTCATCCTTAAAAAGAGCAATGTTTCTGTAAACCGTGCCAAGACTAAGGTCGGGAATTTCGGGCTTTAATTTATCATAAACCCAGCGTGCGCTCGGATGAGTGTCCGTACCGCACACAGCGTTATAAATTGCATTGCGTTTTGAGCTGAAATTTCTTTTTGCCATAATTCATAAATCCTTATGCAATATTAGTCAGTACCGATTGACCGAAATCAGTAATCAGTATTAACTTTGGCTATATTCTATCACGCAGATGTTTAATTATATTTACAATAAAGAATTATAGATAAAAAATCTTGCACAAAGAATTGGGAGGAAATATAGTGAAATCAAACAAAACAGTAAAAATTATCATTTTTACGGCATTATTCCTGTCTGCGGTAATTTTAATATCGGTAATGACAGGTGCAGTAAAAGAAACAACGGCTGATACCGACAGCGTAAAACTGCCCGTAATAATGTATCACTCACTTTTAAAGGACGAAAAACTGCAAAATGACTACACTGTTTCACCGACTCTTTTTGAAAACGATTTAAAATATCTTACCGAAAACGGCTACACAACCGTTGTTGTAAAAGACCTTACCGATTATGTTTACGGCAAAAAATCATTGCCCGAAAAATGTATTATGCTGACCTTTGACGACGGCTATTATAATAATTATTATTATGCACTCCCTTTGCTCGAAAAATACAACTGCAAGGCGGTCATATCTCCGATTGCCTCAGTGTCCGAAAAATTCACCGAAACCAAGGATATTTCCGTGACCTACGGTCATATAACTTTTTACGATATGAAAGAAATGTCAGATTCGGGCTATGTTGAAATTCAGAATCATTCGTACGATATGCATTCTTTGAAATCACGAAAGGGTGTTTTGCCAAAAGCGGGGGAGAGTGACGAAGCATATAAATCTATTCTTACGGAAGATGTTGTCAAAGCTCAAGGCTTGCTTGAAAATGCAACAGGGAAAAAACCGACCTGCTTTGTATATCCGTTCGGTGCAAAAAATGACCTGACCGAAAAGCTGATAAAAGAAATGGGCTTTTCGTGTACACTAACCTGTACGGAAAAGCCCAATATAATTACTAAAAATCCCGACAGCCTCTACGAGCTGGGACGATATCGCCGTGACCGCAACGAGTCAATGCAAAATCTTCTTATCCGAATTGAAATGCAGTCATAATATTTATACGGCAGATTTTTCAGCCTTGGCGTTTCTTACAAAAGCCTCGCACAAAGCTATGAAGATGAAAAACAGCGGAGTTGTAATCGGCTGATAAAGGTTTACAACAGACTGAACAGCATAGCAGATAACAGCCGAAACGCACGCAATCAGCATCGGATTTTCCTTTGCATACTTAACTGCGTTCTTAATCGTACCGCACACAATGGCAAGATAGGAGAGAAGTCCTGTAATTCCGATTGTGATAAGGTAGTTTAGATATTCGTTATGGGCGGCATTTGTTGAGCTGTCACCGTATTTTGAAAGGTCGTCAAAGTACGGACTGAATGCGGAGTAGAACATATCCGGACCTACGCCGAACAGCTTTTCAATGAATGAAGCATCGCCGAAAATCCATATCGACCTTATCCACATAAAGCCTCTGTGCGTACCCCATATATCGTTAAAGCGGATAATTCTTTCAAAACTGCCGAGGTCGGTTTCCGTGTCAACACAACTGAAATAAACCATAATTCCAATCATGGCAACAGCACAAAGTCCGAATACAACGGCAAGAGCAATCGGCACGGCTTTTGAAATTGTGATGTTTGGTTTTTTGTAATCAATAAGATACAAAATCCCTGTAATAACGGCACAAGCTGCAAGCAATATCCAGCCGATGCCTGAGAAAACGAAAATTTCCTGAAACTTATCAAAGCCCTTGCTTTTGTCGTCAAAGCAGAGCGAGAACAATCTGAGCAGCTTTGCAAACAACAGCATAACAGTTGCCGAAAGGAAAAATCTTTTAAGTCTTACAAGACTGTTTGAAAACCATACAAGGTAAATAATCATAAATACAGCCATGCCGAGAATGCCGGAATCGCTGTCGGCAGTCATAAGAGCCGCAAAGCCAAATCCTGTTGCAATAAGATAAATTGCCCTGAGCAAGGTCTTTTTCGTGATAACCGACATTGCAATCATAACAGGCATAGCGATGCAGATGTAGCTTGAAAGCAGATTTTTGTTGCCGATTGTTGAAGTGAAGTCGGTAATAGTCTGTTGGTCGGTGAGAAGAGTAAACATCCCGAGAGGATCAATATAGAATGAGTTAAGCACCGCAAGTGCATAAACTATCATTGAACCGAACGCAAGCGCAACGAATATGTATTCAAAATATTTAAAGCACCTTGTAATCATAAAATATGCTGCGGTGTAAAATGCCATAAGCACAAGACCGTTGTTTCGTCCCTGAGTACCCAGAAGTGCATCCAAAGGGTTTGCAGACAACAGCGTTGAAATGACATTTATCCCGAGGAATACAATAAATGCCCAGTCTATAAACGAAAGCTCTTCATACAAATGCTTTGGTTTAGGCTTTTCAAGCTTTGAGTCTTCCGGCGGTTTATCAACGCTTGCAGTCATAATAATAAGAAATTCCGCAATAACGAGAATACCCGTCAATATAATGAAAAAGTAATACTTATCGTGCCTGATGTTAAAATATGCGTCCGTGAAAAACAACGGAAAAAGCGTGAACATAATAAGCAGATAATAGTTTGTGAGCGCCTGCTGTACCGAATATTTTTCTTTGGGTTTGGCAGGCGGATTTTTATGCTTTGCAGAAGTCATAATAAAATAACCTTTCAATGTAATGTACTTCAATTTTATAACGCACACACGATGTTGTCAAGAAATAAAGTAAGTTGAAAGCTCTGATTTTCGACTTGTTTCGATTGGCATGTGCTTGCAAAAGAACAATAATTGCATATTTTTCGGCACTTTTATTCCCAAATTAATACTTGTGGAGAAATTAGTATTGTATTTATCTCCGTAAAATGGTATAATTCCCCTTGAGATGTATTTCCATATTTGCAGGACAAAGACTTTTGTAAAAAATTGTTTATGAATTTATCTATTTGCAGATTGGGTGGTTTTATGAAAAAATTAGTTGTTTTTGGCTTTGACGGCACTCTTGCCGACACAGCCCCCGGAATTTTATATTGTTTCAATACAACAGCAGTTGCAATGGGCTATGAGCCTGTTGAACACAGCGCACTCTACGGAGTAATCGGCGCACCGCTTGAATACGGATTTAAAACGCTCTTTAATATGAGTGATGACGAAATTGAATATGCCGTAAAGAATTACAGCAAGCTTTATTCCCAGAAAGGA
>ULRZ01055342.1_pt1 | contig 27100 bp, 20 predicted proteins | sample 1955861 | NCBI WGS metagenome assembly ULRZ01 (sample SAMEA4835694, study PRJEB28245) | human gut metagenome | biome: gut microbiome; material: fecal sample | place: Denmark | collected 2008 | reverse complement strand
AAAAAGCCATTACGCTTTCCCTCTGAAAAGTCTTGAATTTCCTACGTTCCCGACTTAGAGATAAGCATAACGCTTCACAGTTATCGATATGTCACATGACAGTTTTTCTGTCTGCAATGCAAAGATAGCAAACCAGGAAACCCAAACAAAATTTTTTCATAAAAACAGTCGTTTTTTATTATACTCAAATATTTACCTGGCCTATCCCAACCCCGTCAAATCGATTTTATAAAACTCAGGCGCATCATTGTCGTGCTCCAGAAACATTGTCATATAAACCGGGGCATAGACAACACGCCCGTCAACACGCAGATTGTCATTGTTCAGCACAAGCGCATACGGAATGTCATAATCCGCACAGGCAAGGACATTGTTCAATGCCCGATGCTGCGCATAGTCTTTTCCCGACTTCACTTCTATCGGCAACACACCGCCTTGCATCTCTACGACAAAATCCAATTCACCGCGTTTCTTGTTGTTGTAGTAGTATGTGTTGAACCCGTGCGCCGTCAATTCCTGCGCCACGGCATTCTCATAGACCGAGCCATAATTGATGTCGCTTCCCCCTTCAATAATGCGCAACTGGATGCCTTCAGCATATTGTGCGGCGAGCAACCCCACATCACTTTGAAATAGCTTGAATAAATTACGCGACCGCGAAAGCAGCAACGGAACTTTCGGCTCTTCAACATTATACACAGGCAACGCCACGCCAGCGTCTGTCAGCCACAGAAAACTGTTCTGCAAGCGCGAGAATTTAGCATTTTCATTTAAATTCTTGAGAACGAACCTCTTGTTCTTGGCATTTAATTCCGGAGGAATTAGATTGAAGATTTCTTCTATATAGAGTTTGTTGCCCGAGTCATATTTTGAAATGTCGCGCTTGTATAGATTTATTATGTCGCACTGTATTCTTATAACCGTCTGCAGATTGTTGGTTTCCAGATATTGCCGTACAGCATCGGGCATTCCTCCAACAACAAGATACAGGCGATAAAGCTCCATCATTTTAGCGTGGACAAAACTGTCGACTGAGGTGCGGTCAAGCCATGCTTTCCTAACTGACTCCACTACACTGTCGCCAACACCCACATTCCTTATAAACTCCTCAAAATCCAGCGGATACATATTCTTAACACTCATATACCCTACAGGAACAGACCGCAAATCCTTCAAATCCACACCAAGCAACGATCCGCTGAGCACATAGCGATAAGAACCCTCTTCCACAAGAAATTTTATTGCCGTGACAATCTCCGGACATTCCTGAACCTCATCAAAAAATATCAAAGTTTCGCCTTTGACAAGTTCTGCTTTTGTCAAAAGCGACAAGCGCAACAAAATGTCGTGCGCCGACAAACCTTTGCCAAACATCTCTGCAGCTTCGGGATTGTCGACAAAATTTATCTCGACAAAATGCTTATACTCCTTGCCATACTCACGAATCGAGAAGGTTTTTCCTATCTGTCGCGCACCACTGATAAGCAAGGCGTTTCTTGACGTCTTGAAAAAATCTCTTAAAAATCTGTCAATCTTTCGTTTAAGCATCGTCTTGTCGTTTTTCCAAGGCAAAATTATGCGTTTTTGTCCGCTTTTCCAAGCATTTTCACATTGTTTCTGTCCGCTTTTCCAAGATTTTTTCTAATATTTGAAGCTGCTGCCGCCAAGGAACTCGCGCAAAAGGCTTGTGGCTGGGATTTGACGGTTGGGGATGGCGTTGAAGTAGCTGAGGAAACTGAGCAGACGGTATGCCTCGGCATATTCCGGCACGTTGTGCGGCACCTGCTTCAATATCGGCTCGGCAAAGTCCTTCATGACACCAAGCTCGAATATCAGCGATGAGTTAAACATTGCGTCGGCGTTCTCCTGATACGGGAATATCCATTTTCCTTCGCCACGGCGCACGCTCGGCCAACGGCGGATGGTGTCGAGCGCCGACGTGCCGCGATACTTGAAGTCGCGCACAATGCGGCGCAGCAGTCGGTTGTCGGTTGTCGGCACCCAGTTATGGTTGTCGATGTTGAGCGTTGTGAGCGCAGACACATACACCTTGTACTTCATCTCGTCGGGGATGCTTGCCGTCAGCTCGGGATTAAGTCCGTGGATGCCTTCCATCAGCAGTATCGAGTTGTCGTCGAGACGGAGCTTGTTGCCTTTGTATGTGCGTTTGCCGGTGGTGAAGTCATACGACGGCATCGCCACCTCCTTTCCGGCGATAAGGTCGGTCAGGTCTTTGTTGAACTGCTCGATGTCGAGAGCGTAGAGCGACTCATAGTCATAGTCGCCGTTCTCGTCGCGCGGCGTGTGCTCACGGTCTACGAAATAATTGTCGAGTGAAATCATCTGCGGGCGCACCAGATTGGCAAGCAGATGGATGGACAGGCGTTTGGTTGTGGTCGTTTTGCCCGACGACGACGGTCCTGCCACCAGCACCACGCGCGCGCCTCCCTGTCGGAAACGTTCGGTGATCTGGTCGGCTATGGCTCCGATTTTCTTGTCGTGGATGGTCTCTGCCACGGCAATCAGCATGCCCACGTTGCTCTTGTCGGCGACGGCCTTGTTGAGCATGCCCACGCTGCCCACTCCCACCGTCTTGTTGAGCTTTATATAGTCGGTAAACGCCTTGAACAGTTTTGGCTGCGGATTAATCCCCGCAGGCTTCGTGCGGTCGCCGTCAAAGTCGGGCGGCAGCAGGAGCAGTCCGCTCTCGTAGGGCACAAGGTCGAACACCCCGACATAGGATGTCGACGGCACAAGGTCGCCATAGTAACTGTCTACAAACCCTTCAAGGCTGTAATATGTGGTGTAGAGGTCGGCGGCAGTTTCAAGCAGCGTCACCTTGTCAGCCATTCCGGCGTTGCGAAACAGCTTGATGACATCGGTCGTAAGCTTAGTGCTTCTGACAAACGGCACGTCGGCGGCAATGATTTCCTCCATGCGACGCTTCACGGCAGCGACAGTAGCGGCGTCGGCAGTCTGCCGGTCGATTGTGGCATAGTATCCGCTGGCGATGGAATGCTCTATGCACAGACTGGCGGCAGGATACAGGTCGTGGACTGCCTTGGCGAGCACCATGCAGAGCGAACGCACATACATGCGCTGTCCCGACGGATTGCCCTCATCGATGAAGTTCACCATCTTCGGCATAAAAAGCGGATAGTTGAGACCCTCGGTCTTGTGGTTGACGTGGGCGCAAATAGGCTTCACGCTGATTTCATCCTTTATGCGGTTGTACACGTCGAGCAATGTCTCTCCGCCTTTGACATCCATATATTTGCCTGTGTTCTCACAGAAAATCTGTATCTTGTCGTTCATAGTCGATTCGCGTTTTAAAGTTCAGCGTAAAGTTACGCTTTCTGACGCGATTATCCAATAACAACCATGTCACAATTTGTTTTTGAGCGACAAATGCACTAAGTTTGCAGACAGTATGGCTAACATCTATGACAACAGACGGATCTGGAAGACGGTGTTTCTGGCGGTGTCGCTGGTGCTTGTGGCTTTCTTCCTCCACATTTCCAACAACTTGGTCGACGACCTTGCCGACCAGGAACGCGAGCGTATGGAGATTTGGGCCAACGCCACAAAGGCGCTGACATCGGCTCAGTCGTCCGACATCGACTTCTATCTGAGCATCATAAAAAACAACAACAACATCCCGGTGCTGCTTGTCGACGACAACGACAACATCCTGATGTCGCGCAACTTCAAGATGCCCGAACCCGTCGACTCGCTGACGCCCGACCTGCTGTCGGACGCCAACCGCGCGTTTCTCGCCAAACGGCTCAAGGCTCTGAAAAAAACAAACAACCATATCCCAATCAAAATCGACGGCGCCACAACGCAACACATCTACTATGAGGACTCCACGCTGCTCACAAGCATGTCCTACCTGCCGCGCATCCAGATTGCCGTGATGATAATCTTCGTGATTATCGTATACCTTGCCGTGATGTCGACAAAAAAGGCTGAGCAGAACAAAGTGTGGGTCGGGCTGTCGAAAGAAACCGCCCACCAGCTCGGCACGCCGATTTCATCGCTAATGGCATGGGTGCAGATGCTCGAGGCGTCGGGCGTTGACAAAGAGATTGTCGAGGATATGGACAAAGACGTGAACCGGCTGTCGATGATTGCCGACCGATTCTCGAAAATCGGCTCCAAGCCGGAAATGAAGCTGGAGCCCGTGTGCGAGTCGGTAAGGCAGGGACTTGACTATATGCGTGCACGCATCTCCACGAGTGTGGCACTGTCGGTCAACCTCCCCGACGACGACCGCAACGTGATGCTCTGCCGTCCGCTGTTCGCATGGGTGATTGAAAACCTGTGCAAGAACGCTGTCGACGCTATGCAGGGCAAGGGAAGTCTCAACGTGACCGCCGGCTACGACCACCGCACGGCATTCATCGAAGTGACCGACACCGGAAAAGGCATTGCCCGAAAAAACTTCAAGACGGTGTTCAGCCCCGGATTCACCACCAAGAAGCGCGGATGGGGACTCGGTCTGACGCTGGCGAAGCGGATAATTGAGGAATATCACGGCGGACGCATCTTCGTCAAGTGGTCGGAAATCGGCGCCGGAACCACGTTCCGCATCGAGCTGCCGATAAAATAGCGACAAAAGCTCTGAAATTTTTTTGTAGTATAGTCGGTTTTTGCGTACTTTTGCGTTGATAAAAAATCATTTTGTCATGGTTCGTAAATATGACTATCTCGTAATCGGGTCCGGAATAGCGGGAATGAGTTTCGCGCTGAAAGTGGCAGAGACAGGCCGTGTGGCGCTAATCTGCAAATCGGACATAGAAGAGGCCAACACTTTTTATGCACAAGGCGGTGTGGCTTCAGTGACAAATCTCAAAGTCGACAACTTCGACAAGCACATAGAAGACACTATGATTGCCGGCGACTGGCTCAGTGACCGTGCTGCCGTGGAGAAGGTGGTGAAAGGCGCTCCCGAACAAATCAACCAACTGCTCAAGTGGGGCGTTGATTTCGACCGCAAGGAAGACGGTGAGTTCGACCTGCACCGCGAGGGCGGACACTCGGAGTTCCGCATCCTGCACCACGCCGACAACACCGGCGCCGAAATCCAGCAGAGTCTCGTGCGCGCCCTCAAAAGTCACCCCAACATCGACGTGTTTGAGAATTTCTTCGCCGTTGAAATCATAACCCAGCATCATTTGGGTAAAATCGTGACGCGACGCACTCCCGACATCACTTGCTACGGAGCATATATCCTCAACCCCGAAACCGGAAAAGTGGAGACTTTCCTGTCGAAAGTGACAGTGATGGCAACCGGCGGCATCGGTCAGGTCTACACCACGACAACAAACCCGATGGTGGCAACCGGCGACGGCATCGCAATGGTGTACCGCGCAAAAGGTACCGTAAAGGATATGGAATTCATTCAGTTCCACCCAACTGCACTATACCATCCGGGCGACCGTCCTTCATTCCTCATCACTGAGGCTATGCGTGGCTACGGCGCCGTGCTGCGCACAATGGACGGCAAGGAATTCATGCAGAAATACGACCCGCGCCTGTCGCTCGCTCCACGCGACATCGTGGCGCGAGCCATCGACAACGAGATGAAGATGCGAGGCGACGACCATGTGTGGCTCGACGTGACCCACAAAGACCCGGAAGAAACGAAACACCACTTCCCAAACATTTACGCCAAGTGTCTGAGCCTCGGCATCGACATTACGAAAGACTATATCCCTGTGGCGCCGGCTGCACACTACCTATGCGGTGGCATCAAGGTGGACCTCAACGGATGCTCTTCAATCCAACGCCTGTATGCCGTGGGTGAATGCTCATGCACAGGCCTGCACGGAGGCAACCGACTGGCTTCCAACTCTCTGATTGAAGCCGTGGTCTATGCCGACGCAGCAGCAAAGCATTCGATGGCAAACATTGCCCACTACTCGCTGCGCGAAGACGTGCCGGAATGGAACGACGAGGGCACGCAGCACAACGAGGAAATGGTGCTGATCACACAGAGCCTCAAGGAGGTGAACCAAATCATGAGCACCTACGTGGGCATCGTGCGCTCCAACCTGCGACTCGACCGTGCATGGAACCGCCTCGACATCCTATACGAGGAGACCGAGCGTCTGTTCAAGCAGAGCAAGGCGTCGCGTGAAATCTGCGAGCTGCGCAACCTCATCAACGTGGGCTACCTGATTATGCGACAGGCAAAGGAACGCCACGAGTCACGCGGATTGCACTATTCAATCGACTATCCGCCTGAAAAACGCCGTTTGTAAGCGTTTCAACAAACAGACAAAAACAACACAGCGACGCCATCCGGTGCCGCTGTGTTGTTTTTGCTTATATTACTGAAAAAGAGACTCACCCCTCCCCTATTTTTCTCTTACAAACCGCTTGAGCAGAAACGCAAGAAAATATGGGAAGGTATAGAACCTGCCATTAAATCCAATATTCTTATTGCATAATTTAATGCCGTAACGGATATCCGGATATTTGCCGTCATTAGCCGTCAACTTTGACAACGATTTGGTTGCATTGTCCGATGCCTTCACCTCTATGGGTATCAATGTTTGAATGTCGCGTATGAAGAAGTCCATCTCTAACGTTGATTTTTCATTACGATAGAAATACAGATCATAGCCTTGCTTCGCCAACATATCACCTACAACGTTTTCATAAACAGCACCCTTGTAAGTGCCATAATTCTTATTCACCCGCATATCCTCCTGCGACTCCTCGTCAAGCGAGGCAACAAGCAAACCCGTATCCTTGTAATAGAGCTTATATGATTTCGGATCGTAGTTGCCCTTAAGCGGCAGGGAGATATGCGCAAGACAATGGCACACATTGACTATTCCGGCATCACTAAGCCATTCCACCGTGCCGACATATTCCCGGCTTCTGGCACCATGGGCAATCTTGCTGATCTGAAATTTCTTATTGTCTTGCCCCAAGAACACAGAAATGTGGTTGTAGACATTCTTTATCTTACCCTTGTCAAGACCTTGCGCATACTTCGTTATGTCCTCCTCATAGTCAAGAAGAAGTTGCTGTTGCATCTTGAGTGTGCCGCTGAAATTGCCATTCTTTACAAACAAACTGACCACCGCCGGCATTCCGCCGACAATCATATAGTCGCGAAACAACCCTCCCAACACATCCATCTCCAAGCTCGACAACGGTGTGACTGACACCATCTTTTCGAACAGTCGCTCTACAAACGCTGAATCATAACCTTTTGCCCATAGAAACTCCTCAAAATCCATGGAATGCATTGTATAATCCTCTTTGTAGCCCACACTGTTAGACTCTATTTCCTGATAATTAATGCCCATAAGCGAGCCGGAGCAGACCACGTCATACCTACCATCTATTTTGAATGCCTTAAGACTTGTGGCGCAAACAGGGCAGTCCTGCATCTCATCGAAAAAGAAAATCGTGTTGCCCGGTTCTAATTCTATACTGGGGTCGATAAGCGTGATGTTGCGCACAACACTGTCCACATCATAGCCGTCATCAAATATCGACTTGAATTTCTGCTGTAAAACAAAATTGATGGCAACCACATTCTTATAGTTGTCATTTGCAAATTGCATAATGGATGCCGTCTTGCCAATCTGCCGCGCTCCTTTGACGATAAGAGGCAATCGATCCTCGTTTTCCTTCCATTCTTTGAGAAAGTCGTCTATTTTTCTCCGCATTAATCTCATAATCAACACATTTTTCTTTTGCAAAGATAGCGTTAAATCACAAAATTCCAAGCAAATATATGCGAAAAATCACAAAATCCCAGCCCTTGTAACCTCTTTTATCACAAAATTCCAAGGAGTCGCACGTAAAAAATCACAAAATTTCCAATTTCTACCCCTTACGACCTTCCTTCTTTTTGCGGAAACGGCCAAGGGCATAGCCCAGCACTTCGCGCTGAATTGTTGAGTTCAGGAAGCGGTTTGCCACATAATAGAGCGCGAAGCACACAGATGTCTGCGCAAGGATGTTGAGCCACGGATTAGCAATGCCTACAAGCACAAGGCACTGAACCGCAGCCACAGCGCCCGAAATGACGGCATACGGAAGGATGTCGCCCACCACGTTGCGCGTCGGATAGCCTACGATGCGACCAGCCACAATCACGGCATAGACAAAGAACAGCGCCGATGCCACAAGCTGTCCCCAAATCATCGCCGTTATGCCCATGGGGATGGTCACCACGATGGCGACTATCATCAATGCGTCTTTGACCGATTCGTAGACCACAAGCGAGCGCGAACGCCCGAGTCCGAGGATGTAGTTGTTGATGTTGGTGGCAAGCACAATGAAGATGCCGCGCACGGCGAGTATCTGAAACAGGATTATGGCTTCGTCCCACTTCGTGCCAAAAAGGATGTGGAATATCGGTTCGGCACACGTCGTGAGCAACAGCAGCAGAGGAAAGACAAGATAGGCGGTGAAGCGGTTCATCTTGCGCATGGCGCGCAACAGCCGCTCCCTGTCGTCCTGAAAGCCGCTGAGCACCGGCAGGAACGACGCCGTCAGTATCTGCGCTATCGACTGTATGCCCATCTTGCTCCATTTGTCGGCTTGCGTGTAGCATCCGAGTTTGGCAAGGTTGTAGTAAGCACCGATGATAAACGAGTAGGCGTTGAGCGACAATGTGTTGAGAAATGAGCACACCATCACTCCGCTGCCAACGGAAAACACCGACCGCAGCGACGCCATGCTGAACCCCGTGCGCGGAAGCCAGCCTGTGGTAGCCCACAGGAAGACCGATTTGACGGTGGCAAGCACAATGGTCTGCCACACGATTGCCCATGCGCCGTAACCCTTCACGGCAAGCCAGATGCCCACGGCTCCCGACACGACAAGCCCCAGCGAGTTGGCTATCGCCACGCGCGCCATCGTCATCTGCTTCATCATGCGGTTGGTCTGCACAAGGGCGGTGGCGTTGATGATAAACGACAGGAACATCACCCTCGACAGGCTTATCAGTCGCTGGTCGCCGAAGGTGTCGGCAATCAACGGCGCACACGCCCACAGGATGGCGTAGATGGCAATGCTGATGCCGAGGTTGAAATAAAAAACCGTACAATAGTCGGTTTCAGTAGGCGATTTTTTCTGTATCAGCGCCGCGCAGAATCCGCTGTCGACAAACAGTGATGCGAACGCCTGAAACACAAGCATAGCGCCGACCAGCCCGAAGTCTTCCTTCGAGAGCAGGTTGGCAAGCACGACGCCCGTGACGCCGTAGAACACCTGCGACGCGAATTTGTCGATGGTGTTCCACTTCAGCGTGCGCGCTGTTTTCAGTTTAAGTTCGGTTTCTTCCACGCGCCTATTCTCGGTTTACGACTGCCGGCTCCGGCACTTCCATCAAGTCGAGCAAACCGGTGCCGTTGTCGGTGGTTTCCGAGACTTCGGCAGCCTCTGTTTCCGGCTCATTGTCTTCAATCACATCGGTGGCTTCTGTCTCGACGCCGCCTTCGAGCTGCACGATTTTCACATTCGACAGCTTGCTCTTGGTGATGACAGGTTTCCCGATATAGTACACCTTTCCTGAGCCTACGCCCTTCACGGAGAGCGTTTCTTTAGAGGCGCAACCTATTGCACCGGTGCCCATCAGCGTGCATTTCACGTGTTTCGCCGCCACCTCGTCGGCTTGAATCTCGCCGGTGCCCACATTCTTTATCGACAAGTTCTCACATTTGCCAGATGTTATGATTTTACCCTTTCCCGTGAGCAGTTTAAGGTTGATGTTGATAGCGTCGAGACCGTTGGCAATGATTGTGCCGTTGCCTTGAAGCTGTATGTCGATTTTAGCCCCAGGAGCCACTTTACGCAGCGTCAGGGTGCTGTCTTTTGTATTCTCTGCCTTGTACAGATACGACGAATAGACATAGACCGTAGGCAGTGTCTTGACAGTGATTGCTGCAGGGTCGAGCTGTATTTTCAGTCTGCCCTTCGAACGCTCTGCCATGATGTAGGATGTGTATTCCTTCTCGATGTCAAACGCCACGATGCCCACTGAGTCGGCATTGTTGGAATAGACCACGTTGATGCCGTCGTTAACCACCAGTTCGTTGAATTCGCCCACATTGATGGTGTGTGGAGTGGCATTTACCGCTGCCGCGCAGCAGAGGGTGATGATAGCCAAAAAGAATTTCTTCATAACGTCGCTTGTTTCTAAATATGTAAATAATCAGTTTCTATGCGTTGCAGCACGTCATCGAGCTCTGCCCACGTCTTTGCCTGAAGCATTGCGATGCGCGTTTCCCTGAAATTGGGGATACCCTTGAAGAGCGGCGACGCGGCAAGATGACGGCGGATGTGGAGAATGCCTCTCAACTCATCGATGCCTTCGATGCTCTCCGCAATCTGGCGGCGGAGCAGCGCCATCTTCTCCGACGCCGGTATCTCTATCGCGGTGCCGTGAAGCAGATAGTGCTTCATTTCGCGGAAAATCCACGGAGCGCCTATCGAGGCGCGGCCAACCATCACGGCATCCACTCCATAGCGGTCAAAAGCCGTTTTCAAGCCCTCTGGCGTCGTGATGTCGCCGTTGCCGACAATCGGTATCGTGATGCGGGGATTGCGCTTCACCTCGCCGATAAGCGTCCAGTCGGCGTCGCCGGTATACATCTGGCTGCGGGTGCGTCCGTGGATTGTAAGCGCACGGATGCCGCAGTCCTGCAGCTGCTCGGCGAGCGTGGTGATGATTTTGTTTTCGCAGTCCCACCCCAGACGGGTCTTGACCGTCACGGGTAACTTCACCGCATCGACCACCGAACGCGTGATTTGCAGCAGCTTGGGCACGTCGCGGAGCATTCCTGCCCCCGCGCCTTTCGACGCCACCTTCTTCACCGGACATCCGAAATTGATGTCGATGACGTCGGGACCGGCTGCCTCGGCGATTTTTGCAGCCTCCACCATCGGTTCCACCTCCTTGCCGTAGATTTGTATCGCCACAGGCCGCTCGGCGGCGTTGGTGTGGAGTTTGCGGGTGGTGCTGTTGATGTTGCGCACAAGAGCGTCGGCCGACACGAATTCCGTGTAGACCATATCGGCTCCCTGCTCTTTGCAGATGAGACGGAACGACGGATCAGTCACGTCTTCCATCGGTGCCAGCAGCACCGGGAGCTCTCCCAAGTCAATTGTTCCTATCTTCATTCGCTTCTTTCGTTTTGTGTGCGCAAGTTACGCATTTTTATCTGTCTTTCCAACATTGCCGGAAATTGAAATGTTCATTCTTAATGTCCTATTTTCTGTCTGTTTTGTCGGTTGCGCGCAGACGGGCAAGCATTTCTGCAGCCGTCAGCAGGCTGACGGGATGCCGCCACCCGGGCGACAACTCGCAGAGCGGTGCCAGCACAAACTCGCGTTTGTCCATCCGTGGATGAGGCAGGACGACAGCGGCGGTGTCGACAACCTCATCGCCAGCATACACGATGTCGACGTCAAGCTGACGGTCGGCATAACTGCCGTCGGCATTGCGGTGGCTGGAGCTTCCAGCCTCGCGCTCGATGCGCTGGAAGATGTCCAGCAGACGCCCGACGGGCAAGTCGCTCTCAAACTCGACAGCGATATTGAAAAAGGGGTTATCAGACTGATAACCCCATGCTTCAGATTCGTATATGCTTGAGACTCGCGGGGTGCTGCCAACGCTGCGGGCTATCTCGTCAACGGCGCGGCGCAAGTTTGCCTCGCGGTCGCCGAGATTAGTTCCGATGTTGACACTCACTGTCCGCATTGCCTGCGTTTACAGCGTTTTTGAGACCTCTACTTCTTCGTAGGCTTCAATCATGTCGCCTTCCTTCACGTCGTTGTAGTTGGCGATGTTAAGACCGCAGTCGTAGCCCGACGACACTTCCTTGACATCGTCCTTGAAACGCTTCAGAGAGCCGAGCTCGCCCGTGTAGATGACAATGCCGTCGCGGATAAGGCGCACTTTGCTCGTGCGTTTCACCTTGCCCTCGCGCACCATACAGCCTGCAATCGTGCCGACCTTCGATATCTTGTAGGTTTGAAGCACTTCTGCCGTACCGGTAACCTCTTCTTTGAGCTCCGGCGAGAGCATTCCTGCCATTGCGTCTTTAACCTCCTCGATTGCATCGTAGATGATTGAGTAGAGACGGATGTCGACGCCATCGTTCTCTGCCAGACGGCGGGCGGCTACCGACGGACGCACCTGGAAGCCGATAATAACGGCGTCGGATGCGGCGGCAAGCGTAACGTCGCTCTCCGAAATCGCACCCACGGCCTTGTGGATTACGTTGACCTGAACCTCTGGTGTCGACAGCTTGATAAGCGAGTCGCTCAACGCCTCGATTGAGCCGTCAACGTCACCTTTGACGATAAGGTTCAACTCGTGGAACTCGCCCAACGCGCGGCGGCGGGCAATGTCGTCGAGGCCAGGCATACGGCGGGTGCGCTCCTTGACCTCGCGCTGCAACTGCTCGCGGCGCGTGGCTATCTCGCGTGCCTCACGGTCGGTGTCCAGAATGTTGAACGTGTCGCCGGCGGTCGGCGCACCGTTCAGACCGAGCACCAATGCCGGTGCCGCAGGGCCTGCCTCCGTGATGCGCTGGTTGCGCTCGTTGAACATGGCGCGGATCTTGCCATAGCTTGTTCCTGCCACCATGATGTCGCCCACACGCAGCGTTCCGTTGCTCACAAGCACGGTTGCCACATTGCCGCGACCCTTGTCGAGCGACGACTCGATAATCGAGCCTGTTGCCTTGCGGTTGGGGTTGGCTTTAAGGTCGAGCATCTCTGCCTCGAGAAGCACCTTGTCGAGCAGTTCTTTAACGCCGATACCCTTCTTGGCGGAGATTTCCTGCGACTGATATTTTCCACCCCAGTCTTCCACGAGGTAGTTCATATTGGCGAGCTCCTCCTTGATTTTGTCCGGGTTGGCGGCAGGCTTGTCTATCTTGTTGATTGCAAACACGATTGGCACACCGGCTGCCGAGGCGTGGTTGATTGCCTCGATGGTCTGCGGCATCACGTTGTCGTCGGCGGCAACGATGATGATGGCGATATCCGTCACCTTGGCTCCGCGGGCACGCATTGCCGTAAATGCCTCGTGGCCCGGGGTGTCGAGGAACGTGATGCGGCGGCCGTCCTCAAGCTTCACGTTGTAGGCTCCGATATGCTGCGTGATGCCACCAGCCTCGCCGGCAATAACGTTGGCGTTGCGGATGTAGTCGAGCAGCGATGTCTTACCGTGGTCTACGTGTCCCATCACGGTCACAATCGGCGGACGCGGCAGCAAATCTTCCTCGGAGTCGGCCTCCTCGTTGATTGCCTCCGACACTTCCGCACTGATATATTCTGTCTTGAAACCAAATTCTTCTGCTACAAGGTTGATGGTCTCAGCATCGAGTCGCTGGTTGATGGAAACCATCACGCCGATATTCATACATGTGGCGATAACCTTGTTGACCGGCACATCCATCATCAGTGCCAAGTCGTTGGCTGTCACGAATTCTGTGATGCGCAGCGTCTTGCTTTCCTTTGCCTCCAATGCGGCTTCCTCGCGCTCGCGCTCTTCAAAAGCCTCGCGCTTCTCTTTTCTCCATTTAGCACTCTTCTTCTGAGGCTTGTTGGTGAGGCGCGCAAGTGTTTCCTTAACCTGCTTCTGCACGTCTTCTTCGCTGACCTCTGCCTTTATGTGGCGCTTGGCCTTGTTGTTCGGACGGTCGGCGTTCTTGTTCTTGTTGCGGCGGCTGTCGTTGTTGCCTCCACCTTGCTTCTGTCCGCCGGCTTGCTGTCCGCCCGGATGCTCAATGTCGACTTTCTCCTTGCCGATGCGTTTGCGCTTGCGCTTCTCGCTGTCGGCGTTTGCGCCTCCGTTGGCTTGTTTTTCCTTGGCGATGCGCTCTTTACGCTTTTCCTCCTTCGACTTCTTCTTCGGACGGGTCGACTGGTTGATGGCGTCAAGGTCGATTTTGCCGAGAATCTTAGGAGCGGCGATTGTTGCCACGACAGTCTTGATTTCGTTGGATTCCGAAACCTCAGGCGCTGCGGCTTTCGGCGCGCTCTGTGGCTGTGGCGCAGGCTGCGGAGCTGGCTTTGCCTCCTCTTTCACCTCCGCCTTCTTGACCTCTTTCTTTACCTCTGGTTTAGGTTCCGGCTTCGGCGCAGGTTTCGGCGCGGGTGCGGGCGCAGGTGCTGGCTTGGGCTCTGGCTTCTTCTCTTCAACGACAGGGTTGTTGTGCTTGTCGAGTTCGATTTTGCCGAGAATCTTCGGCTTCTGCACGGTTTCCACAACAGTCTTTATCTGCTCCGGCTTTTTAGGCTCTTGCGGAGCCTTGTTTTTCACTTTGTCCTTCTGACGCTCCGAGGCATAGCGCTCCGACTTCGACTTCAAGTCTTTGTCGTTTTTAAACGCGTGCACCAGCATTTCGTGCTGCTCGTCGGAGATGCGAAGGTTCAGGTTGCCGGGATCGCCGACCTCCTGATTGTGTTTCTGCAGAAATTCCACCAGCGTAGGAATCCCCACATTCAAATCGTTTGCTACTTTGCTTATCTTTATTGGCATATTGCTTGTTAAGTTTCCTGTTGTTAATCCTCAAATTCCGCTTTCAATATATCGAGCACTTGGTCGACGGTGCTTTCCTCAAGGTCGGCTTTGTCGATTATCTGCTCGCGTGGCATGTTGAGGACGGCTTTTGCCGTGGTGCAGCCGATGCCTTTGAGGGCGTCGATAACCCAGCTGTCGATTTCGTCGCTGAATTCATCAAGATAAATGTCGTCGCTGTCCTCTGTGAAGCGGTAAACGTCGATCTGATAGCCGGTCAGCATTGTGGCAAGCTTGATGTTCAAACCGCCTTTTCCGATGGCAAGCGACACCTCTTCCGGAAGCAGCATCACCTCGGCGCACTTCTCTTCCTCGTTGATGCGGATTGACGACACCTTGGCGGGGCTGAGGGCGCGGCGGATGTAGAGTTCGGGATTCGTTGTGTAGTTGATCACGTCGATGTTCTCGTTGCGCAACTCGCGCACAATACCGTGGATACGAGAGCCTTTCACGCCGACGCATGCGCCGACCGGGTCGATGCGGTCGTCATACGACTCTACGGCTATCTTGGCGCGCTCGCCAGGGATGCGGGCGATGCCTTTAAGCAGGATGAGTCCGTCGTGAATCTCCGGCACCTCAATTTCAAACAGACGGCGGAGGAATTCAGGGCTTGTGCGCGAAATTATCACCTTCGGGTTGTTGTTGGCGTTCTGCACTTCCTTGATGACGGCGCGGATGGTTTCGCCCTTGCGGTAACGGTCGCTCGGAATCTGCTCTTCCTTCGGGAGGATGAGCTCGTTATGCTCCTCGTCAAGAACAAGCACTTCGCGTTTCCAGATTTGGTAGACCTCGCCTACTACAATCTCGCCTTCCATTGCCTTGAACTTGGTATAGATGGCGTCTTTCTGAAGATCGAGTATCTTGGATGCGAGCGTCTGACGGAGTGTCAGGATGGCGCGGCGGCCGAACTTCTCAAAAACGATTTCTTTCGTAACGTCCTCGCCGATCTCGCATTCCGGGTCAATCTCGCGGGCGTCGGTAAGACCGATCTGCATGCTCGGATTCTCTACAGCGCCGTCGGCCACTACTGTGAGGTTTTGATAAATCTCGCAGTCGCCCTTGTCTGGGTTCATGATTACGACGAAATTCTCGTCCGATCCAAACATCTTTGCCAGCACGTTGCGGAACGATTCCTCCAACACGCTGATCATTGTGGTCTTGTCGATATTCTTCAGCTCTTTAAACTCCGAAAAGCTGTCTACCATGCTTATGGTTTCCTCTTTCTTTGCCATAATGTCTTAAAACTGGATTACGTATTTTGTATATTTTATTTCGTTATAACCGAAGCGAAGGTCTTCCTCCTGCTCCACCGGACGCTTGGCGCCTTCGGGTTTCACTTTCTTGACCACCGTAAGCACGAAGCCGTCGGCGTCGGCACTCTTGAGGATGCCTTTGAGCTTGCGACCGTCGGCGGTAAGCACTTCAACCTCGTTGCCTTCGTTCTTGTGATACTGGCGCTCTACGCGCAGTGGCGATGTCAGTCCGGCTGAGCCGATTTCAAGTTCATAATCTTCCTCGTCGCGGTCAAACTCGCTCTCAACAAGTCGGTTAAGGCGGATACACTCATCTATGTCCACACTTGTGTCACTGTCGATTTCCACCACGATGTTGTTGTCCTTGCTGATTCTGACGTCGACGAGAAAAAGGTCGGTGCCTTCCATTCCTCGCTCCAAGACTGCTGTCAGCGCGCTTTTGTCAATCATTCTTCAATTGTTGATGTATTAATAAAACAATGGAGAAGACTTCCGCCCCCTCCATTTCCGTCTGCAAATATACTTATTAATAGACAAATGCACAAACATTTGGTTTCAACGGCTCAAAAACTGTCTTATAATTAGCGATATTTAACACTGCCAAGCAAATTATACGTTTTTTTAGCATCCTCAACGCGTTTTTTTTGACGTTCGCCTGGGATGCCTGTTCCGTTACCGCGGCAGTTGCCGCTCATTCTGTGGGTTAAATAAGTTAAAAACTTGTTCCCGATGCTTGTTTCTCAAAGAAATTTCATATCTTTACGCAGTTTAGTAATAACCTAACCGAAAAAGAACAAAGAAAAATACAGAATACACATCATTTATTAACTTAAAATCTTTTTTATGAGAAAGTCTTTTAAACACATTCTGTTGGCTGGCTTGACCATTGCATCGACAGCCATGGCTATGAATGCACAGACTTTGACGCAGGACTGGAAGGTGACCGAGGGTCTGCCTGCAGCCGGCAATGCCCGTTGGGGCATTGGTTTCGACGGAAAAGTCTACACCAACGACAAAAGCGTGCCTCAAATCATCGCTATTAATGCCGAGGGGCAAACCACTGTAGCAACGAGCGCTGCAGGTACAGCAATCACTGTCGATGGAGCTGGAAACTTCATCGTAAACGATGGTTTTCCTAACGCCGCTTCTTCAACAACGTTCAAGATTCTCCCTGCTGGAACAACGGAGATGATTGATTTGACAGTCACTCTTCCTGAAGGCGTGACAGCCGGCCGTATGGACTTATTGGGTCGCGCTGTCGGCAATGTTATGTCGGAAACAGGCGGTGCTTTCTACATCACTCCTGCCAAATCAGGAAAAATTGCAAAAATCTTTGTTGCAAAGGGTGTCCAGGTCGCTGAAAAGTCAAAAGCTATCGCTGCTGGCATCGCTTGCGCTTCCGACGGACATGTTCAACCTGCCGACAACAATCCTGAAACCGACAACATTTTTGTGCGTCCGGCACGCGCGCAAGCTTTCTTTGACGGCTTGACAAAGGTCGGAACGGCAAACCTTACCGCTGGTGGTGACGCTGTCACTCTCGACGGAACTTTGTTCACATTCGAGCCTTGCGGAACAAACTACGTTGACGGCTTCCAGGTTGTGAACCGCACAACAAACGAGGTGGTTGCAACTCACGAAAACGAATTCTCGAAATCTGCCGCCGCTCCTAACCAGAACGCGATTTCTGTAGAGAAGGTAGACGAATACACTGCTGCAATCTACCAATACGTTCCTGGTCAGATAGCTGCAAAGTACACATTCTCTATTCCTAAGCCGCTTCCTGCTCTTGAGGCCCGCAACGCTTACGCTTATGACATCAAGGTGGAACCTGCCGCTGAAAACTACACTGTTTCTTATCGCTTGAACGCTCCTGCTGAATCTGTAAAGGTTCAGATGTTTGTCGACGGCGAAATGACAAAGGAATACGAAGGTACTACTGTCGCTACCTACGGAGACTATGAAATGACGACCCTCAAAAACCTCAACTCTGTTGAAGTCCCGGGTGCCGACGTTCCTAAAGACGCATTGGTGCAATTCAAGGTTGCCGTTACAAGCGCCACTGTTGCCGAGCCTACTGTAAGCACTAAGAAATACAGCTTCTACCACCCGTCAAGCGTGGACGTAGACAACAACACCGACAGCCCTAACTTCGGACGAATCCTTGTTGCCGAGGCTATGGCGGCGAAACCTACCGGCTACCACTCTTCTGGCGAAAACAATGGTCTGTATGCTTTCGACCCGACTATGAACCCTATCAAGAACGCTGAAGGCAAATATGCGTTCAAGGGCGGTCAGACTTTCCAGACTACATTCCCTAACGGAAAAACTTCCTACGATCCTCGAAAAGTGCGCATCGCTGCCGACGGACGTATCTTCCTTAGCGGTCAGAACTCTAACGGTATCGCGCTCTGGCAGGTTGACCCAACCGACCTCAACGCTGCGTTCAAGCCGGTGATCAAGGGCACTGCAAACCCTGACACTTACGAAATCACAAACGAGGCTGGCGAATTTATCGCTGCGCCTAACGTAAGTATGGACCTCGCGGGCTTTGGCTATGGTCTCAAGATTCTGATGCTTTCTACAAACGCAAGCGGCACCAGCTTCTCTTACTTTGGCTACCGCACCGACGAGTACTACATCGGCAAAGCCACTACTTGGGACGCCGCTCCGACACAGGCTATCGACGCTTTGACTGGTAAATACACCATCACTCACACCAACTCTACTGCTATCTACGACAACGAGGGCGGTATATGGTATGCCAACTCTCGCTCTAAAGCTACGGAAGCGGAACCTACTTTGGTCCACATCAATGCTGAAGGCGTAGAGGACTACAAGGTTGACTCTAACGACAAGGGCGGCTTCTACGGCGGTGGCGGTATCCGCTTCAACGCCGACTTCTCTCTCCTCGCTATCGGTACTTCTGACAAGACTCTCACTGTATTCGAGGTTTCTAAGGACGACAATGGCGCTCCTGTTTTGACTGAGAAATACAAATTTGCTACGACTATCGGACGCAACCTCAACGACATCGCTTGGGACTGCGCAAACAACCTCTACATTGTCAGCAACAGCGGTGAGTTGTTCAAGTCGGTTGCACTTCCTCGCGAAAGCGGTGAAGTGGTTGTTGCCGCTCCAAGCAGCTACGACATCAACATCTCAAGCGACGAGTATCCTGCTTCTGTCTACGTAATCGGACAGGAAACTGGATGGGATCCTGAGAATGGCGTGAAATTGACTAAGGGTGAGAACGGTGTCTACACTGGCACTGTGACTGGTCCTTGCAACTTCGGTATCACTACAGTGCTTAGCGCTGACTGGGATGTTGTCAACGCCAACCGCTACGGTTTTGAGGTCGACAACACTGCCGTTACTCTCAACCAGGCTATGCCTCTCGTGAAGGCTGCCGGCGCTATCCGCGTGGCTGAGGAAGGCGTATTCGAACTCACTGTCGACCTTAAGAACATGACTGTCCTCGTTGCTGGCGAAGCTCCGGTGGTTTATCCTGAGAAGCTTTACCTCCTTGGCACTGTTGAGCCTAACGCCTGGGATCCTGCCGACGAGACTCACGTTGCCAACCCGATATCTGAGGGCATCTATCAGATTGATAACGTCTCGATTCTCGCTGCCGATGAAAACGACTATGGCTACTTCGCATTCACTTCGACTCCTGGCACTTGGGACGAAGTCAACGCTCATCGCTACGGTCCTGCTGAAAAGGATACTGAGCTTGCCGACAAGACTATGTCTGCTATCGGCTTGAACGGCGACACTTCTTACAAGATCAAGAGCGGTGCATACAGCATCACTGTCGACCTCGGTCTCAACACTATCTATGCTGTCCGTCTGGGCGACAACGTTAACGACGCTGCCGTTGAAGCGGCTAAGGTTGTTGCTGGAATCGGCGAAATCCGCATCATCGGTGAGGCTAACGCTGTTTCTATCTTCAACGCTGCCGGACAGGCTGTCGCTGTAAACAGCAAGGACGCTCAGTTCTTCGTTGCAAGCGGCATCTACGTAGTTGTTGTCGATGGCAAGACTACTAAGGTTCTCGTGAAATAACATTTCACTTCAATAAATCTAAAAAGGCGAGTCTCTTTCGGGACTCGCCTTTCTTTTTCGCCGTCCTCGCCTGGACGGCTTGAAAAGACACTTCGTTAATTCTTTCATCCGGCGCACTGCGCCATAGCGTCGGCTCGCTTCTTGCGCGTGCAAAACCGCTCGCACTGCAGGCAGATGTCGTAGCCAAGCAGTGCCCCGAGGATGAAATCCTCCTCGGGCGACAGCTGATGGAGCGGGCGCACGATAAACTGCCTTACCGCCGCAATGCATTCCGGCTTGCCGAAATACAGATTGACGTTGTTCTCGTTGGCCGACTGCTCGAAGTGGCAGATGCCTTGATCGTCGAGTCGCGCCACGGCTGCCGCCAGATAGCGACGGTTCAGCGTGCATAGCACCATGTTGCGCACGCCTTTCTTATATTCGTACACATAGTTGAGAAACACCTGAAGCTCGCTCGACAGCATCGTGTTGGCTATTTCCATCATTGTCGTTGGTCGTTTTTTATTTTGTCATTGACGTTTGTTTCTGTCTCTCGGTTATTCCACGCCCTCGTTCTTCAGCTGTGCGGCCCAGGCGTCGATGCGTCCGTCGGTCTTGTCGTCTTCGTTGACTTCGTCGAGTGCCAGACCGACAAACTTGCCGCCGCTCTCTGCCGCCGAATCATCGTAGGTATAGCCTGAGGCATCGACCTGACCGACAAACGTGCAGCCGGTGGCTGCCAGACCGTCGTGGATTTCGCCCATGGCGCTGCAAAACGTGTCGCTGAACGACGAGGAGTCGCCGCAGCCGAACAATGCTACTTTCTTGCCTGTCAAGTCCTGACCCTTCAGCTGGTCGAGAAAGTCGTACCAGTCGTCTTGTAACTCGCCGGCGCCCCATGTGGAGGTGCCGAGCAGCAACGCGTCGTAGCCCACGGCATCGGCGGCTGTGGCCGACCCTACATTGTGCACGTCGGCGGAAGCTACGCCGAGTTTCTTCGCTATTCGCTCTGCAACAGCCTCGGTAACGCCTGTTGTTGAGCCATAAAAAATACCAATTTTCATCTTCGTGTAGTTTAATTGTTCATTGTTGTTTTTCTGGTCGTAAAATTACGTCGGCGCATTGCCTTCCGCAATACCTAAATCAGCGTAATTTGACCGCTGCGGCATACCTATCATTTTGTGAAAATTTGATAACAAGGCAGTCTGTCAACGCTTTACAGCCAACAATCGACCCTGTCGGAGAGCGTGGCGGCAAGGCGCAGACCGGATAGCGTCCGGGCGGCGTTGTCGCGGAATTGCATGGCAAGACTCTCGCGGGCGGCATAGCAGCTGGCAAGCACCGACTGTGCGACGTAGCGCTCTGCATAGCGGCGCAGGCTCTGGGCAGTGCCGACGCCGTCAACGGTCAGCGACAGCGTGTAGGTGGTGTCGCTGTCGGAGGGAATCGAAAACGATTGGCTGTCTACGATGCTCGCGAGTTCGCCGGCAAGACATAGCCAGGCGTTGAGGCAATAAACGCCGAGCAATCGGCGGTTGTCGGACGAGATTACTGCCGGACGGCTGTCGCGGCCGCTCATCAAGGCGAGGCACGCACTCTCGGCATAAACTGTTTTAAGCACTTGCTCAATGTCGATTGAAATTGTGATTTTTCGTGTGTTGTTCATTTTCTTTTTTTAATTGTAAAGGTTATCAAGATTAGTGTTGTTGCAGCCGCAAGCAATGCGGCAAGCGAAAGTCGGTAGCGCGTAGGCAGCCGGCGCGTCGATGTGGTCTGCTCTGTCGTCCCGATGCTCACGCCTGTGGCTGCCACCGTCACTGTATCGGTGCGCTTCTCGGCTACAAGCCGGCGGTGCCGGCTTATGCTTCTCACGGCTTGACGGCCTGTCGAGTCGGGGGCAAAGAAGTTTATCACAACGGTTTCCGATGCCTCTTTCGCCGATGCCGTGGTGCGGCGTGTGGCGGCGACGCTGTCGGCCGTTTCCGTGTGTGTCTGCAATCCCGCAGTGCTCTCCACTGCCCTATGGCTGTGGCACGAGGATAGGCTAAACAGTGAGGCTACGATGATTGCTGCGGTTGTGTATTTCATGGTAGATGATTTTTGAAGCTTGTTTTTTCGACAGGAAGTAGCGTGACGCTTTTTGCTCGGCAAGCACTGTCGCCACGGCTTCGGCAATCGTGCATTTGCGCCTGTGCATGACGCGCCTGACGTGGAGGCTTATCTCCTCCCACATCTGACGCTTCAGCTTACTCCGGCGGGAGCATGGCTTGCCGTCGCGCACCATCTGATACATCATTCGCAACGCGTAGTCGTAACTCACGTCGTAGCGTGGTGTGCCGCCGCGGAGCGCACGGTCTATCACGTTGTAACGGCTGTCGTAGCGGTTGGTTTCGATGGCTTTCTTCAGGCTGCGTTGCCAGTTTGCCATCAGTTCTTGGTTTCTCATGATTTTGTGCTCAAACATAATTCTCGGTTTTGATTTGTGTGTTTTTCTTGGAAATCTGATGCGAAGATAATACATAAAATGGCGATTTGCAAATATTTTATTGGCTTTTTACCAATAAATTTCCTAAATCTCTTATACTCAGTCGCACAGCAAACACGGCGTGGCACAAAAAAACGGGAGGCATACCGCCTCCCGCCACTATTTTTTTTGTCTTATTTTTTCTTTTTAAGCTTGTTCAAGCCACTTTTTAATCCTGACTTAACCTTTTTTGTGGCTTTGTCCACAGGGTTGCTCGATGTCGACGTCGATCCGCCGTCGCCGCCGTTTTTGGCTCTATACTCTTCCCAGTATTTATCATATTCAGCCTCGGTTCCACAAACGATTTTACGTCCGTTTGTTTTACCTTTCTCGTAAGAAATCTGCACTACGGTCTGTCCCTTGTCGTTCTTCTTCATTACCACACTGTGCGTATAATACGAATTATCATAGCAGTCAAACGTTTCCGTATTTCCCGATTTCTTATAGTTTTTCACTGTCAGCTCATCATCTCCACAAGAGTCAGGAATGTATTTTTTAGCCTCACGGTCAAGGATAAACCAACTGGTTTCAGGCTGATCCTCATGTCCCTCTTCATAAAGGAAATAATACTTTTGTTGAGCGGCATACGCTCCAACTGCCGACAACAACAAAGCGGCAGCACTCATTAGAATTTTCTTCATAGTTCTTTTTTTATTAAGTTATTTCATCACTTTCATCACCTTGTCGCCCACCTTCACTACGTAGACCCCCGAAGGCAGGACAACCATCTGCTTCTCCGCTCCGTCGCGGCTTGCATAAACCTCTCTTCCGCCGACATCGTAGACCGCCACATCGGCGCCTTCCGGATTTTCAACCACCACGCCGTCGGCTGTGGCATAAGCGCGCGCCGCAGATGCCTTCAATGCGCACACTGCACCTTCCTGCTTCACCTCAACGAGGTCGCTGTAGTTAGAATCATCGAGTTCCGACCCTGACGACAACCGCTTCAGCGAGGCTACCTGATACCAATACACGTCGCCTGCCACCTTGTCGCCTGTCGCGACGTCGTGGCTCGACACGTCGCCTGTTTCCACAAAGTCGTAGACGAGCATAGCCTCGTCTCCTGCCTTCATAGGCTGGCTGATTGTCATATTGTCAAAATATGCGTTGCTGTCGCCACCAACCATATCAAGCTCCACATAGCAGCCCTGGATTCCGCCGTCGAGCTCAAGCGTATAGTCTGCCCACTCCTTGGTCAGCTCCACCTTGCCCACCTTGCCGAGTGCGTATGAGGGTCCTGCCATCAGATATTCAGTGGCGAAGACCGCTACAGTGGCTGTGCCGGTGGTCTTCGCGCGGAACGTCACCGTAAACTTGCCGTTGTTGTTCTGCAGGCTGTACATCGGCGACATGAGCATTCCGTTCTGCTCTGCCGACTTTTTGTTGTAGAGTCCAAAAACGCCGTGGCACGAATATGCGCCATAGACATACCAGTTGCTGCGGTTGGTGTAGCCGTCGAGCCATCCCCAACCTATGTCGAACGGGCTCTCGATGGAGCCGTATTTGAATCCGCTGAAATCATCGTTGTAGAAATAGTAGGTTTCATCAGCCGGCGCTTTGTGGCGGATATATGTGTAGACGGTGTAGCAGTTGGCTCCTGAGACCTTTTCCCAATTGGCGGTAAACCCGGCATCGCTGACGTTGGTTGCCGGCTTGACAACAGGCACTGGCAATCCATGCGCCAGCTTCTGAGGCCCACGCTGGGGCGCGGACACTCCTGCCATCGCAGCAGCGGCAACGAGAAGCATCGCTGTCAACAAGTAAATTTTATTCATAAAGCGGTTTTTGTTATGTTGCCTAAATATTTTTCCTATTACAATTACAAAATTACATAAAACATTGACATTCCAATACTTTTTCTTAAAAAAAGTGTGCCGGAACAATCCGTCCGGCACACTCGTCAAATATGCAATTCCGTTTTTTTCTATCTTACAATGGTCTTTACCACCTTGTCGCCTACGCGGACAATTACAAATCCTTGGCAATCAACAGCGTTCTCGCCCTGATGTGCCTCAAATGCAGCGATTACACGGCCGTATGCGTCAACAACTGTGACTGGGGCTGCCTCTGCCGCATCGACAACGAGACGTCCGTTGCGTGCAAACACTTTGAATCCTGCGGCTGCAACGTCGGCAACGCCGTCTGCTCCACCAACCACAATTTCGTTGGATGCGCCTGAATAAACCACATCGTCCATACCAACGGCTGTGATTGTGTTCACGCTTGCATACACTTTGTAAGAATATTCCGTGTTGGCCGCCGGCTCATAAGTGAATTTCGCCGACAGTCCGGTTGTCTCAACCTGCTGGGCCACGGTGCGCACCTTGTCGCCTGCCTTGGTCTTCTGAGTAATCACTACATCGTCAAAATGCACCTCGCTGGTACCTCCGTAAGAGAAGCGGATAAACGTGCCTTTCGCGCCTTTGGTAAACATTGTGCCGTAGTTCTTGAACGCGCCTTCGTCGAGTTCGATTTCCGCGCTCTCAAGCACTGTGGTCTCGTTGTTTGCCTGAGTCAGAAGGTCTACTGTAACTTTTTCTCCAGTTTTGTATTTTCCGCTGTCGCCTGCGGCTGCAGTAAAGTCTACAAACACCACTCCGCCATTGCCGCTGAGGTCAAGAGACGGCGTTACAAAGAACGCACTTCCAAACATCGGCCAAAGCACAAGGCTTCCGCCACCGAAAGCGTATGTCGATGCATACCAACCTGGTGTGTGGGTGTAGGCGTCGAGGTTGTCTGGGTCTTTTGATGGAAGATCAATCAAATCAAACGATCCTTTCGTGATGCCCGCGAAATCTTCGTTGAGAATCTCTGTGTCGCTGTCCTCCGTAAGAGTTATGGTCTTATAAAGAGTTGCTGTGTAGGTGTCTGCGTCGGGAACGGCTGTCCAGTTGGCTGTGAAGCTGTTGGTGGTCACGTCGGTTGCCGCAAGTGCGGTCGGAGCTGCCAGACTTTCAACGTGCTTGATAACTTCCGACTCGTTCGACTCTGTAGAAACGTTTGTGCCTCTTTTGGCAACAACCACAAAGTAATATTTCAACGTGTTGTCGTCCACTGTGACAATCACGCGGTTGCCCGATGTGTCGCCTTCCGGAAGCGGCTCTGCGTCGTAGGTCTTGACGTTGATTCGGTTGCCTTTGGCATCCTTGTTGTAGACCGACACGGTGTAGCCTGTTGCGTTTGGCACAGAAAGCCAGCGTGCCGAGAATGTTGTGCCGTCATAGTCTGTCGGACGCAGGGATGTTGGTGAAGGCACCACTTCATCGCCCTGTTCAATCTTCAGATAATCAATAAAGAACGGGGTGGAATAAAGGCTCGCTGAAGAAATCGACAATGCTCCGGGAAGTCCCTTGTCTGTTACAATAACAAAATCATGCCATTCTCCGTCCTCGAAATAAGGGGAACTCAATTTCGTGTCGCCGGCCTTGATGTTGATCATGTTGCCGTACTCTGTCCATGATTTCACACGCAATGTGATGCGGATATTGCCATCTTTTGCATCCAGGTCCAAATCGGGAGTAGAAATCGAATGCGGGTCGAAATCAAGCACATCGGTTGTGCCAACAAACAGTGAGCCGCCCGCTTCGTAGATTGCATCACCCGTCCATCCAAGCAACACATCGCCGAGCTTTCCGCTCGCTGCGATGTCCACATTCCCTGGCTTGCTTGTTGTGCCATCCGTAAACTGGTTGAAATCTTCCTCAAGCACCACTCCGGCATTTGCCAGCGGCGCTGCTCCAAGCAGCGCTGAGGCTGCGAGAAATCCAAATAGTAAATTCTTCTTCATCTGTTTTAATTTTTAGGTTATCGTTTCCAGACAGCAACAAAGTTACACATTATTTCTTCATTCGCAATCTTTTTTTTACAAGAATCGCCTTTCTGGTTAATTTTTTCTACAAAAACCTTCCCAAACCGTAATTCCGATGCCAAACACACCATTTTAAACGGTTGTTAATAACTTTTTTTCAATCTATTACGCTACTTTTATAAATAATGTCTACCTTTACCACCTAATTAGGTATGGAAGAAGATTTTTTATGGTAATGAAAGAGGAACTACCTGTGTATCATATCCCTGCATTGGCGCCGGAAACAATCCAAGGGCTCGACATAAAGCCCGACGGCACATACGTCGACGTGACATTCGGAGGAGGAGGTCACTCGCGCGCCATTATGTCGTGTCTCGGACCTAATGGTCGGCTGTTCAGTTTCGACCAGGACATGGACGCTTATGCAAACCGGATTGACGACAACCGGTTCACATTTGTGCATGGAAACTTCCGATACCTGCGTAATTTCCTTCGTTTCTACAATGCGCTGCCTGCCGACGGCATCCTCGCCGACCTCGGCGTGTCGTTCCATCACTTCGACGACGGAGAGCGCGGTTTCTCGTTCAGATACAGCGACGGCGTTCTCGACATGCGCATGAACCGCGACAACGACCTTGACGCGCGACGCGTGGTAAACGAATACGACGCCGAACGGCTGACCACGATTTTCCGCCTTTACGGCGAGCTGAAGAATGCCAAACGAATGGCTGACTGCATCGTGAAGGCAAGGGCTTCGAAGGACATTGTCACTATCGCCGACCTTCTGAACGTGGTACGACCGCTGATAAACCCTCGTCAGGAGAAAAAAGAACTGGCGCAAGTGTTCCAGGCTTTGCGTATGGAGGTGAACCACGAAGTCGACGCGCTTCAGGAGTTTCTCGAGC
>ULRZ01038232.1_pt1 | contig 27167 bp, 16 predicted proteins | sample 1955861 | NCBI WGS metagenome assembly ULRZ01 (sample SAMEA4835694, study PRJEB28245) | human gut metagenome | biome: gut microbiome; material: fecal sample | place: Denmark | collected 2008 | reverse complement strand
AGCCAGCCGATGCGCGCATCTGCAATTTGTCGGAAAAAGTGTGTATCCACGTCAGTCCGCCAACGATGTTTCCCCAATTGCTTGATGAATTGTTTTCCGTTTCCGATTTGAAATACTTTGTCATTTCTTCTTCTGGAAGATATTCGGTTGTCTGCATGTGCCAGCTTGACGGGGTGACATCGTCCTTGTCGTTGCCTATGTAGAACGAGGCGGTCAGGCGGTCGCGCTTCGAAAATCGATGTGCAAGGCGCGCCGTGACATCGTAATAGCTAAGATTGAGATATGGGTTGAGCACATTCTGGTTGTCGATTATGTGTTTCATCACAGGAATCACTATGGCGTTGAGATATGACGCTCGGCCAGACACGCTGAATGATGTATGTCCTTTCCATATAGGCCCTTCAACATGCAGCGCCGACGACATCACTCCCGCTGTCAGTGAGCCGTGGTAGCGGTCGAAGTCGCCGTCCTTCAGCTCCACATCGACCACGCTCGACAGTCGCGATCCATAGCGCGCCGGAAAGCCGCCCTTGTAGATTGTCACGCCGCTCACCATCTCCGGGCTGAACACCGACACGAATCCCTTCAGATGTTCCGGATTATAGACAGGAAAACCATCGATTGTAATTTGGTTTTGGTCGTAGTTGCCGCCGCGCACATAGATGCCGGCGGTGCCGTCGCTGCCAGACTGTACTCCAGGCAATGTCTGCAATGCTTTCAGGATGTCGACCTCGCCGAGCGTTGCCGGAATCGACTTTATTTGGCGTATCGACAGCTCGTTGGCACTCATCTGCGAAGAGCGTATGCCTATTTCCGACGGAGCGTAGATTGTCACGTCGCGCAGTTGGTTGTCGTGTTCAAGCTTTATGGTGACAGTTCTTTTTCTGTCGGCTTTGACTTTTATGGTTTGCGTTTTGTAGCCCACATAACTGACGTGTAGATTCAACGATTCGTCCTTGACAGCTTTCAGCTCAAAGAAACCGGCGTTGTCGGTGATTTGCCCGTAGCGATAATCCTTTGTGTAAACGCTCGCCCCCGCCAATGCTTCCCCTGTCTCGGCGTCGCGCACCGAGCCGCTGACCACAACTTGAACTACCTGAGCATGGAGGCTGATGGCTGAAACGAGCACAGCCAATAATGCTAATAAATTTTTCATAATCAGAATATTAGGTTGTGTTCTGTTGGTGTCGTATTTATATTGCTCTAATAAATGCGTTAAAGATATGGATGTGCGCGGGAAAAAACAAAAAAAATTATATGTTGTGCAACACAAAAAAGTGCTTATGCTGCGCAATAAATTGCTGATAATTCCGCCTCGGCGATATTTTTTTTGCAATTAGGCGCAAAGTCACTACCTTTGCGCCATAATGCGCATTGATATAATAACAGTTCTGCCGGAAATGCTTGAGTCGCCGCTGAACTGCTCGATTCTGAAAAGGGCTCAAAACAAGGGATTGGCGGAAATCGTGGTGCACGATCTCCGCGAATACAGTCTTGACAAGCATCGCCACGTCGACGACTATCCGTTTGGCGGCGAGGCCGGTATGGTTATGCAGATAGAGCCGGTGGACCGTTGCATCTCCGCACTGAAGGCGGAACGTGACTATGATGAGGTGATTTTTGTGACACCCGACGGCGAGAAGTTCGACCAACGGATGGCAAACACGCTGTCGTTGTCGGAAAACCTGATTATCCTCTGCGGCCATTACAAAGGCATCGACTACCGCATCCGCGAGCATTTCATCACAAAGGAAATCACAATCGGCGACTACGTGTTGACCGGCGGCGAGCTGCCGGCGGCAATCATCACCGACGCCATTGTGCGCCTCATTCCCGGAGCCATCGGCGACGAGCAGTCGGCGCTGAGCGACTCCTTTCAGGACAACTTGCTCGCGCCGCCTGTCTATACGCGTCCGGCAGAGTACAAGGGATGGCGTGTGCCCGACGTCCTGCTGTCGGGGCATCAGGCACGCATCGACGACTGGAAGCACGAAATGGCGCTGAAACGCACCCGCGAGTTGCGCCCGGATTTGCTTGATGAATAACGAAACGTAGGAGGGTTGTGCTATGGGATTTTTAGGACGCATAAAAGACGGAATCAAGAAATTCAATTTCTGGATTGTGGTTGTGGTGGCGTTCGGTGTCTACATCACCTTTTTTTCCGACTACAACTATTTCCGCTCGATGGAGTATGACGCAAGGATAAAAGACCTCAAGGCGCAGATAAAGGAGTGTGACGATTCGACCGCCGTCTATCGCGAGCGCCTGCGCCTGCTCGAGAGCGACCACGAGACGCTTGAGCGCATTGTCAGAGAGGAATATCTGATGAAGCGCGAAAACGAAGACTTGTATATTGTGAACGAATAAAAACAAATATATCGAAAAAATGAAAAAGGAAAATGTGCTCAACATATTGCTGTCGGTGGGAATGGTGATATTGCTGCTGTCGGCTTTTCTGCCGCTTGTGGATGTGAAAACGCCGTGGCTGCGCTACATCTTCACCTTTGCGGCAATGCTCATCGTCGTGGTGCGCGTGTTTCAGCGCGCGGCGCGCCGCAAACAGACGTTCAGCCTGCGCGTGCGCCGTCTTTTCACGATGGAGTTCTGGTCGGCGATGTGCTATGTGGTCTCGGCGCTGTTTCTTTTCTCCGACCCATACCACAGCACGTGGCTCGGCTTTCTGACGGCAGGCGCCGTGGTGCAGGTCTACGCGTCGTTTATGATTGACTACCAGTTGCGCAAGGAGGCAAAGAAGGCGGAAAACACCGATGTGGTCGGTAAAAAACATTAAAATGTCGCGGCGGAAGGCGAAAACCGAGTCAAACCGCCGCATAATTGAGTAGTAATTAGTATTTTTGTCCGAAGAATGAATTTAAGTCTGACAATCGACCAGGGTAACTCGTCGGCAAAGGTGTCGGTGTTTTCAGGAACGACGTTGTTGCAGTCGCACCGCTTTGAGCGGCTTGCGCCGGGCGACCTCGACCTTGTGATGGCAGGACATGCAGTGACGGCGGCGATTTATTCGTCGGTGGTGGGCAACGACAGCCAGATTGAAGAACTGCTGTCGGCGAAAGGCGTGCGCACGTATATGCTCGATGAGCGTCTGCCCATGCCGCTTGCCATTGACTATGCCACACCCTCCACTTTGGGACATGACCGCATAGCCGCCGCGGTGGGCGCTCTGACGCTTGTTCCCGGACGCGACTGCCTGGTGGTCGACGCCGGCACGGCAGTGACCTACGACTATGTCACCGCCGACGCGCATTTCAAAGGCGGCAACATAGCCCCTGGGCTGTCGTTGCGTTTTCAGGCGCTGGCTTCGCATTGCGTGCAGCTGCCGCGTGTGGATGTCGGTGGCGACATCCCTACGGTAGGCTACGACACGCCTACCGCCATCCGCTCCGGCGTGGTGCTCGGACTTGTGGCGGAGATTGAAATGCTGGCTCGCCGGCTCGGCTCGCCCGCGATAGTGCTTACGGGAGGCGACAGCCCGCTGGTGGCAGACAGGATTTCAGACAACGTGATTGTCGACAATGATTTGGTGGCAAAAGGATTAAACAGAATATTAGAATACAATGAGATATTATAAGAAAATTACAGTATTGGCGGCTCTCGCCGTGGCGGCAGTGGGACAGATGTTTGCCCAAAACCAGTCGTCGCCTTATTCACGATATGGTTACGGACTGTTCAGCGACTATGCAACCAGCGCGCAGCGCAACATGGGCGGCGTGGGCGTGGCTATGGCCGACGGCCGTCAGATCAACGTGATGAACCCGGCATCGTATGCCGCAACCGACTCCCTGACGTTGCATTGGGACATCGGTCTTGACCTTACGCAGCTGAAGTCGAGCGAGGAGGGCAACAGCGGAAAAGCTTTCGGTGGAGGCTTGAACTACCTTACGCTGCAGTTCCCGATAACGAAATATATGGGTGCGAGCATCGGCTTGGTGCCTTACACCACGGTGGGATACTCGTTTGGCAACAATCTTAAAGACGACGGCGGAACGGTGCAGACGTCGCAGTCGACAAGCGTGTCGGGCTATGGCGGAATCGACGAGCTTTATGTCGGTTTGGGCGCGCGTCCTGTGCGCGGATTGACGCTTGGTGCCAACTTCTCTTACCAATTCGGTACGATTGTCAACGACCAATACGTCATATCGTCGACATCGACGCTTTATGAGCAGAAAATACAGGTGCGCGACTGGAATGTGCTTCTGGGTCTGCAGTACACGCAGCGTCTGGCTCCGAAGCATCAGCTGACATTCGGTTTCACATATTCGCCGAAGAAAGATTTCCACGGACGCACATGGGGCGTGAAATATGATATGTCGGGCGACGTGTCGTCGACCTCTGGGGCGGCAAAACCCGACACCATCGCCAATGAGCGTTTGCAGACAATGGGCTACAGCAAGCCAAACGCTTATGCCTTCGGTCTGAACTACAACTTCGACCAGCGTCTTTCTGCCGAGGTCGACTTCTCGATGCAGCAGTGGAGCAAGGCCACGTTCCCGGGCTTGACAAATGAAGACGGCAACGTGATGTATCAGACGCGTCTCGACGACCGCTGGCGCATTGCCGCCGGTGTGCAGTATGTGCCGCGTATGCGCGGGTCGTATCTGCAGCGTGTGGCTTACCGCCTCGGTGGCTCCTACACGCGCGACTATCTGATGATAGGCGACAACCATCTGAAAGAGTTCGGCGTAAGCTGCGGTTTCGGATTTCCTACCGTGGCGCAGAAAACCGTAATCAACCTCGGTTTTGAGTATAAGCGTCGCAAGGCTTATCCTGCAAGCCTCGTGACAGAAAACTATTTCAACATCACGCTTGGCATAAACTTCAAGGAATTTGCTTTCTGGAAGGAGAAAATCCGCTAATTTGCAGATGCGTACAGCAACAAGCATATTATTCTTGGCAACGCTGCTGACGGCGTTGCTGCCGGCTTGCAAGGAGGTGAAACGCGATGTGGTGGCCACTCCGGCAAACCGCGACAGCGTGGTGTCGATGAAGACGCGCGACGTGATGACGCTGATCAGCGACTCGGGCATGACGCGCTACCGCATCACGGCAAAGCTGTGGCTTGTCTACGACGAGGCGCGCCGTCCGAATTGGAAATTTCCCTACGGTCTGTTTCTTGAAAAGTTTGACGACAATTTCAAGGTTGAGGCGACAATACGTTGCGACTCCGCTTTCTACTTCAAGAATGACAAGCTGTGGCGTCTCGACGGCAATGTCGTGATACGCAACACGAAAAAAGAACTCATCGAGACCGAGCAGATATATTGGGACCAGACTTTCCATGAGGTGCGCAGCGACTCGTTTGTGCATATCGAACGCGCCGACCGCATCCTTGAGGGATATGGCTTCAAGTCGGACGAGAATTTGCATAATTATTTGATAAAGAAGCCTTCGGGCATCTTCCCGATACCGAAGCGCCAGGAGACAACACCTCCAGTTTAAGTTGATTGCTATGGATACTGCTACTGCTTTGATAATCACACTCGTGTCGATGGCTTTTTCTGCATTTTTCTCTGGAATGGAGATTGCCTTCATTTCCTCAAACAAGGTGCGTGCCGGTGTCGACTCACAGAAAAAAGGGTTGACAAGCCGCATCATCAACACGTTCTACAGCCGTCAGGACATGTTTATTTCCACGATGCTCGTGGGCAACAACATTATGCTTGTGGTCTACGGTATAGGCATTGCCGTGCTGCTCGAACCGGGCATAAAAAGCGTGGTGGGCGACAACGAGGCGCTGATACTTGTGTGCCAGACCATCATATCGACAGGCATAATCCTCATCACTGGAGAGTTTCTGCCGAAGACAATCTTCCGCATCAATCCAAACATCTCGCTGCGCCATTGCGCCGTAGGGCTTTATGTGATTTATCTGGTATTGTATCCGATATCATGGTTCTCATCGTGGCTGTCGAAGTCGTTGATGCACTTGTTTGGAGCCAAAGCCTCGGCGCCACGGTCGGCGTTGCTCACTGTCAGTGAACTCGACGACTACATCCAGCAGACCATCGACGACAAAAATGCCGGAAAAACTGGAGCGGAGGAGATTGAGCACGAAGTGAAGATTTTTCAGAACGCGCTCGACTTCAGCAACACGCTGCTGCGCGACTGCATGATTCCGCGCAACGAGATTGTGGCGGTGTCGTCCGACACCGACCGTGAGCGTCTGCGTCGCAGGTTTACAGCCACCGGACTGTCGAAAATCCTTGTCTATACCGACGACATCGACAATATCATCGGCTATATCCACGTCAACGAGCTTTTCAACACCGCCACCGAGTGGCAGAAATGCATAAAACCGGTGGATTTCGCTCCAGAGTCGATGCCTGCCAACACGATGATGCGCAAGATGCTTGCCGAAAAACGAAGCATTGCCGTGATTGTAGATGAGTTTGGCGGCACGGGTGGACTTGTCACACTTGAGGATCTTGTGGAGGAGATTTTCGGCGACTTCGAGGATGAGCACGACAAGCGCCGTCTTACAGAAGTGCGCCTCAGCGACACGTCGTTTAAATTCTCGGGACGCATTGAGATTGAGCATCTTAATGAAACTTACAACCTTGACATACCGGAGGATGAGGAGTATCAGACGCTTGCCGGATACATCATTTTCCGCCTCGGAGCACTTCCGCAGCAGGGCGACTCGTTTGATATAGACGGCTTGAAATTCACAATCTTGAAGAAGTCGGCAACCCGTATCGAACTTGTGCGCCTCGACCTCCCGTCGGCTGCCGAAAAAGATTGATTGTCAAGAAGAAATTTCTTTTTCTGCATTTTATTTAAGGTCGCGGATTTCTTGGCTGATTCACTTGAAGATAAGCGCAGTATGTGCGGTTTTACATCGATTAACGTTTTGTTACTGATTTTTTATCGGCAAATTGCGCAGAGGTAAATAGAAATGCGTAATTTTGTGGAATAGAAACTAACATAACCCATAAAATAATTATGAGAAAACAAATCTTTCTATCCAGCGTATTGTTGCTGGGCGCGGCGCTTACAATGAGCGCGGCGGAACGCGGCGGTAGAACCGTTGCGCTCGCAGGTGTCGAATATTCTGTCGATACGCTTTTTCATGCGAAGGTGGGTCCGGGCACTACGGAAACTTCGTTGCATCTTGTCAACGAAACTGGGCAACAGTTGCGTGTGTTTTATCTGACTACCGACTTGACAAATCCAAACACTTCAATCGAGGCTATCGTGGCTCAGGACAAAGTGCCTGGAGGAGCGACTGTCAGCAGCATGGCTAAGGACCATACTGTGGAAGGAAAGGACTATTTCTGCGGTGTCAACACCGACTTCTTCCTCACTTCCGGCTCGGCAAGCAATGGCAAATCGATTGTAGGCGCGCCTGTGAAGGCTTCGGTTGCCGGCGGCGAGATTTATCGCAGCGGTTCGGCTTCTACATCCTGGCCAAACATCTTTGTTGACCGCGACGGCAAGATGAACATCGGTGCTGTCTCGTTTGAAAAAGGAACGGTTACAGCGGGCGGAAAGGCTGCCACTCTCAAGGCAATCAACAACGACGCTCCTGACAATGGTATTTCAATCTATACACCGAAATATTACGGCACTCCCAACCAGCCGTGGATTAACGGTCAGTGTGTCACAGTGCCTGTGACGCTTGAGGAAGGCGACTATGTAGGTGCCGGCAAAACACTGAAGTTTAAGGTGTGTGGTGCTACAGGCACCAACGGCGACTGCGCTATCAACGACGGTGAGTACGTGCTTCTTGCCCGCGGCTCTGCACAAGATGTGCTCAGCGGCTTGAAAGTTGGCGACGAGGTGTCGGCATATGTGAAAGTGACTATCGGCGACACTGAGGTGTTCCCGACTCAGTTGGCTTGCGGCAACCCATGGATTCTGAAAGCGGGCGAGGTGCTCGACTCTGAAGGCGACCGTGGCGACGCCAGCGCGCGCCATCCGCGCACAGGTATCGGTTATTCAACAGATAACACCAAGTTGGTGATGATGGTTATCGACGGACGTAGCGCAATTTCTGCCGGTGTACACACACAGGAACTTGCCGGAATGCTTTACTATGCTGGAGCCGACGAGGCTGTCAATGTTGACGGCGGTGGCTCTTCGACAATGTATACAGAGCCTCTTGGTGTGCTCAACAAGACGAGCGATGGTCATGAGCGTGCTGTGGCAAGCGGTCTGTTTGTCGTTGCCAATGTGCCTGACGACAAGACTGTCGCTGAGGTGCGTTTCGTAGACTGGGCGATGAACTTCCCGAAATACGGTATCTATACTCCGAAATTCTATGGCTACAACAAGTATGGTGTGCTTGTCGATACAGACTTGCAGGGCGTTAAGCTCAGCTGCGACAAGGCTCTCGGCGAGATTGTCAACGACGGCTCCACATTCTATGGCACAGGCGAAGGTATGGGTGCTTTGAAGGCTACTTACAACGGTATTGAGGCAGTGCTTCCTGTAAATGTGGTGGCAAGCGATGATGTTGCTTTCCGATTGAAAAACATCGTGATTGACAATAAGCGCGAATATCCGATGGAGGTGCAGGCTATTGTTAACGAGAAAACGATGCCGATCAACCCTGTGGCACTTACTTGGTCGTCGGAAAACGACGGTGTTGCCACAATCGGTGCTGCTGACGGTGTGCTCCGTGGTGTGGCAAACGGAACCACAACTATTACCGGAAAGGTAGGTTCGTTTGTGGGAACTGCAAATGTGTCTGTCGAGATTCCTGAAGCTGAGGTTATGCCTGTCGCTGAATACAAAGACGGCGAATGGAAAAACTCGCAGTTTGGCGGTACCGACCTTGTTGTTTCTGCTCTTGAAAACGGTGTGAAAATCAACTATACAGGCAACGGTACGGGTCGTGGCGCATATATCCAATTGGAAAAGGGCTGCCGCGTGTGGAGTTTGCCTGAGAAACTCCGCGTGCGCATCAACCCGGGTAATGCAACAGTGAAGAAGGTGTCGTCGACATTGACCGACGCATATGGCAAAGTTTATTCGGCTTGGGCTTTTACTACCGACGAACTTCCGAAAAACACGGTTTCGACATTGGAGCTCAACCTTTCTGATAATCTTGATTTGACAGATATCGGTGTGTATCCATTGACTGTCAACACTCTCCGTCTCGACATGGGCGCTTCGGCAAAGGGTCAGGCGTTTGAAATCCTCGTGCCTGGTTTCGAGGCTGTATATTCAGCAGGTGGCGGCAGCGTTGCCGGCATCGAGGCGGCTCAGGGCGTGCGCGTATATCCTAATCCTGTAAAGGCTGGCGAGGCTGTGATAGTTGAGGCTGACGGCGAGGCCAACGTGCAGATTTTCACTCTCGGTGGTGCTGTGGCAGCGCAGGCTGAGATCAACGGAACTGCCGCTGTGTCGACAGATGGTCTGCAGGCAGGAATGTATCTTGTGCGCGTGGCAACAACCAACGGCGTAAGCACAGCGAAACTTATCGTGAAGTAAGGATACGGTTTCAGTATAAAAAACAAAAAGCGGAGTCTTTGCGGCTCCGCTTTTTTATGTCTGCTCTCATTGTTTCACAACAGGAGAGGCTGCGTAATAATATTGAATGGTTCTTTCGATGACACTAAGTTACACCATAGTGCCTGATGAAGCAATGCAAGATGAACCATTATATAAATGGATAAAACGTTAAGTCGTTGATATACAGGTGTGGCTTATATGAAAAATATAAACGTCAATATTCGTTCTTGCGGGCAAAACATAGCCATAATATCACGCCTCTGACGGCGAGATATGTCAAAAAGGCTGTCCAAAGACTGTTGTTGACGTCGGGAAAAGGGGAAAGAAAATAGATGGCGAAATAGACTGCTGTCGCGCCTGCGAGCGACAGCAGCATCTGTCGGGTGGCGGTAAGTCCGACAAACACGCCGTCCCAGATAAACGCCGCCATACCTGCTATCGGAGCGAGGGCTATCCACCATCGGTAGGCTGCGGCAAACGCTACGACCTCGGGCTTGTCGCTGAACAGCGACATTACTTCGTGGTTGAAGACGCCATAGGCGAAAGCGAATATTGCGGCGAGACTCCATCCCCATGCAAAGAGATGCGACACGCAGCGTCGCAGCGAATGCTTGTCGGCGGCGCCGGCATATTTGCCAACGAGAGCCTCGCCGGCGTATGCAAACCCGTCCATGAAATGGGAGTAGAGCAGGTAAAGTTGCATGAACAGGGCGTTGACGGCGAGCGTCATGTTGCCGGAGCGTGCACCCGTAGCTGTGAAAAACAGCATCACAGCCATTACGCACAGGCTGCGTAGGAAGATGTCGCGGTTGACGCTGAAAAAACGTCCCAGACCGCGCAGCATCTCGTCGACGCGTGGAGCATATCCGAGGGTTTCCTTGCGCATCATTCTGGCGGCGAAAAATGCGGAAAGGATGAAGCCACACCACTGTGCCGCAAGTGTGCCTAAGGGGATGCCGATGAATCCAAGCCGCATGGCGAACACGAAACATAGGCTGCAGACGATGTTGACCACATTTACAACCATCGACACCGCGAGAGGGTAGGTGGAGTTCTGCATTCCGATAAACCATCCTGTGAGGCTCATCGTGGCGAGGGTGGCGGGCGCGCCCCAGATTATGATGGAGAAATATTGCGAGGCGTGGGTGTGGACAGCCTCGCTTGGGGAGATGGCGGCGAGCAGCAGCCATCTTATGGGCGACTGCAGTGCCACGATGGCGATGCCGAGCAGCAGTGCCAGTGCCACCGAGCGAAACAGCATCACCGACATCTGTCGCCTGTCGCGCGCGCCGTATGCCTGCGCTGTCAGTCCGCTTGTCCCCATGCGCAGAAATCCGAAGTTCCAGTATGTGAGGCTGAACATCGTTGCGCCCACCGAAACCGCACCGATTGTCACGGCATCGCCGATGTGGCCGGCGATGGTGAGGTCGACAAGTCCCAGCAGCGGCACGATGACGTTTGACAGGATTGCGGGTACTGCTATTTTGAGGATGCTTTTGTTCACTGTTGGAATGGCTGTGTATATATACGAAAAAAGGTATCGGCTGGAAAATCAGCCAATACACTAATGTAGCCCATAGGAGAATCGAACTCCTCTTTCAAGAATGAAAATCTTGCGTCCTAGCCGATAGACGAATGGGCCAACAAGAATCAAGCGACGTGCTTGATTATGCTGCTTGAACCTTAGCTACGTGCTTAGCGAGCTTGCTCTTCAAGTTAGCTGCCTTGTTCTTTGAGATAACGCTCTTGCGGGCAAGACGATCCAACATTGAGCTAACCTTGTTGTAAGCTTCTACTACTTCAGCCTTGTCGTTCAACGCGCGAAGACGGCGCACAGCATTACGTGCAGTCTTTGCGTAGTAACGGTTACGAAGGCGACGTGTCTCAGTCTGACGAATTCTCTTGATAGATGATTTATGATTTGCCATTATAAAAAATCTTTAAATTAGTAGCCCATAGGAGAATCGAACTCCTCTTTCAAGAATGAAAATCTTGCGTCCTAGCCGATAGACGAATGGGCCAATACATTATTAACCGCTTTTCTGTCAAAGCGAGTGCAAAGATAGGAGTTATTTATTTATCCACCAAATATCGTGCATACAAAACGGTGATTTTAATAGATTTTAAGAAATTATAAATCGCATAATGTGTACCTTTGGCGTGGAATTTATTCATTTTGCAATGATTGAGAAACTGCAGGGGGTGGTGCTGCGCACCATAAAATACAACGACAAGAATGCTATTGTGCGTGTCTACACCGACATGCATGGCGTCATGGCGTTTCTGCTGCCGCAAGGCAACGGCAAGGTGGCGCGTCAGCGCAGGGCGTTGTTTCAGCCTCTCTCGCTTGTTGAGATTGTTGCCGACATCAGGCATGGGCGCGACCTGTATAGTATAAAGGAGGCGCGCTGTCTGCATCCGCTGCACAGTCTCCATACCGATCCTGTCAAGAATGCCGTGGCGCTGTTTGTCACGGAGCTGCTCTCTGCTGTCATCGTGGAGCAGGAGCGCAATCCCGCGCTGTTTTCTTTTGTGGCGGGGTCGGTGGTGTTTCTCGACCGGGCAAATGACGGCATTGCCAATTTCCACATCTGCTTCCTTTATAATTTAGGCGTGTTTATCGGAATCGAGCCCGACCGCGACACGTATCGTCCGGGATGCGTGTTTGATATGGAGGGCGGCGTCTTTTCAAGCTGCCGTCCTGTGCATGGGCATTATGTAGAGGGAGTGGAGGCGGAGGCGGTCTACCGGCTGTCGCGCATCACGTATGCCAACATGCACCTGTTCCGCTTCAACCGCGGGCAGCGCAACCGGCTGTTGCAGCTGACGCTCGACTATTACCGGTTGCACAACTCCGCGCTGGGCGAGTTGCATTCGCCCGCCGTTCTGGCCGATTTATTTTCCTGAGCCGTTTTCTGTTTCAAGTGTGAGTCCGTCGTTCTCAAGGTCGTTCTTCGACGGAAGCACGATTACTGTCATTCCGCGGTAGGCAAATTTTGTTGCAAACTCCAGGATGTTGGCATTGTGAAGGCGTATGCATCCTTCGGTGGCGAGAGTGCCTATCGACGACTCGTCATGTGTGCCGTGGATACCGATGCCTTTGTGCCCTGTTAGCAAGCGCACGAAATACGGACCGTAGGCGCCGCGAATCACGCCTTTACCGTCTTTGAAGTCGTGTGTCCATGTGTGTGCGTCAAGAATCTCCTGCACTTTAAACAGTCCCACCGGTGTGCGCATGTCGCCCTGACGCCGCTTGTTGCCCACATTGCGTCCGCAGGCGATAGGGTAGCAGCGCAATTCGCGTCCTGTCGCGTCGTACACGCGCATTTTCATCTCTTCTTTGGAGATAACTGCAAACGGACGTCCGTTTTGGAAATAACCGGTGCCGGTTGTAGTGTTGCCAGAGGTGCGTGTGTTGTTGTCTGCAAGGCTGGTTTCAGAGGCGTTGAATGCGAGCAGCGCCATGAGTGCGATTAGAATCAGTCTAAGTTTCATAGTTGTTTGTTTTTTAGGAAAAAATGAAAAGAGCCCGAAGCATTGCTTCAGGCTCTTGCGGTGCGGACGGGACTCGAACCCGCGACCCCATGCGTGACAGGCATGTATTCTAACCAGCTGAACTACCGCACCAGTCCTTGCTGTTTTTCGTTAGCGAGTGCAAAGATAAGCCGAGTTTTTCGTTTGTGCAACATTTGGGATTAAAAAAATTGCACTTTCCGCATATTTTGTCTATGTTTGTCGCTATAAACCCCATAAAATCGATTGAAAAATGAAAACTATCCGTCAGTTAGTGACAATTCTCGTGATTCTTGCCTGCGCCATTCCTGCGGCGGCAAGTCGTTTGGAAACAGTGAAAGTTGAGAGTGAGTCGATGCATAAGCAGATCGACGTATCTGTGGTGTTGCCCGACAGTTACGGCGCGCGCCCTCTTCCGGTGGTCTATCTGCTACATGGCTATGGCGACAACAACCTTCTTGGATATCTCAGCTATACCAATGTGCGCCAGTATGCCGATATGTTTGACGTTGTTCTGGTGATTCCCGACGGCGGCACAAACTGGTATTTCGACAGCCCTGTCGACCCTACAATCAGATATGAGACATTCGTATCGTCGGAATTGGTGAAATATATCGACAAAAACTATCTTACCGACGCACGCCGTGAGCGACGTGCCGTGACAGGACTCAGCATGGGCGGACACGGCGCGCTTTATCTCGCCATCCGCCATCAGGACGTGTTTGGCGCGGCTGGCTCGATGAGCGGTGGCGTTGACTTCCGTCCGTTTCCTGAGAAATGGGACATCAAGTTGAGGCTGGGCGACCAGAAGACACATAAGGAGAATTGGGACAAGAATACGGTGATGGCGCAGCTTCCGTTGCTCAAGGACGGCGCATTGCAGCTGATCATTGATTGCGGCACGGAGGACTTCTTCTTCGACGTCAACGTTAAACTGCACGAGGCGTTGACAAAGCAGGGCATACACCATGAGTTCACGTCGCGTCCGGGCAAGCATTCGTGGGTCTACTGGCGTCGTTCGCTGCGCGACCACATGTATTTCTTCAATGATTATTTCAGAAACTGATAAAGCAGTCAATAGGCATATTATAATAATAAAAAGTCCGCCCGGCGAAATCTCTTCGCCGGGCGGACGTCACTCTAAACCATTATTAAAACTCTATTTGACGACAACGCGGTGTCTGGATGATTGCTGTGCGTTGTCGATTGTAAGGATGTAGACACCTTTTGCAAGGTGGTTTACAGGAACGGCTATGCTTCCGTTGTTGCCGAGCTGCTCCATTACGAGCGAGCCGTTGGTGGCGTAGATGCGTACGGCATAGTCGGTCATCGCGGTGCGGATGTTGAGACGGTCGGTTGCCGGAACCGGGAAGATTCTGACGTCGGCGTCGACAGCCACATCGTTTACAGAAGCCTTTTCCTCGTCGATTTCAACAGGGATGTTCACAAATTGGATTTTACCCTTTTGTGTGGCGCTTACCACGGCTGATGTCTCGGTCTTGTCGGTAAGACCAGAGATTGTCAGGATGCCGTCGGCGATAGCCATTGTAGCCTTTGCTGCGTCGCAGTTGTCGACAATCGCATAGGTCACTGTTGAATTGTCGTTGTCGAGGTTGAAGAGTGTCTGGAGGTCGACGGTGGCAGGGATTGTGATGCCGGCGAGAGCCTTTTTGGCGTCGCTGATTTCACGGTTGCCGCCGAAGTCGTCGAGACAAGCGTAGGTAGGTGTAGTCAAGCCATACGCGTTTCTCTTCGTGCCTTCGAATCCGAATGTCATTTTCTTGATTTTACCGAACTGGCGGAGGTCAACCCATTGCCATGTGTCGAGGTAATAGTGGTCGGCCTCGTTGTCGGCGCGGTAGTCGGCAAGATAGTAGTCAATCGACGCTGTCGTGTCGTCGGCTTTCACAACGTTTACGGTCATCTTGAACCAGTCGCCCTTTGCGAATCCGCCTGGAGCGGTCGACATGCCGTCGCCGTTTACGTAGGCGTTTACGTTGTTGGCTGTGTTGGTCACGTAGAATCCGCTCACGTCGGCTCCGTCGGCGGCGTTGGTCACGTTGGCTGCGTAGTTGGCGCCGGTGTAGCTGTAGACCACGGCGTAGTTCGCAGAGTTGTGTCCGCTGCCCACAGCCGACTTGAACTGGTCGGCATACGACTCAAACACGGTGCCTGTCTGGTTGCTCAGAGCGAAGCCTCCCCACCATGTTGAGGTGTGGCGCTCGGTGTCGAAAGCAAACGAGCCGCTGACAAACTGTGAGCTGGTGCCCGGGTTTGTGTAGCTTGGGTCGTCCTTGCCAAGACCGTTGTAGAAGCTTTCAGGAGCGAGGAAGTTGTCGTCCATTGTGGCAGCAAACTGGTTGCCGGTCACGTAGACAACTGCCGCATCGGTGGCGGTGTTGCCCCATGCGTCGGTGGCTGTCATATAGAACACGCCTGAGCGGTCCAAAGCCGGGGTGGCGGTGTTGTCGCCGTTGGCAACAACCTCGCGCATAGCGTTTTTCCATTCCACAGCCACAGGATATACGCCGCCGTCGAATTCTGCCTTAAGGTCGGCTTTCGCGCCGCTTGCCACGGTGGCTTGCGGAGTGGTGCATACCGCTGTGAGAGGCAGAGGCTCGCCGCTGAAGTTGTCGATATATGCGTTGCCTTCTGTTGCAAAGTCGAGAGCCGTCACTGCGCCCTTGTCCTTCAGGTTGAAGAATATCCATTTTCCTGAAGTTGCAGGGATGGTGTATGCGTGAGCGTCGGCGTCGGCGTTGCCGTCGTAGACGTTCATAGCCACCTCGGCGTCAGTTTTCACGAAGAATCCGGTCAGGGTCAAGCCCTTGTCGGTGTTGGTGAGCTGCACAGCTCCTGCGCCTTCGATTTTAGCCACTTTCGTGCCTTCCACCACAGCATCGTCGGCATCGACTACGGTAAATCCGGCGAAAGAAGCCGTACCGTCGTCAAAACCGCTATCGTTAGCCTTCACGTTCTCGAACGTAGACACTTCGGTAGGCAGATATGTGGTTGTGAACGCGTCGGTTGCCGCAACTTCGCCCACATTCGTGCCGTCGAGGCTTTCAAGCAATGTGTAGAGGCGGTATTCCGTCTGGCTCGACAAGCCGTTGAGGCTCACTGACACTTCTTTGCCGGCACGCAGTGTGGCGGTGAGTGTCGAAGCCTTCATCTCGTCGGCTGTAGGAGCGGTTTCCGATGATTCTTTCACCATGAGGTAAGCCTTGCCGTTGGCGGCAGTCTTGAGGACGGCAGTCGCTGCGTTGTGGCTGATGCCAGAGATTGCAGGATAGCCTTCGTCGAATGCCGGAACAGCCGATGCGTCGGCATATTCGTAAGCGCCGATTGTCGGTGTCGTGGCGTTGCGCACGGCGCCGAGCAGGTCGGTGGTCACGAAGTCGAGCGGCATGGCGTTGAGCAGGTTGCCTGCGGCTGCAGGGAAGAGCATTTTGTCGCTGAGGAACGCAACGTCCTCATTGAAGCTGCTCTGCTCGTTCACTTTCAGCATCCAGTCGCTGAACGATGCGAGCTTCGTATTGCTGCTTGTCTGCGCAAACACAGTTCCGTTGGTGTGGAGCACGTTGTTGGAGAATGTGATTGCCGCAGCGTCAGCGTCCTTGTATGTGCGGTATACCAAGCCGTTGTCGCGGGCAAGGAAAATATTGTTGCGCACGGTCATTGCCTCCATCGCGTCGTTGAGGTAGCAAGCCACGTTGTTCTCGTGTCCGGCAACGACAGCCGTGTTGTAGGCGATGTCGACATTTGGGGTTTTGCCGTTGACCTTGATGGCGGCAGACGTGTAGTCGCTGCTCTTCACCGACACCTCGTTGTTGACGATGCGCGAGCGTTTGTCGGCTGTCGACGCGCCTTTGCGCACGTAGATGCCGATTGCTTCCACACCGAGGTCGATGTGCATTGTGTTTCCTTCCACGATGCAGTTGTCGCCGAACTGCAGGTCGAAACCGTTGAATCCGCGCGACAGTGTGGTGGTGGTGTTCTCAATCACGTTGCCGCGGATGGTGATGTTGTTGTCGCCGGAGTATGCCGAGAGGGCTGACGCCGCGTTGTCGCGGAACGTGTTGCCTTCCACCACGCATCCTGTTTGATGCGTCAGTGCCACATACGATGTGCCGCCGATGATTGCACCGCGGTATCCACCCTCGAGCAGACAGTTGCTGAGCGTGAAGTAATCGTTGTTGCAGTTCTCCTTGTCGATGGCAAGCTGGCGCACAAGCACGAGCTGCTCTGCCGTTGTGGTCGACTCTATGCGGTCGGTGTAGAGGTGGCAGGCGTCGACGGTGTCGTGCTGGCTCGTGTTGATCATATAGACGAGAGCCGGGAATGTCTTGTCGGTCGATGTCACCGTCACGCCGCGGAGCGTCACGTAGTCGGCTCCGTTGAACGTGACCACACCATATTTATCTGTGTTGTAGCCCGGGTCGGTATATGCGTTGTGGAAAATCTTCACATCGCTGTAGTTGCCCGTAGCCGACTGGATAGTCACGGTGTTTACGTCAGACGCACCCGGAATCTCCGGAATGTTGACCTTTTCGTTGTATTCGCCGCTGAGGATGTTGACAGTCACAGCGCCTTCGATGCCGGTTGCGATGTCGTCGACGGCCGCCTGGATGGTTGCATAGTCGCCGCCTTCACCCACGGTGTAGACGCCTTTCTTGCCTGCCTTCATGGCAGTCTGCGCTGTTATCGACGCCATGGTGCTTGTCTCTGCGCCGTTTGCTGTGTAGGCAGTCAGGGCAGCGGTGCCGAGATTGCCTTCGGCTGCGTTGGCATTGAAGTCGTAAGCCACCCAGAAGTAGTATTTTCCAGGAGCGGTGGCTTTGTAGTCGGTAGCGATTTCAAACGGTGCGGTGTTGGCTGAGCCGATAAGATTGTTGGCGCTGAACTGGTCGGTTGTAGTGACAAAAATCTTTGCTGCGGCTATGGTGCCTTCGGCTGAACCGTCGGCAGAAACGACAAATTTTGAGAAGTCCATCTCGCCCTTGTCGCCGTCGATTGTGGCTTCGGCGCGGAGCATAGGCACATTTTTCGAGCCGCGGAGCGACTCGCTGGCAGCCACGCTTGTAATCGCCATGTTGCCCACGGAGAGCGGCAGGAGCTCATACTGGCTTACCTCGATGGCCCAGCCGTTGCTTGCATAGCTGTATGACGGGCATTTGAAGTAGACTGTCAGCTTGCCGTCGTCGGCAACCGATACTATCGGTGCTTCGAGCATTTTGCTCACTTTAACATCGGGTGTCGAAGTCTTCTTGCCACCATAATATATGTAGAAATTGTCGTTGTAGGAAGTGCTGAACGACTTGAATGTCAGTTTCACCACTTTGCCTGCGTCTTTCGGACGGAACGTCACCTGTCCCTCGAAATTCTTCGGCGACTTGCCGTCGGCGCCGCCGTTGTCGTAGAACATCAGTGCCTCGTTGCCCACAACGATTTCGCCGTTGTCGCCAGCCTGCAGGTTGTAGGTGTTTTTCACCGTGCGCGCGCCTTCAGGGTCGCCCTGCTCGGCAGCCACGTTGATTGTCGCAGTGGCGGTTGTCACGGCGGTCACGGCGGCATCGATGTCGGTGTCGGTAGCCGCTTCGTCGGCGATGTCGGCAGTCAGCCAGAAGTAGTTGCTTCCCTCGGCAAGCTCAAGCGGACGGGCGAACGTGATGTTTGCCTCAGCCGTCTCGGCGGTCACGTCGATGTCGGCGATTGAAGTCTCTTTGGTAAGCTCGTTTTTCTGACCTGAAGTGTAGACGTGGAGCTTGGCAACGTTTGCCTGGCAGCCCTTCATGTTGAATTTGATGCCTTTCAGCACCACCGGACTGATGTTGCCGGCAGTCTGGATGTCCACGCCGAGGAGTTCCTGGTTGACAGCGCCCTTGTTGACGATGTCGGTGCTTGCCTGCGTAGCCTTGACGGAGCTTACCTCCATCGGGCGTTGGCGGTATTCGCGCACCTCGGCGTCCCAGCCCTTGGCTGTGTAGCCCGATGTTTCGGTCTTGGCGTCGAACACCACTGTGAGTGCGCCGTCGACACTCTTTGAGCGCAGAATCTTGCCCGGACCCACGTTCTTGTCGGCCTCGCCGGTGAGCGACCACAGGAGTTCACCGGTGGTGCCTTTTCCGCTGTACACCTCAAACTTGGCGCGCGGATAGTTTGCGTTGGCTGAATAGTAGAGCGCGAACGACTTGATGTCGAGTTCCACGATCATGTCGTTGTCGCCGGGGATGAATGTTGTAATCTGGTCGCCAATCACCGGCTCATAGCCGTTGTTGCCCACGTATGGGTTTGGCGTGTTTTTGAAAGTCCAAGTTCCGTAGATGGTCTTTTCGACGGTTCCCACGGTTGAGAGCAGTTCGTTTTTCACCGAGCTGTTGCCGTCGGGGTTGACGGTGGCTGGGGTGTAGCTTGCGCCGCCGATTTCAATCGATTTGCATCCTGCGTCGAGAATCTCACCTGTCTGAGCCTTCGGGTCGATGTCGTAAGCCAGCCAGAACCAGTTTTCGCCTTCCACGAGTTGCTGGTCGAAGGCAATCGAGAATTCCTGCTTGCCTGTAGGCACGGCTTCGCCGAGCTTGGTGGCGGTGGCGAAAGTAGATGATTTTGCGGTGTAGTAGACCGTGGCTTTCTGCAGATGGTTGATGTCGGTAGTGCCTTCGGTCTCAAACGTTAGTTTCGTGGCGTTGACAGCCTCGGTGTTCTCCGTCTTCACGCAGACCGAGAGGATAGGCTGGTCGGTTGAGCCTGCCGTGCTTGTGTTGTCGGCAACCTGTGCCGTGGTGACCGTTTTCACGGTCATCGGTGCTGGCGAATATTCGCTGACGAAGGCCTCGAAGCCCTTGCCGCGGTAGTAGTCGCCGGTCACTGATTTCATCCATACGGTGAGCGAGCCGTCGGCAGCCGACGAGCGCAGCACCACGGGCTTGCCGTTCATCACCTGCGCGTTGAGGTTGGCGTCGCTTACCGTCGTGCCGTTATACACCTTGATTTTGTCGTTATACGAATCGCTTCCGTATGTCGACTCATACAGCTCCACTTTCGTGAAGTCGATTTGCACCACTTTGCCCGGAGTGGTGGGCTTGAACGTCACCACGCCTTCGAATTTCGATGAGATTTTGCCGTCTTTGCCTCCGTCGTCGTAGAAGTTGAGTCCCGACGCGCCGATGGCGAATGTGCCGGCGGAAGGCATGTTGAGCTCGTTGCCCACGGTTACTGTCGAGGCCACCGGTGAGGTGATTTTCTCCTCGCCGCCAATCTTCACCGAGGTGCATTGCGCCGTGATGGCAGAGCCTACGGCTGCTGTGGTGCTAACGTCGCCCACAAGCCAGAAATAGTTGTCGCCGGCAGCGAGCGGAAGCGATCCGGTGGCTGTCACCGTAGTGCCGTCCACCTTGCTGGCACCGAAGAGACCGGCTTCGGAGATGTTGAACGGAGCCTTCTTGGAGTAGTAGATGCGTACGCCCGACACTGCCGAGGCATCATTGAGCACGAATGCCACCTGTGTGGCACTCAGTGCGTTGCCTGCGCCTGCGGTCTTGACGTTGGCGGCAGCCACCGGCTGCAACGACGCGCCGATAATCGGGTTGGGGAGGCTGACAGCCTCGGTTGCGGTGTACTCCATGTCGCCTCCGGCAACAAGTTCCACCTTGAATGAGTATTTCACATACTCATCCTCCTCGTTGGAGTAGGCAACCGTTAGCGAGCCGTCGGCAGCCGTCGACTCAAACACCTTGCCTTCAGCCACGGCGCCCATGTCGCCTGCCGGCAATGAATAACTGATTGATGCCGCGCCGTTATACACCTTCAGCTCGGCGTCGCACGTGTCGAAGCCGTACATCTGGGTGCATGTGACGCGCAGAGTCTGCCCTGCCGCCGGGACGAGGTGAACGGAGACGGGATTTGATGTCTCGCTTTCAGCCCAGTAACCCGAATAGGTCAGCGTAGACTCCTCTGTTACGGTCACCGTGGCGTTTGGCTCGTCGGCATACGACATAGGCATGGTGATATTCGCCGACCATGCCTGCATCGAGCAGACCAACGAGAACGCCGCCGCAACCAACAAAGTTGAAATACGTTTCATAAGCATTCGTATAATTTGGTTAGTAAAATAGTTTTTTTACGTCACGCAGTGAGAAAACCGTGCAGCGAATGCTTACAGCAGGGGGTGTTGGAAAGATGGCGGAGCGCAAAATGTCCCGTGCGCCTGCCTCTCCGTTGCCTTAACTCCCGAAAGCATCGATGTAAAGTTTCTCTGAAACAGGCAGGTCTTCTGACTAATCTCTCCCCGTGGGCATGCCTTCCCGCAAGCGCTCAGATGGCTTGCAGTGGCTGATGGTAGCCCAGGTTCGGCGAGAATCACAGCAGCGGGTACTGTCGCCGATTCGCACGGCGTTCCCTTTTAATCGCACTCCATGTAGCGCAAACCGATTTCATAACCACAAAGTTACAACAATATTTTGATTCACAAAGTTTTTTTTCTATAATTCCTCCGCCACCGCCTGGGCGAGGGGATGCTGGAGAGTGCCAGCGGCGGCGCATCCGCGGCGCATCTGCGTCGGCTGATGTACCCCGACGCTGTCGGGGGTTAACTGAAGACGTGACCGCTCGCGCGGTCATACTCTGCCACTGCTGCGAGAGGCGAGGGCGATGCTATGTCGGCGCGTTGGAGACGCGCTACTATGGGAGCGGGGCGTCGGAGAGTGTCGAGGGTGAGGTCCGCAGGGCGGACCCGCTTTCAGGTAACCCCGGACAGCGTCCAGGGCTGGAGATAGGGGTCGGTATGCACCGCAAGGCGGTGCCGCTGTAGATGCGGTGACGAGCCTGCTTCCGGACTCTATTCGGAAACTGTGTGACAAATGCACACTATTTTCGAATAGGTCTTTGATTTATAAAAGGAAAAGGTTATTTTTGTATTCGGAAACTATGTGACAAATGCACACTAATTTAGAATAGGATGATAAGTCGTGACAAATATTTGGCAGAACTTGTGTCGCTTCAAGGAAACGGCATGATAAAGGTTATAACGGGAATGCGCAGATGCGGCAAGTCGTATCTGCTGTTCGAGATTTTTGCGTCACATCTTGAACAACAAGGAGTCGCTCCCGACCATATTGTGAAAGTCGACCTTGAGGACTATAAAAACAAGTCATTGCGCAATCCGGACAATTTGTATGAGTATGTTGAAAGCAGGATTGTTGACAATGGCCGATACTATGTGATGCTTGATGAAGTGCAGATGCTCGACCATTTTGAGGACGTGCTCAATGGCTTCTTGCGGATGCGTAATGTGGATGTCTACGTGACAGGCAGCAATGCTAAATTTTTGTCGAAGGACATCATTACGGAATTTCGTGGACGTGGATATGAAGTGAAGATGTATCCTCTTTGTTTTAAAGAGTTTATGTCGGCATATACGGGGTCGGTTCAAGCTGGGTTCAACGAATATATGCTCTATGGAGGTCTGCCGCAGGTGCTGATGTGTCAGACGGATGACCAGAAAGCAAAATATTTGAAGTCGCTGTTTGAAGAAACTTATGTGCGTGATATAAAGGACCGCTACGGCATCCGTCGTGATGACGATTTGGAGGAACTTATAAATATTATGGCATCTGGAATCGGTGCTTTGACAAATCCCAACAAGTTGGCAAACACGTTTCATAGTGAAAAGAAATCGACCATATCTTACGACACCGTAAAAACTTACATAGACTATCTGTGTGACGCATTTCTTGTGGAAAAGTCGACACGCTATGACCTGAAAGGCAAACGCTACATAAACTCTCCATTCAAATACTATTTTATGGATTTGGGGCTGCGCAATGCGCGCATAAATTTCAGACAGTACGAAAGAAGTCATCTGATGGAGAATGCTGTCTACAACGAGATGCGTGCCAGAGGATTCAGTGTCGACGTGGGCGCTGTGCCGACTCTTGGCATGATGCCTGACGGCAGTCGGCATCGAGCTGTGCTGGAGGTTGACTTTGTGTGTAATCTGGGCAGTAAAAGATACTATATACAGTCGGCATACCGGATGGAGTCGGAAGACAAGGTGCGGCAAGAGCGTGCCTCTCTTTTAAAACTCGACGATTCGTTTAAAAAAATCATTGTCATTGGTGAAGAGTGTCCTGTGACAAGAGATGAGATGGGGATAACCACAATGGGAATATATGACTTTCTCTTGAACAAAAATTCATTGGATTTGTAATTCTATTCGAAAACTGTGTGATAAATGCACACTATTTTCGAATAGATGTGCTGGAGTGTGCTGGAGTGTGCCAGCGGCGGCGCTCCGCGGCGCATCAGTGTCGCGCTGATGTCCCCCGACGCTGTCGGGGGTTAACTGAAAGCGTGACCGCTCGCGCGGTCGGACTCCACCACTACTGCGAGAGACGATGAGGTCAGCAGAGCGCGGTCGGGCTGGTGGGGGAGTAGCGCATCTCCGAAGCGCTGAGGGTGTGGGTCGGCTGTGACCCCATGCGTCCTCCGCTGCGCTCCGTACGAATGGGGTTTCTAAAGAATAGCGCATCTCCGATGCGCCGTTGGCTGGGGTGGCGATGTGAGGGAGTGAGTGGCAGCGCGTCGGCGATAGTGAGAGACTGGGCGTCGGTGAGAGTGTGGGTCATGGCGACGTGAGAGTCAGAGAGTCAGCGCGGAGGGAGAGAGTCGGGGAGAGTCGGCGGCGCGTTGGAAACGCGCTATTTTCAGTAACCCCACTCACGCGGAGCGTCAGCGGAGAGTGCGTGGGGGTATGGCGGATGTCCATGCCTATGCGCTTCGGAGATGCGCTACTACGGGAGTGGGGCGGAGTGGTCCGCAGGGCGGACCCGTTTTCAGTTAACCCCGGACAGCGCGTCCGGGGATAGAGTGGAGAGGGAGATATGCACCGCATGGCGGTGCCGCTGAAGATGTAGGGCAGGGGTGCGTCAGCGGCGGCGCGTCCGCGGCGCATCTGCGTCGGTGCGTGTGCCCCCGACGCTGTCGGGGGTTAACTGAAGGCGTGACCGCTCGCGCGGTCGGGTTCCGCCACTACTGCGATAGGCGATGTGGTCTGCAGAGCGCGGTCGGGTTCCGCCACTACTGCGATAGGCGATGAGGTCCGCAGAGCGCGGTCGGGTTCCGCCACTACTGCGATAGGCGATGAGGTCCGCAGAGCGCGGTCAGACTCCGCCTCTGGAGGAGTAGCGCATCTCCGATGCGCCGTAGGCTGAGGGCAGAGGTGGCTGAGGGCAGCGACGTGGATGGGAGGGATGTTACAAACTTGTGATAAAAAAAATGTAGAAAAATTTGCAAAGTCATTATGCAAGTCGTACCTTTGTAACGAATTGAAAGATAGAACGCTTAATTGATTTTAAGACTTATAAGGAACAAGCGGTAAGATGCAATGCAAAAACTATAATAATCGGAAATTTAACTAACAAACTAAAATAAAATCTTATGAAAAAATTTTACTTTTTATTTCTGTTCGCGCTGATTGCTTCCATCGGCAATCTGTATGCTGCGGAAAAGACGGTGACGTCAACGTTTAAAGACAATGACTTGAATGTGGGTGTAGGTGAACCGGAATGGGTGGCGTCTATAGCGGCTAGTACTTTTGAAACGTCTGGTTCTAAAAGGGGTGTCCAATTTGGAGCTGCCAAGGGCGCTTTCACTCTGACGACGAAAGTGTCTTTTTCTAAGGTAAAAAAAGTTTCTGTGCTTTTGTCTTCAAATGAAAATGTCAATACAGTGTCATTGAAAGTGGGTGATACTTCAGTGGGAAGTGTGGTGTCGATTGAGAAAAAAAACAACTATTCTGTAGAATGGACTGCTGAAAGTCCGCAAAATGGTATAGTTGAATTATCTTTTAATGATAAAAAAAAATCAATTTATATTAAATCCATCTCTATCACTTATGAAGAGGTCGCAGAGACCAAATGTGCCACTCCTACATTCAATTTGACCGCAGATGCAACATATACAGATGCGCAGGATTTGGTGATTACTTCGACTACTGAAGGAGCGCAGATTGAATATAAAATTGAGGGTGATAAACTTACAGCCCCAATCACGGGTAAACAAGCGTCTCCTGCTACGGTTCATTTGACCGCAAATGACACTTATATGGTGACAGCCACGGCAACAAAAGAAGGACTTGATGCCAGTGAATCGGCAGACTTGATGTTTACGATTGCCAAGAAAATGAACAAGCCTACATTCAATTTGACAGAAGGAGCAGTTTATGGAGAAGCAAAGGTGTTGGAAATCACATCTGACAAGGTAGGCGCACAAATCGAATATACTGTTTTCGGCGGAGAAAATATCTCTATTACAAAAACAGAGGCATCTCCTGTTAATGTAACTCTCGATCAGAATGGAGAGTATACAGTGGAGGCTTTTGCTCTTGAAATGGGTGATTATGCAAAAAGTGATGCTGCAGGATTGAATTTCAAAATAGAACTGGCAGCAGGTGTCCCTACATTCAGCGTTGAAGAAGGAACATACTCAGAAGCACAAACAATCACTCTTGCTCCAGGCGAGGGAGGCGAGAAAGTGTTCTATACAATAAATGACGGCACAGAGCAACAGTATATCGAGCCAATCAAATTGGAAGAGGACGGAACTTACAAAATCGCAGCTTACACAGCTGGCACCGAAACGATGGCAAAGAGCGCCACGGTGACAAAGACGTATGTAATCAACTTGCCATTGGAAGAGCCTTATATTCTTTGTGAGGATGCTGCATGGCTGACAGATGGGGCAAATATTATATTTGCAAGCAGTGTTGCAGCTGGCGAGCAGAAAGCAATGTCTAAACTTCAGAAAACGAATAATAGAGGGGCTGCGAGCGTTACAATCGGTTCTGCATTTAATGCAGGCAAGGAAACAGTTGGTATTGTTTCCAAGGATGCCGATGTGGCGGTATTTACTGTAGGAATATCAAATGGTCACATAACTTTCTATACAGGAGATTCAAGAGATGCGAAAAATAACAGCGTAGCAGGATACTTGTATGCGGCAAGCAGCAAAGATAACCAATTAAAGACACAGAAGAATGTTGATGACAATGCCGAATGGACTGTGTCTGTGGCTGCAAATGGAGCAGCAACAATAAAGGCACAAGGCAATAATACACATAATTGGATGCGATATAATCCAAACAATGGTGCTATGTTCTCATGCTATACAGGTGGACAGAATCCAATTTATATCTATCTTCTCGGCAAGACCTCTTCCGTATCATCGATGTCGGCAGAAGGCGTAAAGGTATTTGCAGCTGAAGGCGGTGTAGAGGTTGTGGCAGATGAGGCAACGGATGTGGCAGTCTACACAGCAGCCGGTCAGTTGGTTCGCCAAGCACGCGTGGCAGAGGGCAGCACACTCGTAAACGTTGCTCCAGGCTTCTACGTGGTTCGCGCCAACGGCACAGCCACTAAGGTGATTGTTAGATAATCCAAACCACACTTATACTTTTGAATCCTCCAGCCTCGGCTGGGGGATTTTTTTTGTACGCTCGGCTGCCCTTGGCGCGTCAGCGGCGCATGTGCGTCGGTGCGTGTGCCCCCGACGCTGTCGGGGGGTAACTGAAAGCGTGACCGCTCGCGCGGTCTGACTCCTGCTCTGGGGTAGTTGCGTACCTCCGGCACGCCGTTAGCAGGGGCGTGTCGAGTCCCGGCACGTTGCACTGCGCTCCGCGTACCGGGTTATGGCAGAGTGCCGTCGCTCCGCGACGATGAGTGCGGATGTCGTCGGTGATGGAGCGAGGCGGTGGTGAGTGTCGAAGATGAGGTCGGGATGACAGATGCGCTACAACGGGAGAGGCGGAGTGGTCCGCAAGGCGGACCCGTTTTCAGTTAACCCCGGACAGCGCGTCCGGGGATAGAGTGGAGATGGAGAGATGCACCGCAGGGCGGTGCCGCTGTAGATGCATTGCCGGAGTGTGCCAGCGGCGGCGCGTCCGCGACGCATCTGCATCGGTGCGTGTGCTCCCGACGCTGTCGGGGGTTAACTGAAAGCGTGACCGCTTGCGCGGTCGGGGTGCGGCGGCTCTGCTCTGGCATCGTGGGGTGGTTATGTCGGCGCGTCGCGGAGCGACGCCACTTTTCGGTAACCCCGTACGCATAGCGCAGCGCAGCGTGCGGGGGCATCGTGTGCGCCCACATCATCAGCGTGCCGGAGGCACGCCACTGCTGCGCGAGGCG
>ULRZ01045296.1_pt1 | contig 28411 bp, 26 predicted proteins | sample 1955861 | NCBI WGS metagenome assembly ULRZ01 (sample SAMEA4835694, study PRJEB28245) | human gut metagenome | biome: gut microbiome; material: fecal sample | place: Denmark | collected 2008 | reverse complement strand
ACGACGGCGACACATTTATTATGATATACCCCGCCGACCTCGCCGTCGGAAAGAATCAGCAGATGCTTTTTGATGTGATTCAAAAGATAGCAAAGAAAAATGAAAAGGTAAAGCTTCTGCTGCCCGGTCAGCCGATAATGCTTGAAAAATATAAGATGATGGTTTCGGAGCGCGGAATTGCCGATAAGGTGGATTTCCTCGGCTACCGCAGAGACATAAACAATTTAGTCGGCTTGAGCGACCTTTCCGTAACATCAAGCGTTCGTGAGGGCCTGCCGATAAATATTATCGAGGCCATGGCCATGGGCAATGCGATAGTCGCCACAGATGTGCGCGGCAACAATGACGCAGTCGAGGACGGAGTCAACGGCTATCTCGTCCCTGTAGGAGACAGCGATTTGATGGCCGAAAAAATACTCGAGCTTATGAACGACCGCGAAAAGCTTCGCACATTCGGCGAGAACGGACTCGATATGGTCAAGGACTTTTCTACAGAAAATGTCAACCGCGAGATGCTGACTATCTACGGCAATCTCGGACTCGTTTGAGAATAGGGGCGGCAATATGAGAATACTGCACTTTGTGCCGGACATAGGCGTTGCAAACGGCGTGATGAGCGTTGTGCTCAACTATTTTCGCGCGATGCCGAAAGATATAAAGTTTGATGTGATGTATTTCAAGGAGTGCGAGCGCGACAGGCGCGCCGACATAGAGGCGCTCGGAGGGCGCGTGTTCAAGATGAATACGCCCGGAATGAAGAGCTTTGTCTCGTCGGAGCTTGACGGCTTTTTTGAAGAGCATAGGGATGAGTATGCGGCGGTGCATATCCATGCGCCGTACATGACCTGCCTCATTGCGCCGAAAGCCAAAAAGCACGGCATAAAAAAAGCGGCGGCGCATTGTCACTCCACATGGTATTCGCTAAAGCCGAAAAATGAGTTGCGTAACAGGATTTTTAATGTACCGACCCGCTTCTTGGCGGATAGGCTTTTTGCCTGCGGACGCGATGCGGGGCGCTTTTGGTACGGAGACGACAGGAACTTTACGGTTCTTCCGAATGCCGTGAACTGTTCCGCGTATGCGTTTACCGAAGAAAAAAAGGCTGCCGTGCGCGCTGAATTCGGATTAACTCCGAATCAGCTTGTTATCGGTCATGTCGGCAGAGTGACCCCTCCGCAGAAGAATCACCCGTATCTCTTGCGCGTTTTTTCAGAGATAAAAAAGCTGTATCCCGATGCGGTGCTGCTTATGGCCGGCGCAGAGGAAACGGACGAGCTCAGAGAGCTTGCGGCCGGGCTCGGAATATCGGACAGCGCGCGTTTCCTCGGCAGACGCTCTGATATACCTCAGCTGCTAAGCGGTATGGATGTGTTTGTTTTTCCGTCCTTTAAAGAGGGTTTACCTGTTTCGGTCGTCGAAGCGCAGGCGGCAGGGCTCCCAGTACTTATGTCCGATACCGTGACAGATGAAGTCTGCATAACTGATCATATAAAACGCCTGTCGATCGACGCTGACCCTGTAGCTTGGGCAAAAGAAGTCGAGACGATGCCGGGCGATATGCGCGCCGCCGCATTTGAAAAAGTCAAAGAATGCGGTTGGGACATAAATAAATGCGCAAAGACACTTGTAGATTTTTACGAGTGATAAGATACAGTGCTAAAAGTGCCGAATGCACCACGTTTCTGATGGCTTGAGAAAAGTCGAATATACGAAATCTATAGTTTGAGAGTTTGAATCAAGTGAAAAAACTGAGGTGATTTTAAAATCGATGGGTGAAATGAAAGATAAGAAAAAGGTTATTATTGTTTTGGATAATCTTCGTCGCGGCGGAATCGAAATTGCTGCAGTCAGATTTTACGAGCTGCTCGACAAAGAAAAATATGAAACAACATTTCTGCTAAGAAACCTATTGCATTATGACGAATCCATGGTCGGGATATTGGATAAAAACGGTGCGAAAATAATCGTTAAGCCAGAAAAATATGACAACTATTTAAAAGACTATTTTTTTTTCAAAAAGTTGTTTAAGGAAGAAAAATATGACATTGTCCACGCACATAAGCTCTTTTATAATGGGATAATAATGCGTGCAGCATATAAGGCTGGAATTAAAAAGCGTATAGCACATAGTCATGCAACCGAAGAAAACCGCATTATGGGAAAAGCCAAAAAGGCAGTGAGTGATATCTACCATGCCGCCATGCGTGTTGTTGTAGGGAAGTATGCAACCGATATCGTCGGATGCAGTGAAAAAGCCGGAGAGTATATGTGCGGAAAGCGACTCTTTTGTGAGCGTGGTATAGTTCTGCCGAACTACGTAAATACGGACGAATATTCTTTCAGTGCTGAAAGAAGACTCCAAAAGCGCAAGGAACTCGGATTGACTGATGAACTTTTGATAGGTCACACAGGTACAATATATTGGATTAAAAATCAGATGTTTCTTGTTTCGCTGTTTGCAAAGCTTCTTGAATCACGTCCTGATGCTCGTCTTATGCTTATAGGTGAGGAAACAGACAAAGGTGAAACCCGTGCTTTGGCAGAAAGGCTTAATGTAGCGGATAAAGTAATGTTTATGGGCAGCAGAGATGATATACCGGATTTGCTTTGCGCGATGGATATTTTTATGTTTCCGTCGAGATTTGAGGCACTTCCAATAGCACCTATCGAGGCGCAGGCTGCCGGTTTGCCGTGCATAGTTTCAACCGGCGTACCTGAGGAGATACAGGCAACCGACGCCTTTGCACGTTTGCCTTTGGATGCTTCTCAAGAACAGTGGATAAAAAAAATAATCGAATTTTCAAACTTTGACAGAACGAAAAATGATTTGTCCGAACTTAAAGCACGCTATTCGGCGCAAAGTGTCGCGCATAAATTGGACGCACTTTATGAATCGTAAATCGGGAGGGAGATTTAATGATAGTTTATTTTGCGATAGTTATTGCTTTTTGCGTTATCTATCCGTTCGTCCCGAGAAAACATATAAAATGGCTGTTCCTCGCCCTTGTACTTGCCCTGTCGGTTATGGCATTTTTTGTTGTTCCTAAAGAGACGGATGATTTGAGCAACTATTTCTCGCGGGTTGCAAGTCTGCGAAAGGGCGGCTTCAGCCTGCTCAGACGAATGATAGAAGACGGCAGTGATGATTGGAATTCCCTGCCTGTCTGCGGACTTTATTTCTATCTCATAAGCCGCTTCCCCGATAACGGCATGCTTCCCGCAGTTACAATCTTTTTGGCTTACGGCAGTATGTTTTGGGTGCTGTGGCGGGCCGCAAAGAGATATGAGGTGAACAAGTGGTATCTGTTCCTGGCGTCAGTCTTTCTTTTGTCCACATATTGGTTCTATGATATATGTAGCGGAATCAGAAACGGTCTGACGTTCACACTGTTCTGTTTCTTTGCCTATGTCGAGCTTGTCGAAAAGAAATTGAGACCGGCATGCTGGGTCGGATATGTGGCGATGTGCCTGATGCACTCGAGCGGAATACTCATGATGATGGTGCGCCTCGCGCTGTTGGTTTCCGGGCGAAAGGGAAGCAAACTTACATCGGTTCTCATTTTCTTTGTGATGATAGTCGGCGGTGCAATAATGCCGCATCTCGGCGAGATTACCAGAATTGAGTATTTCCAGCTGATATCCCGAAAGTCCGAGCGTGCCGTATCAACAGCCGGAACTTATTCAAACACTCAGTATATTGTCAATATTTCTGTCTATGTCATAAGCTTTTTGCTCTTCCTCTTCTGCTCTTATGTTATGAACAAGCTTGAGAAGTATAACAGCTTTTCGGATTATAAAAGCTTTGTTCAGCTTCTTATGATGTTTATGCTGGGCTCGATAACATACGGACTCACATTTATCCGTTTTGCCCGCTGGGTCGTGCCTGCCGTTATATCCGTTGTGTTTATGGTCGGAATGCAGGCAAACTCGGATTCAAAAGCGCAGCTTGTCACCGAAAAGAAGAGCAAAAGCATAATAAAATCCGGTATGACGCTGTCGTCAAACGAGATAATTGTCAATTTCTGCATGGTTGCGTATACGGCTGTGCATATGTGGTACGCATGCAACGGAACAAGTCTGATATGGCTCCATTTCAGCTAAATTTTAGGATTAGGAGACGGGCATATGATAAGCGTTATAGTGCCGGTTTATAAAGTTGAAAAATATCTTCGTCAGTGCCTTGACAGTCTCACGGCACAGACGCTTGAGAATATGGAGATAGTCGTAGTTGATGACGGTTCGCCGGACGTATGCCCCGCTATATGCGATGAATATGCGGCGAGAGACGCACGCGTGAAAGTATTGCATAAGGAAAACGGCGGTTTGCTCAGCGCAAGAAAAGCAGGACTTGCGGCGTCAATTGGCGATTATATTGGCTTTGTTGACGGCGACGACTGGGTCGAGCCGGACACTTTTTTGAATATGTACAACGCCGTTCGCGAGTATTCACCCGACATGGTGCTCAGTGAATTCCTCTGTGACCATGGTGACCGTGCGGAGCCGAGCGAACAGTGCTTTGAAGAGAGCTTTTATGACCGCGTTCGTCTTGAAAAAGAGATATTCCCCGTTATGCTTTTTGATGGCAAATTCTATGATTTCGGCATCAAACCGAGCTGTTGGAGCAAGCTTGTCCGGAGAGATATCATTGAAAAAAATCTTATGACCGTTGATGAGCGTATCCGTATGGGAGAGGATGCTGCATTCATATATCCGTGCCTGCTCGATTCGCAAAGCGCAGTTTGTATAAAAAATCCGACTTATCATTATCGAATCACCGGTCAATCTATGTCCACCGCCTATGACGAAAAGCTAAAGGATATAGTTCTCCTGCCATATAAGCGGCTCAAAGAAAAGAATATTGATTCAAATTTTGACATATCCTCTCAGCTCAATTATTATCTTTTGTATATGGTCAATTTCCTGCTTCGTAATGAGGCAAAAAAGGCCAACACGCATTCAAAAAAGGAGCGCAGAGAGGTTATAGAGAATATTTGTGCGGATGTGGATATACGCTCGGCAGCAGCACATGTCGATATGGGAAAACTTCCTATGCACACAAAGTTGCTTGTAACGGCGCTTAGGCGTGGTTCAGTGTTTATGACTGAAAAATATGTTAAACTTTTAGAAGTTTATCTGAGGTGAAGCAAAATGTCTGAGGTGAAAAGGATTTTATTTGTTATTGAGGATTTAAAGCCGGGCGGGGTCGAGGTGTCTCTGGTAAATCTTTTAAATTTGCTGGATTTTGAGACCCATAAATTTAAGGTCACTGTTATTATGTGGGGAAATCATTATGAAAATATTGGTTTGCTCAGGCGAAATGAAAGAATAAAGATAAAAATTGTCCGCCCGCGAATTGTGAAATTGCTGTATCCTGTAATATCCAAACTTATTGGGACTCAGAAAGCTGAATTTTTCAAAAATGTGTTCACGCGCATAGCAGTGATAAATGCGGTGAAATGGGAGAGAGCAGATGTAATAATACGCTATCATCAAGCAGCAATTAAAACTCTTTTTACCCATATAAGGGGAAAGACAAAAAAAATAGCGTGGTATCATTCGAGTAAATTTAATGATTATTATCTGAATGAAAAATATACGGAACATTGCGATAGGGTTGTAGTGGTCAATGATTCCTGTAAAGAGGTTATCGCGGCGGCGGCACCGTATCTCGCTGACAAGCTCTGTGTTGTATCAAATATCATTCCAGCTGCAGATGTAGTGAAAAGGTCAAAGGAGACTGCCGAAGATTTGCTTTTGGACGATGCATTTAATATTGTGACCTGCGGCCGCCTTGATCCTGAGAAGGGGATAGATATTGCAATAAAAGCTGCAAAGATACTTAAAAATAAAATTCCCAATATGAGATGGTATATAATCGGCGATGCTGCGGAGGATAGATTGGAGTATGCTGAGTCGCTGAAAGAAATGGTGAAGAACGAAGGAATTGAGAGAACCTTTATTTTTGCGGGACAGAAGAGCAATCCGTATCCGTATTTCAGAAATTGTGATTTATATGTTCAGCCTTCGAGAGAAGAGTCGTGGTGTTTAACTATTGCAGAGGCACAGATATGCGGTGCAGCTGTTGTTTCAACCGATACCATAGGTGCGAGATATTTGATAGAAAGAGGAAATACGGGACTCATAACGCAGTGCGATGAAAATAAAATTGCTGATACGATATATCTGCTTTACGAGAATCGCGATTTACTTCGACATCTTAGAGAAAACACTGAAAAAATTGATTTTGATAAGATGAACAATGTCGCTGTTGAGAGCTTTTATAATTTGGTAGGTGTTTAAAATGAAAAACAGAAAAATTGTTTTTTTGATAGAGGATTTAAAATTCGGCGGAGTGGAAGTCTCTCTTATTAATCTGCTCAATAGTGCGGAATTTGAAAAACACGGCTATGAAGCAATTCTCATAATGTGGGGCAAGGAATATGATGTTTTAAACAAACTCAGTGATGATTCCGAGGTAAAGATTTTAAAGGTAAGTGATCGGTTCCCCAGTGCAATTAGAAACCTTGTAAGTAAGCTTATGGGCGTTAAAAAAGCTGAGCGCATTTACAACATGCTTGTCAGAGTCAAGGTTTTGATGTATGTAAAAAGAGAGCATGCCGATGTAGTTATCAGATATCATCATGCGGCAATGAAGAGTCTGTTTAATTGCTTGAACGATAAGTCAAAGAAAATTATGTGGTATCATATAAGTCAGGACGGCTATTATCTTGACAAAAAGTATACGGATTACTGCGACAGAATAATCACGGTCAATGAACAGTGCCGAGATATAATTGCAAATGCCAGACCGTATCTTGAACCCAAGTTAGGTGTTGTTGGAAATATAATTGACTATAAAAACATAAGAAGTCTGGCAAAGTGCAGTGAGCGGCTGTTTGACCCGGAAACGTTTAATGCTGTCACCTGTGCAAGAATAAGCCCAGAAAAAGGCATTGCGCTCGCGCTTGAGGCATGCAGGATAGTTTCTCAGAGCGTCGATAATTTCAGATGGTATGTTATTGGACCAAAAGATGAAGAGGCTTCTGCCTATTATAATGATATTATAAAAAAGATCGACAGTTACGGTCTCAATGACAAATTCGTTCTTTTGGGATCGCGGTCTAATCCGTATAAATATTTTGCACAGTGCGACCTTGTGGTTCAGCCGTCGTTGAATGAGGCTCAACCGTTGGTTTTGAGGGAGGCTCTTATCTGCGGCGCGCCGATAGTTTCGACCGCGACAGTAGGCGGTAAAGCTGCATTAGAGGACGGGGTGACCGGTGTTATCGCTGATATTTCCGCAGAAGATATCTCCCGCAAAATATGCGGACTCATTTCGGATGGTAACAAAAGAGTGACAATAAAGAAAAATATAGAAGATATCGATTTTTCAAAGCAAAACGATAAAGTGATTGATGATTTCTACAGGGTCATCGATAGTCTATAATTATGTGATTTTACAATAGGAGTAGTTTGCATGGTTGATGAAGGAAAAATTTCTGTTGTTGTTCCGGTGTATAATGTTGAGGATTATCTTGACCGATGTGTCAAAAGCATAATTTCTCAGACATATGAAAACCTTGAAGTGATTCTTGTTGATGATGGGTCGCCGGACGGTTCTCCCGTTATGTGCGATTCTTGGGCGCAAAAGGATCCGCGTATCAAGGTTATACATAAGCCAAACGGCGGTGTTTCATCGGCAAGAAATGCGGCTCTAGATGCGGCAACGGGCGATTTTATTGGATTTGTCGATTCGGATGACTGGATAGAAAATGATTTCTATGAGCTCCTTATGAAGAGCTTAGCCGAAAACGGGAGCGACATTGCGTTTTGTGGATATTATGTTGTCGAGCGCTCCGGGGAAAAGAAGGGCTATAAGAATTTACTGGATAGCTCCATATGTGATCGCAACAGATATCTCTACAATGTCGTTTCGGGAGGAGATGGAGGATTTATTTGGAATAAGCTGTTCAGAGCGAAGCTCTTTGACGGCGTAAGGTTCAGCGACGAGATAGTGTATTCCGAGGATCTTTTGTTCAACTTTGTGATTTCGCAGAAGGCGGGAAAGATATCATTTGTCAATGAAGAAAAATATAATTATTTTCATAAATATTTGAGCGGATATGCATGGGTGCTGAATGATCACTCTTTCGATATGGTGAAAGTATTTGAAGAGATGTTCAAATATGATATGGTTCCAGAAGTCTACGACCGCTGCGTAAGGGGGTATATGACCGCTGCGTTTACCCTGCTCAGCGGAGTGCTAACTAATGAAAAATATTTTTATAAGTATGATGAAATCAGAGGCGAAATACTTAAATTTAAAAAACGGATACTTTTCGAAAAACAATATTCGCTTAAATATAAGATGAAAACGCTTGTACTGTGGCTTTGCCCCGGACTTTATAACCTTATGATTCGCGGAATAAGAAAGGCAAGGGACAAAAAAGCAGATTGATAATATTTGCACAAAGGAGAGATAAATATGCAGGATGCTCTTGTCAGCGTGATAGTGCCTGTCTATAAGGTTGAAAAATATCTTGATGAGTGCTTGAAAAGCATCGTTGGTCAGACATATAAAAATCTTGAAATAATTCTTGTTGATGACGGTTCGCCGGATAATTGCCCCTCAATGTGCGACAGCTGGGCACAAAAGGACAGCCGCATAAAGGTCATACATAAGGAGAACGGCGGCGTTTCGTCCGCGCGCAATTCAGCTCTCGATGCAGCGACGGGGGATTATATCTGCTTTGTGGATTCGGATGATTTTATAGAGCCGAATGCAGTCGGATATATGCTTGAGAATATAGGGGATGCCGATGTTATACAGTGCTCACTTTCGTATGACTGTTTGGACGGCCGCACGGAAAATTGCGACATATCGGAAGAAGAGCTTTGCGCGGACGATGCGGCACGCGCACTCATAACCGACCGTGTCCGCCCGGAGGTTTGTGGAAAGCTGTATTCGGCGCACCTGTTTTCCGGCATACGCTTTGACGGCTCGAAGAAGTACGGCGAGGACCTTTATATAAATTATTTTCTTATGAAGCGTGCCGAGAAGTTGATAAGCCGCAACGTTTGTCTCTATCACTATGTGCGCCGCGAGAGCGATTCGGCGACCTCGCACTATATGACCGATTCCCGCGCCGTGCTTTATAAAATAACCGGCGCTATGGCGGAAAACGAAAAGGACAGTCCGTTATATGAGGCCTGTGTTTACAGACATACCCGTATACTTTTCGCAACGCTTTCGAGAATAATACTCGGCGAAAAAGAATTTTATGATAAGTATTTCGATGTGATTGTAAAAGAAATACTCGCTTACAGGCGCGATATATTAAAGAATAAACGGCTGGGGCTGAAGTTTAAAATATCGGTGTTGATGCTTTCGTTAAGCCCGAAGCTGTATGCGAGAGTATGCGGAATTGCGCTGAAAAGAAAGTGAGGAGAATAATATGAATCGGTCCGAGCTTATCAGTATCATCGTCCCGGTTTATAAAGTCGAGAAGTATCTCGACAAGTGCGTTGAAAGCATTGTTGAACAGACATATAAGAATCTCGAGATAATCCTCGTTGACGATGGCTCGCCGGATAATTGCCCCGCCATGTGTGACCGCTGGGTTGAAAAGGACAGCCGCATAAAAGTTATACATAAAGAAAACGGCGGACTCTCGTCAGCGAGAAATGCGGGACTCGATGCCTGCACGGGGGAATACATCTATTTTTTAGATAGTGACGATTACATTGCAGATAATTGTATCGAAACGCTGTTCAATGCAGTTGTTTCCGACGGTAGCGATATGTGTGTTGGAAATATCATGTTGGTTGATGAATCCGAAAATTTTGTGGATTCATATGTTTGCCCGAAGCAGAGAATTCTCACGCCGGAGGATATTTTTAGTACATACGGAAATGAATCTCCCATTATATTTATTGTTGCTGGGGGCAAGCTGTATAAAACCAAGCTGTTTTCAAATATAAGATTTCCGGAAAACAAGCTGCATGAAGATGAGTTTACATTCTATAAAGTGATCGACCTGTGCAAAGCCGTGTCGGTATTGCCCGATATGTTGTATTTTTATGTTCAGCACACCGAGAGTATAATGACAAATGTTACTCCCAAACGCCTTGATTCTATTGAAGCTTATTGTAATCAGGCAGAATATCTTTTACAAAAAGGATATTTGAATTCAATTGAGTACATACGCAGAGTAGCATCGTATTGGTTTAAGGAAATTCTTCTGAACAGCAAGATAAAAATCACAGACCAATATTTTATAACAGCGATGCGATTCTATAAAAGAATTTGTAAAATTGCTGTTGACTCAGTGGGCGTCGACAAAAAAACGGTAATAAAATCCGTGATTCAAAAAGCGGTCTTTGCATATCCACTTAATATAGTGATAAGAAAATTAAAAGGCGCTAAGTAAGAAAATTCGCATTGGATTGTAGGAGTAGTGGTATGACTGAGAAAATAAGTATCATCGTCCCTGTTTATAAAGTCGAGAAACATCTTGATAAGTGCGTCAGGAGCATCGTTGAACAAACATATAAGAATCTTGAAATTATCCTCGTTGACGATGGCTCGCCCGACAATTGCCCCGCCATGTGCGATGAGTGGGCACGGAAAGATTCGCGTATAGCTGTAATACATAAAGAGAACGGCGGTGTGTCTTCTGCACGGAATGCCGGACTTGCTGCCTGCACTGGGGATTATGTCGGTTTTGTTGATTCCGATGACTGGATCGAGCCGGATATGTACGAATATCTCCTTGATATCATCATGAAGAGCAATGCGGATGTTTCAAGATGCGCATTCGTTATTGAACTGGAAAACCCGGAGGTTGACATTGATCTTCAAAATGATTCGAAACTCCGTGTGCTGCATGGAGATGAGCTTATTATAGAGCTCGTCAACGGAGAATATAACGAGGGCATAATGTGCAATAAGCTTTACAAGAGCGAATGTATTAAAGATTTGCGCCTTAACGAGAATATAAAAATAGCGGAAGATTGTTTGCTGAATTATCATATATATTCACGCGGTATTACTTTGGTTTCTTCGGATTCTGTAAAATATCACTATTTGGGACGAAATGATTCGGCGACGAATTCCGTATTTTCGGAAAAAAGCTTCGATATATTGAAGGTACACAACGAGATAACAAATTCAGAAATCAATAATCCCGCCACATATCCATATTGCCTCAAAACATATATAAGATACAATATAATTTATCTCAGAACATGCATTGCGTATGAAAGAAAGTTCTATCGCGATGATATGCGAAACGAAGTCAAAAAATATAGCTCGGCTATACTCCATTCGCCGATATGTGACAAAAAGCTCAAATTCAGAGTGTTCCTCATAACTTATATGTTCCCGCTCTATAAGCTGATGGTGAATGTAAAATGCCACGGCAGGGATATCATAAGAAAAATAATACGGTAGTGTTCTTACGGGAAAGGATGCGCTTATGCGATTTATATTTGAAATAATCAGGAAGATACTCGCCAGAGTCAACTATTTCCTTTTGATTTGGAAGCTTATATTTTCAACTGCTTTCAAAAAAATTAAATACCGTGAAAAGTTCAAATTCCTTTTGATAACTCCGGAACACAGTAACCTCGGCGACCATGCTATAGCCGCAGCCGAGGAGGCTCTTTTCAAGGACTTTTTACTGTTTGAAATAACCGAAAGAAGCTTGGATAAATTTTTCAAGTATTTCAGACATAGCTTGAGCCTAAAGCTTCTGTTCGGGAAAAGCGACATATTGATCAACGGCGGAGGATTTATCGGTACTATCTGGCCGTACACCGATACTTTAGCGCAGCAAATCATAGAACTTCTTCCGCACAGCAGGATAACACTTCTGCCCAACACGATTTTCTTCTCCGACGACGAAGAGGGCAGGAAGTGGCTCGAAGATGCCCGAAAGGTCTATAATTCACATAAAAATATTACCGTTTGCACAAGAGAAAAGCTCTCCTATGACAATGCGCTCCTTTTGCTCGACGACCGCAGCAGAGTGAAGCTCATTCCGGATATGGTGCTGTCGCTCGACGAGTGCCGCGAGGGTCAGGAGCGCAGCGGCGCGGTTCTCTGTTTGAGAAAGGATCGCGAAAAAACAATGGATGATGCCGACAGCACAGAGATTTATAATTGGACAAACAAAATCTTTGACAGTGTCAAAGAGGCCGATATGTGTCTTGATCACAATGTGCATCCCGAGAACCGCATTGAAGAGCTCGAAAAGCAGTTTGAAACATTCAGAAGAGCCGAGCTCGTGATAACGGACAGGCTTCACGGAATGATATTCGCAGCGATAACCGGAACGCCGTGCGCTGTTTTCTTCAGCATGAGCCATAAGGTGAAAGGCATCTATGACTGGTGCCTGTCGGGTGTTGAGTATATACAAAATGTTGAGAACTGCGCGGATATAGCCGCATTTTATGAAAAAGTCAAAGGCAGAAGCTTCAGATATGACAATACCGCTTTGAAGCCGTATTATGATGAGCTTATTGAAATCATTAAATAAGAGGTAGATAAATTGGCATCACGTACTGAAAAATCGACAAGAACCGCCGTGGCAAGTTTTTTAAATTCCACATTGGAAAAAGCGCTGTCGTTTGTCTCGAAAACCGTGTTTATCCATGTGTTCGGGCGAGAAATGCTTGGACTCAACGGCTTATTCACGAATGTTATCTCGTTGCTTTGCATTGCTGACCTTGGCTTCGGTACGGCGATGGCATACAGCTACTATAAGCCGATAGCGGAGAACGACACAAAAAAGATAGCCGCGCTGAATAAATTTTACAGCAAAGTTTATTTAATAATAGCAGCGGTTGTCTCCGTTGCGGGCGTTGCATTCGTTCCGTTTCTTGATTCTTTTGTAAATCTCGATCACGAGATTGAGCATATGTATCTGTATTACGGTATCGCGGTGTTCAATACGGTCTGCTCGTACCTTTTTGCCTATAAGCAGACACTTATCACTGCACATCAGCACGGCTATGTTATTTCAAGATACATGTCTGTTAGCAGTACAATTTCTACTATTATCCAAATAGCGATTACATATGTAACGAGAAACTATATCGCTTATCTTATGGTTGATGTTGTATTTACCATTATAAACAATCTGATAATTTCGCATCAGGCGAATAAGCTGTACCCATATATAAAGGAGAAGAGTGAGCCGCTTTCAAAGGCGGACAGGCGCGGGATATTTAACAACATGGGTTCGATATTCCTCTATAAATTTTCATCGGTCTTAATAAACGGTACGGACAATTTGCTTATATCTAAATTGGTAAGTACGGTTGCTGTCGGCGATTATTCAAACTATCTTATGCCGATAAATATGCTGACCAAATATGCCAGTATTGTATTTTATTCATTCACGGCGAGTCTCGGCAATATGATGGTATCTGATAGTAAGGAGAAGCAGTATCGGATTTTTAAAATCATACAGACGATGTCTGCGTGGTTCGGAATAGTTATCAGCGCATGTACATTTGCGCTCGTTGATGATTTCATAATCTTATGGCTTGGTAAGGATTTCATTGTTGATAAATATACCGTTTGTGCTATCTGCATCAATTTTCTTTTAACCTGTCTGCTCTATCCCATATGGATATACAGAGAAGCGGCGGGAATCTATCTAAAGACAAAGTATATAATGACTGTTACAGCAGTTCTCAATATAGGACTCTCCATACTCATGGGCAAATGGATAGGCATGGCCGGCATCATTTTTGCGTCAGCAGTTTCAAAACTTTTGACCTATGTCTGGTATGAACCGATTATTCTCTTCCGTGATCATTTCAAAAAGTCGGTTTGGGGATATTTTGTCTCGTTCATTGCAACAGTGATTATCAGTTGCGGCGCCGCTTTCGGCGTGAAGCTGCTTGCCGATATGATTCCTCTCTCCGGCATACTCGGATTTATAGTCAAGGGTATCGTATGCTTTGCGGCAACGAATATTCTTTATTTTCTTCTCTATTTCAGAAATCCGTATTTCAAGGAGTTGCTTTTGAGAGTTAAATCGCTTGTCGGCGGTGTTCTCGGAAAATTTAAAAAGGCTAAGTGAAAACAGGATGATAAGCGTAATAATCCCCGTTTACAAAGTTGAAAAGTATCTTGACAAATGCGTTGAAAGCGTTGTCGGGCAGACATACACCGACCTTGAGATAATCCTTGTCGATGACGGTTCGCCGGACGACTGCCCTGCCATGTGCGATGCGTGGACTGAGCGGGACGGACGCATAAAGGTGATACATAAGCCTAACGGCGGTCTCTCGTCTGCGCGCAATGCAGGACTCGCCGCAGCGTCGGGTGAATATGTTTTCTTCCTCGACAGCGACGATACAATATCTGCGAACTGCATTGAATTGCTCGCCGATGCCGTGCGGCGCGATGGCAGCGATATTTGTATTGCGAATGTTGTTAGGATCAACGAAAACGGAGAAATGCTTAAAGCCCCGTCATTTGATTCGGACATGCTTCTTTCAAAAGGCGGCGTGTTCGAAAACATGGCTAAAAAAGGCTCGTCCGCCTATGTTGTCTCGTGGGGAAAGATCTACCGACGCGAGCTGTTTGACGGTATATTTTTCCCCGAGGGCAGACTCAACGAGGATGAGTTTACATATTTTCGACTTTTTGACAGATGCAGTTGCATTTCCGTCAGAAAGGATGCCTTGTATTTTTATCTCAGCCGGCAGGGGAGCATCATGTCTGAATATACGCCGCGCAGACTTGATGTTCTTGAAGCCCTTGCAATTCAGGCGAAGTTCTTTTCGGATCGCGGATTTGACAAGACGGTGGAAGCCGTGCGCCGATATGCCTATGATGCGGCCGTTAATACCCTTCTTGCCAACCGTATCGGCGTGACTGATGAAAGATTCAAAACCGCGCTGGGATTTTATAAATCAATATGCCGCCTTTGCCCGGGTGATACGGGCAGATCGGCTGTCCGCCTGTTTTTTGCGGCGTATCCGTTCAATCTTTTCTCAAAACTTCTGCTCAGACTCAAGGGTGTTAAGAGGTGAACTCGGTGGATAAACTTCTCAGCATTATTGTTCCCGTCTACAAGGCGGAAAAGCATCTTGACAGATGTGTCGAAAGTATACTTTCGCAGACATATGGGAATATAGAGCTTGTCCTGGTCGACGACGGCTCGCCGGATGCCTGCCCCGCGATGTGCGATTCATGGGCAAAGTGCGATTGGCGCGTCAGGGTGATACATAAGAAGAACAACGGCGCGTCTTCCGCGCGAAACGCCGGACTCGATATGGCGTCGGGCGAATATGTCGGCTTTGTCGATGCCGATGATTTTATAGAATCTGATATGTATGAAACCCTAATGCGGAATGCGCTTGAGAACAACGCCGATCGCTCCGGCTGCGGTTATTTCGATTCTTCACGCCCGAATGAAATTGAAGCTGATGACAAAGTGACGGTGCTCAGCGACAAAAACTCTATAATTGCCTATTCCGCCTGCGGCAAGCACAACAATGTCTGGCGCTCCGTCTATTCCAAAAAGGCGATAGGGAAGATTCGTTTCGACGAAAGCCTTGTCATCGCTGAGGACTGGCTCTTCAACTACGAAGTGAGCAAGAATGTCTCGGTGCAGGCGGATACCGATAAACGGCTCTATCATTATGAATCCGCACAGGACAGCCTCATGAGCCGGCTCAACGACAAAAAAATAATCGACCGCATATCTGTTCTCGAATATATCTGTGTCAGCGAGTGCGGAAAGTCGCTCGGGCACAAAGAAACGGCGGATATCCGTATGCGCGTGCTTATGTTCTGTGCGGAGGAGAGTATGCATTCCGGCATCGACCGCGAGCCGTGGTTTAAGCGCGAAGTCATAAAAAAAATACGCGGCGCCCTTGCGGCGTTTCTCGGATGCGATGCTTCGGCGAAGCGAAAGGTAAAAGCAATAATTTTCGCTTTCGCGTGGCCGCTGTATTCCGCCTCGGCGCGTAAAAAATAAAATAGTAATGCTGATTGGAGGTGTACCATGCACGCATATCTGATAATAGCGCACGATCAGTTTGATCTGCTCGAAAGTCTGCTCAAATGTATTGATGACGAGCGCAATGACATTTATATACACATCGATTCCCATTCAAAGCTCGATATCGCCGGAATCCAGAATATTCTGCAAAACTCCCGCGTTGAGTTCGTCCCGCGTATCCATATAAGGTGGGGTGGATTCGATATGGTCAGATGCGAGTATGAGCTGCTCGAAGCGGCGTTTGAGAGCGGGCGAGAATATGACTATGTCCATCTCCTTTCCGGTGCGGATCTGCCGCTGAAAAATCAGGATGAAATACACCGTTATTTCGATGCGCATAAGGGCGAGGAATTCGTCCATTTCGGCGCACCCGAGCCGACCGAAAAGGAACTTGAGCGCGTAAGATATTACCATTTTGCCTCAGGCAGAAGAAACCTTTTTAATCGCTTTATCACGAAGACCGAAACGGTTATCGGTCGTATACTCGGGATAAACAGGATAAAGGGAAAAAAAATACAGCGCGGCTCGCAGTGGTTCAGCGTGACCGGCGAGTTTGCAAAATATCTCATCTCGCAAAAATCTTTTGTGTTCAGGCAGTTTAAGCACACATATATCCCGGATGAATTTTTTGTTCAGACGGTTATGATAAATTCGGATTTCGCGGCAAATCTGCACAGCAAGAAGTTCGACGATGACCACGAGGCGTGTCTGCGCTATATCGACTGGACGCGCGGTCACCCGTACACATTCCAATCGGAAGATTATGACGAGCTGATGAATTCCGGATGCCTTTTTGCCAGAAAATTCAGTATCGTTCAGGATGATAAAATAGTCAGGAAGATAACTTCGGTCGTTCTTAACGGCTGAAAGCGGAGGTTTGAAGTGAAAAAGGTTTACGAAGATTATATTTTTCTTGTGCGCACCGTGCTCGAAGGCGGCCGTGCGGATGATTTCAGCGGCGATTTTGAAAAGCTGCTGGAGCTTGCCCGCGAGCATAATATGACAAATATATTGTGGTACGCCCTGCGCAAAAACAGGAATGTCCCGACGAATATCGTCACGGAACTTCAGGGCAGCCATAATATGCTCATGTTCAAGTGCGCAAATCAGAAGATGACGCGCGGCGAGCTCGAAAACCTGTTTTCGTCTGCGGGGATAAAGCATATCTTTCTCAAGGGCGCGGATGTCGCCCAGCTCTATCCGTCCGAGGATATGCGCGAGATGGCGGATATAGATGTCTACGCCGATCTCGACAGCCACGAGAAGATAAAAGAAGTTCTCACGCAGGCGGGGTACAGCTTCGAGGGACATAAGGGACACCACGATGTTTTCCACCGCGACCCGTTCATCTCGGTCGAGGTTCACGAATCCGTGCTCGACCATCAGCGCGAGACTGGGCTTGATACATACTTTGCGCCGCCGTGGCAGCTCACCGACGGAAACGGATTTGAATATAATTTCGACCCGAGCGACAATTATATTTTTCTTATGGGTCATCTGTTCGGCCATTTCCATCAGGGCGGAGTCGGTGTCAGATTCTTTGCCGATATGGCGCTATATATTAAAAAATATAAAGACGAGCTCGATTGGGTGAAGATTAACTCCGTCTTTGAACGCTATAATTTGGACGAGGTTATGAATAATCTCAAGGCGCTCTCACTCCATTGGTTCGGCGATGAACCGGAGAGTAAATTACTCGATGAGATGGGTGAATATGTCTTTGAGTCCGGGAGTTACGGCAAGGCTGCCAATATGGTAATGTACCTTGCAAACGAGGATGGCAGCAACTCTTTCGCCGCGGCGGTCAAACGAAAGCTGTTTATTTCATCGTCCGAGATGCGCCGCCGCAGCAGGATAGTTGACAAATTCCCGATATTTTTGCCGATAGCCTATGCCGTCAGGGCGGTTAAAATAATATTCACTCAGTTCCGCGAGCTTCGTGCGTGGATGCGCGGAGTGAAGGATGCAGACGGCGAGGCTGTCAAAAATTATAAGGAAATGATGCGCCGTTTCGGTGTAAAGTAAGAAAAAGTAAAAATAACTTGATAAACCGTGTCGCTATATGTATAATTATAATGTTATATATATACGGTACCGAGAGGGGATTGCTTATGGAAAAACTTAAAACATTTGACGTTGACCTTAAACGCCTTTTCTTTGAAGTTCTCAAAAGGCTCTGGCTTATATTGCTTGTCGGCATTATCTGCGGTTCCGGCATGTTCCTTTATGCTAAGTTTTTTATAACCCCGCAGTATAAGGCGACCGCAACTATCTATATCCAGAACTACACCGGCGAGAACGATGAAAAGATATATTCCTCCGACCTCAGCGCGTCTCAGAATCTTGTCACTACATATCAAGGGTTGCTTACGAGCGACAATGTTCTCAACAGAGTCAAAGAAAAGCTCGGCGATAACTACAATGTCGATGCCATACGTGTGTCGTTTACTGCTGAGGCGGTTGAGGATACGCCCATACTTAAAATATCGATCAGCAACAACGATCCTGAAGAGGCGGCTAAGATAGTCAATGAAATAGCTAAGGTTGCTCCCGATGCCATAATGAGCCTTGTTGAGGGAAGCTCGGTCAAGGTCGTCGACCTTGCACGCGTGCCCGAAGAAATAGCATATCCCTCCTACAAGAAACTCACCCTTATCGGCTGCGTTATAGGCGCGGGATTAACCCTTGCGATAATAGTTCTTCTTGTTCTCTTCAACTCCTATATCGAGGACGAGGATGATATAGCCAAGCTCTTCGATGCTCCCGTCGTCGGCAAGATACCGAATTTCACTCTCTATGACGATAAAGGCGAAAGAAAGAAAGCCATTTTTTCAAAGAAGGGGGGGGCGCGTCTAAATGAAGCTTATCAGAAGAAAGAATAAAGTAAGCAGCCACCATTCTCCGTCCGAGCGTAAATATATCCTCGGCGACAATACCAGCTTCATCGTCGACGAAGCATACAACACCCTGCGAAGCAACATCATTTTCTCGATGCCCGGCAAGGGCTGCAAGGTCGTCGAATTCACAAGCTGCGGCATGAGCGACGGTAAGAGCATAAATGTGCTCAACACCGCGATAACCTTTGCCGAGACCAATGTAAAAGTCCTGCTTATAGACTGCGACCTGCGCCGTCCGAATATCAACAGACTTCTTGCGCGTAAGTCATCGCCCGGTCTTACAAATGTGCTTGTCAATGCCTGCGCTCTTGAAGATGCCATAGTCAGAATAGACGATTATAATCTCGATGTTATATTCTCGGGATATCTTCCGCCCAACCCCAGCGAACTTCTGAGCAGTGATGCTCTTGCCGAGCTTATGGAGACGCTCAAAGAGAGATATGACTATATCTTTATTGATACTCCGCCCGTTTCTGCGGTTATCGATGCGGCTGTCATTTCAAAGCATACCAACGGTGCTGTTATAGTCGTCCGTCCCGGCTCGACAAAGAAAGAAGAGCTTGTCAATGTCGTCAGCCAGCTTGAGTTTGCCGATGCGAAGATAGTTGGCTTTGTTCTCAATTGCGTCGAAGATGAGCACAGCGGATATTACTACCGCGGCAAGTATAAGTATAATTACACCTATGCTTATGTCCACGGAGCGGAGAGTACAAAGACCGCAAAGAATACCAAGAGCAATTCTAAAAACGAGTCCCAGAAATCGAAATAGAGCTAAGAGAGCAGTCCTTATGGGCTGCTCTTTTTATGTGTATTCTGCCGAAAATATATAAGACGGTGGAAATTGCTTCCATTGTATGGTAAGATAAAAGCAGAAAACGCGTATATGCGCGAACGAAGGAGAATGTCCTATGAGCGAAAAGAAACGAAGCGCAAAAGAGTTCTTTATGGACAACAACAAGAAAAATCTGAAGATATTTATAATTGTTGTGGTTGCAATATTAGTGCTGGCAGCTGTGACTATGGGCATTTATGTTTTTGCAAAAGTCGGGCTTATCAATATAGATAAGGACGGAAAGGTCGACCCGGATTATACTCTCGCGCCCGAAGATGAGTTCGACAATATGTATGATGCGGCGGACACTTCCGGACTTGATGCGCTCATAACAGCATGGGCGAAGAACGGCGGCGAAAAATATTCGAGCAAGAATGTTATAAATGTTCTGCTTATTGGTGTTGACGATGCCGAGAGCAACACCGGCCGTTCGGATGCCCTTATCCTGCTTTCGCTCAACAAGCGCACGAAGAAGATAACCCTCGTCTCTTTCCTGCGTGACAGCTATACATATATGAATATCCCCGACGCGGCGAGAAATCCCGAGCGCTGCTGCAAGCTCAACCATTCATATAGATGGGGCGGCTATCCCGTTCTTATCGAAACGCTTGAAAACGACTACAAGATAGAAATAGATCACTATATCAGCGTCGATTTCAAGAGCTTCCCGAAGCTTATCGATGCGCTCGGCGGAGTGACGCTGAAAATTGAGCCGTATGAGGCGGAGTATATCAACCGCACGACCACTCAGATAGATAAGATTCAGTCCGGCGATGCCGTGAAGCTCAACGGTGCGCAGGCGCTCGTCTATACCCGTATCCGCCATGTCGATGCTGCGGGTGACCTCGGCAGAACCGCGCGACAGCGCACGATAATAACCGCGCTTATAAAGAGCGCGCAGGGTGCATCCCTGGGTCAGCTCAACAACGCTATGGATATCGTCCTGCCCAATGTCCATACGAATTACGGCAAGGGAGAGATAATCTCGCTTTTAACTCAGGCGTTCGCCCAGAAGTGGATGAACTACGATATAGCGCAGATGGTCATGCCCTCGGAGGGCAACTATGTTGCGGCGAGGATCTATACTTATTACGGGCGTGTGGCAAGGATGCAGCTCGATACCTGGGTTATTGACTATCCCGTCGCCGCGCGCGAGCTCCAATTGGCACTCTACGGCAAGACGAATATTAATATCGGCAGCGACCATGTCTCGGCGATAGATTTGTATAATCAGGGACTCGTCCCGACCCTCGGCGGCTCGACCGCCTCCGGCACACGCGCGCAGAGCAGCCATACCGCGCCCGCGCAGACGAGTCGGGTTGAAACTCAGCCGACCGAAGCTACGGCGGCACATGAGACTACATCTCCCGCGGCAGAGCCCGCAACGGCGGCAGAACCTGAAGAAGCGAACGATTGAGGCATAGTGCTATGACGAACAGCGGCTTTTCCCAGCTTTTTGACCGCCACGAGCGCGAGGATTATAGCGCTACATTATCGGAGACTGCCATAAAGCAGATGATATCCGAAGAATTTGAAGAGGCGGACAAAATAATATCGGCGGGCTTCGGTAAAGAAACGCTCAAGACGCTCGACGCAAACGGTCAGCCGTTTATCCCGACAAGAAAGTCCGACAAATTTCATATGCGAAAGCATACCGCCTGCCAGCAGCCATATTATCACGGTCACTCGTTCTATGAATTTATCTATGTCCTGTCCGGCGAGTGTACCCAGCACTTCAGAAATCCAGAGCGAAAATTGACGCTCAAAAAAGGTCAGGCGTGCCTTCTTCCTCCGGGTACGGTGCATTCTCTTGAAAAGAGCCGCAAGGGCGATAATATAATAAAAACCGTTATTCCGGCAAAGCTCTTTGAAAAATGCGCCGTAGGTTTAAAAATCGGCACTGAAATGACCGTGTTTGATAAAACTTCCGAACAGGTCAATTTTATCGTCATGCGCCTGTTCGGCGAATATTACGGCGGTGCTGACTATTCCGAACGCGCTATTGAAAATTATCTCTCACTTTTATTTATTGAACTTCTGCGCGGCGGGAACAATAGAGACGAGCATCTTGCTGATGAGCTGAATCTCTATTTCGCCGGGAATGTCGGCTCCGCATCTCTTCGCGGCTTCGCGTCAACGCTCGGCTACAGCGAAAAATACGCCGGGCGCATGATAAAAGAACATCTCGGCGCGAGCTTTTCGGAATTATTGCTGTCCTACAAGCTGCAAAAAGCGGCTCGGCTTATAGAAGGCACCGATCTTCCGATAGACGAAATCGCCCGCGAGGCGGGGTACAACAACCCGTCGGGGCTGTATAAGCAGTTCTTCGCATCTTACGGCATGACGCCGAACGCATACAGAAAAATGACAGAATAAAGTTTCCCGGGGATAGAAAAAAGCGTCCCCGGGATATTTTATATTTCTGCGGAATTTGATAGAATTTGTATTGAAAAAATACGGAACGGAGCGGTGTTATGAATGTCGGAAGAGTGATCCCGAAATCCCTTGAACCCGAAAAAGCGGCGGAATATGCGCTTGCCGTCTGCGAAGAGGGACTCGGCAAAAGCGGCGTTAAAACAAAAAATCTCGGCGGCGGATCGTTCGGTACGGCGGTCGGCGTGACCTTCGGCGACGGTAGTGAGGCGGTTGTCAAATTCCTGCGCGCCGACGGAATGCTCGAAAAAGAGACTCGCGATTTACAGCTTTTATCCGAAAACTGCGGCGTGCGTATGCCGAAAGTATTATATTCCCGCGGCGCCGACGGCAGTATACCGCTCGACTGCTATGTTATGGACAAAATCGAGGGCAGCACGCTCTTTATGTCATTCGGCAAGCTGCTTTATTCAAAAAGCGCGAAGCTGGCTTTCGCCGATAAAGTGACCAATGCTCTCCACGGCATCCACGAGTGTCGGTGCGACAAATTCGGCGACACAATGAACCCGCAGTTCTCATCTTGGCTCGAGTGCTATGAGCCGTTTATGAATGAAGTATATTCGGCTGCAAAACAGCTCTCGGAGGACGGACAGCTGTCGCCCGAGATAGTCTCGACCATGAGCCGCGCGAGAGACAAATTTTCGGATATCTTCTCCCAGTCCATCTCCGACGCCTGCCTTATCCACGGCGATTTGAATGTCGGCAACATAATGGTCGGCAAGGGACTCCGGATAACCGGTTTCATCGATCCGCTCAACTCCATGTATGCCGACCGCGAATATGATTTGTTCCAGTTCAATAACCTGACCGGTAAACGTTTCTTCCTCTGCGACACATATCTCAAAAAATACGGCGCGAGCGAAAAAGCGGAGCAGAAGCTCGCATTTTATGCCCTGTGGAACGAAGTCTATTGCTTTGTAAAGGCGGGCACGCTCATTCCATTCATCATGAACCCGCTGGTCAAAAATATGAACGCCGTGCTCGGCAGGGGAGTATAACTATGGCTTCCGTGCTGGCAAGAATAACAAGCGCATTGCTCAGCGCCGTGTTTCATTCCCGATTTATAAAGAACGAGAATATGAGCTCGAACGCGGGCGCGGCGGCAAAAAATAAAGGCAGCAGATATAAGCCTCCGAAAGGCTATACCATGACCCGAACTTCCTGCGGCGAATGTTTTGTCGAAAGTCTTGTTCCCAAAAAGATTGGAACGGACACAGTGATTTTTCATATCCACGGCGGAAGCTTCAAAATAAAGCTTATTGATGCTTATCGCCGCCTCGCGCTGAAATACAGCCGTGCCGCAGGCGGAGCCGCCGTTTTCAGCGTCGATTACAGAACCATGCCAGAATATATCTTCCCCTCGCAGCTCGATGATGTCATGTGCGCATGGGATATGCTGACGGCAAAGGGCATAAAGCCCGAGAATATTGTAGTCCTTGGGGACAGCAGCGGCGCAAATCTGGTGCTCGCCCTCGCGCAGAAGCTCCGGAATTCCGGCAGACCGATGCCACAAAAACTCGTCTGCTTTTCGCTCTGGGGCGATATGACAGCCTGTGGCGAATCATATGAGCGAAACTGCCACAGCGACCCGTTTTACGGTATCGCGAAGAAAGAAAAATTTAAAGATCACGAAGCGTATTTCAGACGCCGCCCGAAATATGCCGGGGAGCATGACCTCCTCGACCCATATCTCTCGGTGTCGTTTGCCGATTTTTCGGGCTTTCCGCCGACAGTCTTTTTCTGCGGTACGGCAGAGGTGGGGGAGAGCGACAGCGACACGGCTTTCGCCAATGCGCTCAGCGCAGGCGTCGATGCGAAGCTTTATAAATACAACGGACTTTTCCATGATTTCCAGCTTCTTTCATTCCTGCCGGAGAGCAAGGATGTGTTTTTCAAACTTGAATCTATACTAAAATAAAAAACTGCCGAATCTTTTTACGGGTTCGGCAGTTTTGCTTATTCTTTTATGCAAGCTCTTTCGCGAGCGCGTCGAGCTGCGCTTTGTTCTCGTCGGTCATTGCGGAACGAATAGTGACCGTACCGACTTGCTCGATATCCTTGCTGTTTTCAAACATCTTCGCCATGTTCCTCGCGGCGGTCGGCGCCCATGAGCCGTTCTCGATGAACGCAACTGTGCGCTTCTGATATCCTCGCTCGGTCAGGTGGTCGATGAAGTCGCGCATGAACGGGAATATGCTTCCGTTGTAGGTGGTCGTCGCGAGCACGAGTTTTCCGTAGCGGAACGCGTCCTCAACAGCCTCCGCCATGTCGCAGCGGGCAAGGTCGTTGACCGCGACCTTTGCGCAGCCGTCAGCCTTGAGCTGTTCGGCGAGATACTCGACAGCCTTTTTCGTGTTGCCGTATACAGAAGTGTAGGCGATGCAGACTCCCTCGCTCTCAACGCCGTAGGATGACCAGATGTCATAGAGATTCAGATAGTATCCGAGATTCTCGCTGAGAACAGGTCCGTGGAGCGGGCATATGACCGCGATATCGAGCCCGGCGGCTTTCTTGAGCAGCGTCTGCACGGGTCCGCCGTATTTTCCGACGATGCCGAAATAGTATCTTCTTGCTTCGCACGCCCAGTCCTCGTCCGCGTCGAGCGCGCCGAACTTGCCGAACGCATCCGCCGAGAAGAAGACCTTGTCTTTTGCGTCATAAGTCATCATGACCTCCGGCCAGTGAACCATCGGCGCAAAGACGAAATTTAGCTCGTGCTCGCCGAGCGAGAGCGTGTCGCCGTTTTTGACGGAAAGCGAATTTTTGATGAAATCCCCGCCGTAGAAATTTTTTATCATCGTGAAAGTCTTGTCGTTGCCGACTATCGCGGCGTCGGGATAAGTTGCGGAAAATTCCGCGATGCCCGCCGAGTGGTCGGGCTCCATGTGCTGAACTATGAGATAATCGGGCTGCCTGCCGGCGAGAGCCGATTCGAGATTTTTGAGCCATTCGGCGGTGAAGTGCCTGTCCACCGTGTCCATGACGGCAACCTTTTCGTCGAGAATGACATATGAGTTATAAGCCATGCCGTTGGTCACTTCGTACTGCCCCTCAAACAGGTCGATTTCGCGGTCGTTTACTCCGATATATTTGATATCTTCGGTGATGTTTGTCATACCGAGCCTCCTCACTTCGTTTTCAGTGTTATATTATAGCATATAAACGCCCGCGTTTCTATTGTAAAAACAACAAAACCGCAATTATTTTTGAGCCTATATTTGCTCTGTACACTTGAAAAAACTATATATGTAGAGTAAAATAGTAGAATATAATTTATACCAAGACCGCATATACACGGAAAGGAAGGCACAGAATGAACGACGAGCTTTTACAGATACCCAAGCGAATTAAGGAACTGCGAGAGATCCTTGAAATATCAATAACCGAAATGGCGGAGAAGCTGAATATCTCCCATGATGAATATGAGAAGTACGAGTCGGGCGAAAAAGATATCCCCGTCAGCGCGCTCTACGCCATAGCGGCGGCACTCGGCACGGACTGCACCGTGCTCATGACCGGCGAATCACCGAGAATGGACAGCTACACTATCGTCAGACGCGGCGACGGAGTTCGAGTTGACAGATATTCGGGCTACTATATCGAGAGTCTTGCTTTTAACTTCAAGAATCGCCAGATGGAGCCGATGCTCGTCACGCTCGAGGAGCAGGAGACTGAGCCTGCGCTCGTTATGCACTCCGGTCAGGAGTTCAACCTCGTCCTTGAGGGCAAGGTCAAGGTAACGGTCGGCAAGAACTCGTTCATACTCAATGAGGGCGACGCTATCTATTTCGATCCGAACCTCCCGCACGGCCAGGCGGCGGTAGATGGAAGAACAAGATTCCTGACCGTTATCAACGAATAAAACTGCGACACCCCCCGAAAGGAAAAAGAAAAAATGGATGATATAATCAAGCGCTTCTGTCCCCGCTATGACTTTGACAGCTATGAGGACATGAAGCAGAATTTCAAAATAAATGTGCCCGATGATTTCAACTTTGGCTTCGATGTTGTTGATGCATGGGCGGATATCGAGCCCGAGAAGCTCGCCCTCGTCTGGACGAACGATGCCGGCGATATGGCGCGCTACACCTTCAAAGACATAAAAGACAACAGCAACAGGGCTGTCAACTTCCTGCTCGAAAAGGGAATAAAGAAGGGCGACATAGTCATGCTCGTCCTGAAGCAGCGCCCCGAGGTCTGGTTCATCATAACCGCGCTGCATAAAATCGGCGCAACGGTCATCCCCGCATCGTTCCAGCTGATGAAGAAGGACTATGTCTACCGCATCAATGCGGCGGGCGTTAAAATGCTCATAACCGTCGGCGACGACGATGTTGTTCAGCATGTCCGCGACTCCCTGCCCGAGTGCCCGAACCTCGAATATTATGTCACCGTTGGCGACAAGCCCGTTGACGGCGCAATAGATTACCGCTCCGTTATCGGCGGCTATTCGACCGAGTTTGAGCGCCCGACCGATCCCGAGAAGAGAACCGTTGTCACCGATACTGCTCTGCTCTATTTCTCCTCCGGCACGAGTGGAATGCCCAAGATGGTGCGTCACGATTTCTCCTCCGCTCTCGGTCAGATAACGACCGCGAGATATTGGCAGTGCGTCAAGGAGAACAAAATACATATGACCCAGACCGACTCCGGTTGGGCGAAGTTCGCATGGGGCAAAATTTACGGCCAGTGGATCTGCGGCGCGGCTGTCGGCGCATATGACACCGAGAAGTTCCACCCGATAGATATGATTGAGGCTATGGAGCGTATCCGCCCGAGCACATTCTGCGCCCCCGCGACCATATACCGCTTCCTGATAAAAGAGGATCTTTCAAAATACGATTTCAGCTACATTGAGCATGCCTGCCTCGCGGGTGAGCCGCTCAACCCCGAGGTTTTCCATCAGATAGAGAGACTGACGGGTATGAGGATATACGAGGGCTTCGGCCAGAGTGAATCCTCCGTCCTGCTCGCAAACTATCCGTGGGTCGAGATAAAGCCCGGTTCAATGGGCAAGCCCGCGCCCGGCTATGATATCGCTCTTCTCGACGAAAACGGCGAGGAGTGCGAGGACGGTATGGTCGGTTCTATCTGCATCCGGGTCGATCAGGGTCATCCGACCGGACTTTTCCGCGACTACTGGAAAGACGACGCCGCGATGGAGAAGAGCTTCAAGTTCGGATATTATAACACCGGCGACACCGCATGGCGCGACGGCGACGGCTACTATTGGTTCGTCGGCAGAAACGACGATGTTATCAAGTGCTCCGGCTACCGCATCGGTCCGTTCGAGGTCGAGAGTGCGCTGATGGAGCATCCGTCCGTGCTCGAGTGCGCAGTCACCGCTCTGCCGCATCCTGACAGAGGTCAGGTCGTCAAGGCGACCATTGTCCTCGCCAAGGGCTATGAGCCGAGCGACGAGCTTGTCAAGGAGATACAGAACCATGTCAAGCACGCGACCGCACCGTACAAATATCCCCGCGTTGTCGAGTTCGTCAGAGAGCTGCCCAAGACCAGCAGCGGCAAGATAATGAGAACTGCCATCCGCGCCGCGGATATGCAGAAGCTCCAAAACGAAGGCAAATAAAATATAGCAAAGCCCCGCCGGTTATCCGACGGGGCTTTATGCTTGCGATAAATAAGTGCAAAAATTTTTATACCCTCAAACTCCAATTATCAACATCACGATTCACTGACCCTCGCCGCAACAAACATCACCAATATCAAAATAACCATAACACATATTATAAAGCCGAACAAGCAGGCGAAAAGCCCGCATATCCACAATATCGGACATGCTTTTCTGCTTTCTCGTGTGATGAAAGAAATAATTACGCCGATAAATGAGAGTATCGGTCCCGCAATTATAACATCGGTATATGTGTATGGCGCGTGATTTGCGCTGTAAAAATAAAGCGCAAACGCAAATAATGAGAGTGCGCCGAGTATGAGCGGCGTTGCAATAAATATTTTGTTTTCGGATATTTTATTCTTCATTGCCTGTCCCTGTGCTGTATTTACAAACAACAGCCGCAGCAAACTGCTGCGGCCGCTCGGTTTTTATATACGGTTCATTTGTTTTTTACATCTTCTCAAACCGCTCAACATCTGTCACGAACCGTTTTGGCGCGGATCGCCGTCGGGCGGTGTGTCGCCGGGCTGCTGTCCGGGTTGTCCGCCTTGTCCTCATTTTCCCCAAGTCAAGAGCCGGGAAAAACACCCGA
>ULRZ01048056.1_pt1 | contig 30026 bp, 44 predicted proteins | sample 1955861 | NCBI WGS metagenome assembly ULRZ01 (sample SAMEA4835694, study PRJEB28245) | human gut metagenome | biome: gut microbiome; material: fecal sample | place: Denmark | collected 2008 | reverse complement strand
AAGTACCAGCCATTGAACCTTGTATACCAGCATTACCAAGAGTACCAATCATTGCAGCTACTTCTGGAAGTTCCTTCTTTAACATAACCATATCAGCTGCAGAATATTTAATGGATTCTGCTAAATCTGTCATGGATATATTTGCAGAAAGTGTTGCTTTGGTTAACTGGTCTCCAACTAATTCTGAAGCACCATCACCTACAATTTTAAAGGTCTTCATAACATTGGTAATTAAGTCTGCAGCTCCACCTTTACCACCAAGTTCCATACCAGTAGCATTGGCTACATAAGCTGCACCCTTAATCATATCATTAACCTGTTCAACTGTATTACCAGCCATTGCTAGATATTTCATACCAGAAGCAATATCTTGGGAACCAAACATGGTTTCAAGACCCAAGGATTGAGCAGTTTCCGATAGCATTTGTAATTGCTCCCTGGTAGAACCAGTAATAGCTGATACAGTGGTCATGGTATCAATAAATTCAGCACCTTGTAATACTGTATTAGTTATTCCAGTAGCAACATTTAAAAAACCATTATATACATTACCAAGAATACTATCTGCAGTTTGAAGATTTGCTGTTACTGCTTCCTTAGCTTCATTATGAAGTATTCTAATTGCAGCAGAAGCATCTTTAGCTTGATTGGAGAATCTATCTTGAAGTACTAGAGCAATACCTATTTCCAAGGAATTACCTCTTAGACTTCCACTGGTGACATAAGCCATGATATTGGGGGTTATTTTTTATTTAGAGAACCAAAATAATCAGACGCCAATTTTAATAATTTTAATCGACGTCTGATTGGTAAATATAACAATTCAGTAAAACTGATTCTTATTTTTGCTTGATGTAGGTAAAAGAAATCTCTCTCTAAATCTCCCCCGGATAGAAAAAATCCTTGATAGCCATGATATTAATATCAGCTGACATACCATTATGGGGATTCATTAGAGTACAAATCCCTGAGAATTCAGGGTCTATAGTTTTTACATTAGTTCTTATCTCTCTCATATCCTTCATTGAGAATAAATGGAAAGAAGATACTTTTTCCCATTTTCCATCTACTAATAGGCACAAATTCCTTGCTACTAGAGCTTTATTTTGGGTTCTTTGTTCTAATGGTAAATTAACTAAATAAGATTCACTAGCTCCAGTTAATAAATCAAATTTAACCTCTTTACCAGATGATAATGAAAAAGCTATATCTTTAGTTTTATCTTTTAAAGGATATGGTTTTATAGCATTTGGTTTACTAGCCAAAGTATCATCATCAATTTCCTTTGAATAATCAAATAAGTATTCATCCAATGGTTGGCAATAAGTACTTTTTCCACCCCCATCAGGACCCCAATCATATTCAAACTCTAGGTCTTCCCCATTGGATAGAATCCTAGATTTTATTAGGATTGCATATCTATCTAATGAGGGCATCATATGAGCTTGTTCTACTGTTAATTTTCTATTAGTTGTAGAGTTGGTATCAATTACTATACCAGCTATAAATCTTGAAATATTTATTAATGTCGAAGCTTCTGATGGGTTTGATAAAATATCATCATCTGCTCCGTTTTGCTCCCTAATGGTATATTCATACCCAGAAGGTGCTGTAAATGTTACTGTGTAACCTGTTAATTCTTCTTTTTCCATGTTGTGTTGAGTTTAAATGGTTATAAAAAAAACAAAGGGAGAACCCAATAATATATGAGCTCTCCCTTTTTCATCAAAGCAATTATAGTTTATCACAAGTACCTACTGAGAACTCTATTTCTTCAATTGAATTATCAGAACTCATACGGTCTAATTCTTGCCCATTTACTCTAGTGGGCCATACTTCAGTTAATACCCATTTATTTAGGACTGATACTCCATCTTCTGCTAATTCTTTTACGATTACGGTTTGCCAATATTGACTTGGGGTTAAACCACCACCATTAATCATATCCTGAACTGAGAATAACCAATCCCAGAACCAGGTATCAGAACCAGAAGTAGTTTCAAGTTTCTGAGCAGTCATGGTACCTACTGAAACTCTACCACCAGTTTTAACTGAACGGTTTACATCCCCATGCTCTACTTCTTCTATTGTAATCTCAGGTAAAGTTACATTCTGAAAAAGATAAGCATTTATTGGATGTGAAGGAAATTCTATGGACCATAAAAATTTCTTTCTTGGATTTTTTACTTGAGCTGGCATAATCTTATATCTTTAATAAATTTACTCTGCTGATATGTTTACATCTTTTGATACAGAATCAATTACAATATCCATGGTTACTTCTTGCAAGGGAACAATCTCTTTATATTTCAATATAATATGATATTTTCCCTGTCTTACATCAGCTTCATTATTTACTACCAAATCATCATATGATTGAGCATCTTGGTCACCCATCCAGGTATATTCGGTAATAGCAGTACCAATTAAGTCATCAAGAATTTTCTTGGCTTCATAATAGATACTTTGCCAAGTAGACCAAGTATTGGGTTCTTCCAAATAACTTTCAAGAATAGGTCTTAGATTCTTTTTTAGATAAAGATTCAATCTTACAATTGAAAGGAATTTTTCTGAATCTGATTTAGGATTGGAAGTAAATCCATGCCAAAGCATGGTTCTTTTTCCTTGGGTTCTAGTATCTTTTATTACAAAAAGATTGCAATACCATTCTGCTAATTTTTGAAGTTCTTCTATTTTGCTTGGGCCCCCTAAATTTTCAGTTACGGGACCCAATGCAGAAGCAATTACCCCCCTATTCATACCAGAGAATGAATACCAAGGACCATATTGAGAAGCAGAAGCATCACCCAAACCAATTGCTGAACCAAGAAGGTCACAGTTTTGTAAAGTCCCATTTGCATCATAATATTTAATACCACCAGCAAAATATGCAATATTTTTAGCATACCCAATCTGTGGTACTAAAGTTTCTAATTGATTTATGATACCATCAGGAGTTTGTACTTTTCCTTCTGAATCATATTTGGGAACCTCTACATATAATACAGTTTCAAAATTTGCAACTACATCTTTTGCAATTTCTACATAGGCAGATTTCCAACCATTGGGGTCTGGGTCTACTCCAGGTCCGGAGGATTTAGCTTTTACCATATCATTTTGATGAATATGGGAAGCTATTAATTGGTAGCCATCTGAATAACTCTTTAAAGCTTCATAAGCTTCAATCCAAGTAGCAGCACTTGATTTACCACCATTATCACCTTCATTTATAATTACAAGAGGAGATGAAGCAGTACTTATTGCTGTATTATCAAATAATACTGAACCTTGCCAATTAGAATAACTAGCAAGAGTAGAAACTACTCCATTAATACCTTGAGCTTTAAGTTTATTATTAAACTCATCATCAAATGATGCTGTTGATTCATCTGAAGCTAAGACCAATTCTATATTGGGGGTATTATTAATAAAATCCTGTAAAACTTGTGATTCTACAAATACACTTGAAGAACCAGCTTTTGAACCAGAGAAGAATTGATTAGTAGATAGGATATCTTCTGTAGCTATCTGTATCTTATAATCATGTTCACCATCTGGGTCATTATCAATGGTTGTATAGGATTTAAATTGTTGGAAATAAATTTTTGTGGTGAGTCCCTCTTGGGCATAAAATCTACCATAAAAATTTCTATTCAAACCATAACCAGTATCATCAATAATTGGACTACCAGCTTCTTTAGTATTGATATTCAATATCATTGATATTGTATCATCACTATTAGGGTCTTCCAATTTGATTGTAATTTTGGTTTGTGAACCAATTGTACCTTCTCCAGTGGTGGAACTAATGGTATAGGTTTTAGCTTGTCCTTTTGCTACAGTAGTTTCTGCACCAGCTACTCTTGATACCCTAATCTTTGAACCTATTTCAAAGGCTTTCATAATATTTGAAATAGAACCATCAGGAACTATTTCTTCCCCATACACTCTTTGGAATTGAGGGTAGGTTGAAAAAACCTCATCTGGTTGATTGAAAGGACCCTTAGTAGTACGAGCCATTACATGGGATACCCCTAATAACGGTACAGATTGCTGTACATTGTTGTTTTGAAAGTTGAATTCAACTCTAGGTGTATTAGGCATACTTTTTATATTTTGGGATTAATGATTATCTATTTTGAAACTTCTATTAGGTTATATCCATAATTTTCTAATAGAAGTGTTATATCTGTAATAGGTACAAGGTCTGCTTTTTCTGTAGTTTCATTTATTACACAATCTTGAATAACAAATTGGTAAACTTTCTCTAATAACCCAAAATCTAAATTAGGAATATCAAAGAAGTTTACCAATTCCAGAAATATATTACCAGAAAATAAAAATTCATCTACATTATAAGGTTTTAAATAACCCCTTTGTGGGATACTATAAAACATTACCTGATGTAATAATCTTAGGTCTTCTTGATTATTAGCTATTAGATGTATATCTATAAATTGGTCTAGGGTTTCGTATGGTTCTTCCGTTGCTGTAAATCCTATTCCTTCCTCTTTTTGTATAAGTAACTTAGGTAAACCAATTCCACCAGGATAAAAACCCCTTGCATTAACTACTATCCTCGGGGTAAGTTTTTTATCCTTGGATTGATTATTACCAGTACCAAATACCCAAATATATTTATTTAATTTATCCATATCTTCTTTGAACCTTTTTTGGTTTTCAATACTTATGGGTAAATAATTATTCGGGTCTAGTGAATATCCAAGTTTTATAGAAGCATTAAGTAAGGCTTGATATATTGACCTTTCTATGATTTCCTGTGAGTTTATCATATTATTACCTCCATCTAACTTGGTTGGCTCTTATACCAAAACCATATAATTGTTTTCTTATATTTTTTATAATCATTGACCTTAACCTTTCTTTTCCACCAACTGCTTTTATTGATGGATTCCATAAAGGTCTTGGAGGTATGGTATTTGATGATTTACCACCACCTCTACCCCCGGTTCCATATTCAAGAATTTTTGCTAATTCGCCAAGAGTTATACCACCAGATGATGACCTTCCTTTTGATTTTGGTAATCCAACAAGTGTTTTATCTTTATATTTAAATAATCCTATTGCCCTATAATAGGTACCAGTAAGGTAATAAATTGGGTGTTCCCCATATTTTTTTGTAGTGATAGGACTATGAGGTTCCCAATTTATACCTGTACCTTTTGGTGGAGTTCCAGTAGCTATGGAAAATAATACAATCTTTAATAAATCCTTTGAAAATTTATTTACTGCTATATCATACCCTTTTTTAATACTGGGTCCAAGATTATCAACTAATTCTATGGCTTTATGCCAATCACCATATAATTTTATTTCTATTGGAAGGTTACCAATTGAAGGTATTGATAAATGTGGTATTTTTTTAGCCATAGAAGAGTTTTACTTTTAATGCTTATATAAAAACCTAGCAACTAAATATCCAGCTACTAGAGAACAGGTTGACCATAATATAAGTAATAATGATTCCCATATTGGAAGATACTTCCAAAGGAATGCAACTACTATAAACATGGCTATTAAATAGATAATTAACCAAAAGTATGGTGATTTAATCCACTTTTTCATAAGTTATAATATATTTTGATTATAAACTCTCCATTACTTCTTTGTTAGGATTAGATAATAATACAGTACCAATAATGATTAATTCAAAACTAGTAGTCATACCACTACCATTTTCACTTTTTACTAGACTTACTTGATATCTTACCCAACAATTATTTAAACTTGAAACCATCATTTCTATTTCGGTAAGATTACCATATATACCACTTATTTTATTGGGAGTACTCCATTCAACTATACCACCCACTCCATTACTTCTTGGGATATATATTACTGAATCCTGGAGCGAACCCAGGTTCGCTCCCCAATTAGTGATATTAAGTATTATGGTTTTAATTGATGAATTATTTATAAAACTTACATTATTACCAGTTAATGTAACACTAGCAATAGTATTACTAATTAGGTTATAACTTGATAAAGCTTTATAATTATTAGATAATGAAACTATTGATGAATAATTACTTGATGCTTTATTTAAAGCAGATTCCGCATCACTCATAGCTTCAACTGCTTTATTATTAGCATTATTAGCTAATCCATAAGCTGCAAGAGCATCATTTTTATTCTGTGTAATTCTTTTATCTAATTCAGTATACCAATTAGTTTCACTACCAAGATTAGCAATATCCATTAGAGTTACACAATTGGCTGCTGATACCTGGATTCTTTCAGTACCAACTGGGGTTACTTGGTTAAATGTTGATATGTCTTTAAATTCTGGCATAATATTTTATTTTTTATGATTAATATTTATAGGAAGCTTTATTATCATCATATATACTCACATTACTATCAAATGTGGCTACTACACTATTATCTGTTTGTTGTAATACTTGTAAATAAGCTATTGGTTGATCATTATCTACTTTTTCTGATATTCCTTTGAATCCAATAACTTTTACTCTTTGAATACCTTGGGTATTTTTATCTGAAGTAACCAAGACTTGGTCATTTTCCTGTATTTTAGAAAAATCAAGATAAAAATATTGATTAGTACCATCTCCCCATGGTATTGATATTTTTAATTCCATAATATTAGGATTGTTTTACATATTGGGAAGAAGTATTTGAATATAAGGATTTTTTGTTATCAAATGTGGCTACTACTCTTGTATTGTCAACCTGTTGTGTAACAAGTAAGGAAAATTTTACTTGTAAATCTGGGTCTATATTTGGTGAATTAGTTTGGATTGTAATTATTAAATCCCTTGGTTGATTTCCAAAATTAAAATCCGAGGTTATGTTTATGGTTTGGGATTTTTCATTAGGATTATAATTAACATATACCTTATCCCCAGTACCATCATTCCATGGTATTTCTGCAATAATATTGGAACTTGCTTTTGCTTTCTTTGACATAATCCTTATTAGGAAAAAATCCAGGTGGGTTTTGAATTCCACCTGGATTGTTGATTAATCTTTTTAAGAAACTATGAATGTAGTATTGGTAGTAACTTGTACTTGTACTTCTGAACCATCTTGAGGTACATCGATAGAAGTAGGAGATACTTCCAAAGTCGGATCACCAGCAGTTTGATTAAGAGTAAGAGTAGCTGATACACTGGAACCACCAGCTCCTTCTACTGTAATCTGTTGGGTTCTTGCATCTACTGTCTCATTTTCAACAGCATTCAAAGTTAAAGTGAAGGTATATTGAGCAGTTGCTCCAGGGTCACCTTCAATAGCAACACCATTTACAGTATTAGAACCATTTGCCTGATATTCAATTGAAGAAATATCTTCAGTGATTATATCACCTGCACCCTTTTTAAAGGTAAGTTTTTGAGAGTTTGATTTACCAGTAATAGTAACTACTCCACCAGCTTTATCAACTGCGGGTGAACTATTATCAAAACTTACAAACTCCTCTTTGGGTAATAGGTTTGCAGTAAATTTCTTGGGTTCTGAAACTCCAGGAGCTGTTACTGTAAATTCTGCTGATTGTTTAACACGGTTACCACTATTGGGTGTTTGTGCTTTTACTTTTAAAGTAGTATCCCCACTACCTGTACTGGGATTTACTACTATACCTTTTTTGGTTACTTCTGCCATTTTTTTTATTTATTCCACAGAAAAAGTTGTATTTGTGTACACTTGATTAGTATCTTGAAAATTGTTTTGTTCAGATAAAAATACACTTAGTTTCTCAAGAGAAAGTCTTGGTTCTGAATCATCATTGGTCCAAACCACTAAACCATTAAAAACAGCTTTTCTTATTTCCCTTCCATTAAAAACAATTCTTTGGATTTTTCTGTTATTAAATGAGCTTATTGGTGTTGCCATAATCTAATTCCCTACCTGAACTACAAATTTATTGGTAGTGATAATATTACCACTATCTAAATACACTAAATCAAATTGGATTTCATAGAGACCATCATTATCAAACAAAAGGTTTATTGGGATACTCAATATAGAATTTGGTTCTATGGTAAACCCAGTTGAACCACTACTGATATAAGAAGTATTTGTTCCAACTTTATTAAAATCTGAATCCTGTATAATTAAGTTCCCAGATTCTTTGGAATTATTTCTTAATAATATCCTAACCCTTTTATAGGTATTATCTGTGGGGTTTTCTAGAATTAAATTTAATATTCCAGAGTTATTCTTAATAAATTTATTCTTTATCTCTGCATTACTAAATCTTGGAATTTTTTTTTCTGCTGAAGAACGTAATACCACAGATGATACTGGTTCATATTCAAAATATAGAACATTATCTTCTTTTATAGGTGCACTATCAGTTACTACTATGGATTTTACCATATCAGAAGTAACTGAATTCTTTGGTATGGAACTTGATGATGATTGGTTCCCCCCTACTCCTATAATTAATTGTCCTGACATTTTTTTTACTTAATACCCATACTGTAAAGAATTTTCAGGGGCATCTTGGATTTCCGAAATTATTTCTGGGTTCCAACCAGGATATATCTTTGTGGTAATGAATTCCCCACTTCCTGCTGGTTTAACTGATAAGCTTATTGCTTCATCAGTTATATTTTTAATAAGGAAAACCTCCTTAGGTGAACCAAGCTTAAAGTTACCACTTGGTATATTACCTATTACACTTACCTGTAAACTTAGGGTAATGGATTTTCTACCTTGATTTTTCATTATTTGAATCTTTATTGGGGGTACCTTTATTTATGGGTATACCCAGAATTTTAATTAATATTCCTATCCCCATTATTGTTATATTTTTCTTGTAATTCTAAAGCTTCTTGTTCTGGAATTTCATCATAATAATCCAAATAATTATATTCATCTGGAATATATAATTCACCAGCTAAAACAATACCATCTCTAGTATCCTTATTTACAAATAGGAATCCTTCTTTTGCTACTAAATGTTTCATGATAGTTATTTATTTGGTAATTACAACCCAATTTTTATCAGTGGCTATTTTCAAATCCTCTTCTGTTAATTCTGTAACTCCAAGACAACCAACTATATCTATTACTCTTTCGGATTCTCCATTAAAATCTGGTAATTGGTTAAAAATCTCCAATATAGCTTCATGAGAAAGAGCTGAATATCTGACATATAAATTTGCTCCGTTATAAGTATAATCAAATTGTGATTCCGGTGAAAAGGTTAGCCCCGTAAGTCCGCATGATGGTTGTTGATAAGAACCGGACCATGACAAACATCTTATCTTTGTGTTTTTTAGACCCAATCTCATAGTCTTCGGTACACCATCCATATTAAGAATGAGCCCGTTTCCTTTTGAACCAAAATCGCTTGGCAGTTCAAAATCATATAGTTGATAATCATTTTGAAACAATCCTATTGCATCCTCTACATTCGGCATCGATTTGGGTAATACCAATTTTCTCAATGAGATGCAATTAAAAAAACAGTTCCTAACATAAGTACCGGTAAATGGTTCCTGAGGCATGATTATTTCTTCAACCGATTGCGCAATGCTATAGAAGCAATGACCCCATGTGTTACCCGATGATACCTTCATTTTAGAAAGGTCTACTTTACCTCTGGTTTGATTTAGACAGCCCCATAAGTATTCTCCAATTTCTCCTCCTTCAATCTGAATGTCACTTAAATCATCACAGAATATATTTCTAAATTTATAACCTATTAAATAGGTTAATTTTAAAGTATCCCCGGTATGTAATATATATCTTAACCTATTTTTCGAATACGGAAAAGTTGGTATGCAGTCTATTGTATCAGATAGAAATTTTATGGCTTCCAATGATAATGTTGACAACTCAAATGAACAGTATTTGAGTTTCCTAATATTTTTCCCAAATACAATATATTTATAAGGAGCTATATTATATATCTTTTGCGGGTAATTTACATACACATAACCGTTTGGATAAATATAATGGTCGTAGTCAATTGAATATAATTCATATGAAACCTTCATTATCCAAAATTCCCTGCCATTAGTGTCTATTCTGCCAGTTCCTTTCAAATATTTATGGTTTGTTATATTGGTAGTCATTGGGGCGATAGCGGTATAAATTTCACTACCGTCTCCCCAATCTATCTTATAACTTTTTACAAAAAAAGAGGAGTACTGCACAAAAATATAATCTTCAAATGTAGTCGGTTTATCGTCTGTCACCACAAACCAAATGTCATTGTCCGGGCATTCGTCAAGATTTCCCCATGACGGGTCGGGAATAAATTTAGGTTTTTGAACAATAGCAGGAACTAATACCTCCTCTTCTACAGAAATTGGATTATCAGGATAAAGTACTTGTTCCTCTATTATTGGTATATCTGGAACTAATACCTCCTCTTCTATAATCATATTCATGATACAATTTCTATATTGGTATATACTGTTTTATCACCATAATCCCAAACTCCATCATTAAAATCAGAATCTGGGGTATTGAATGCTCTGGTTACTTTTAATAACCCACATTTAAAAGTGTTGGAATTTACAATCACTATAATATGATTATCTTCAATCTTATGATTGACTCTGGTATTACCATCATAACTAGCAACCAACTGATTATCCTTTGAATCTTTGTATGTAAATTTGAATTGGATATCTTTTGGGTCAATTAATACTCTTTTAGTTTCTCCACCCTCATTTTGATTTACATATAACCCTACCTTGATTTTAAAATCTGCCCAGTATGGTTGTGGTTGTATTTGGTTCTCCTCCATATCAAATTATTTCATAAACTTTTCTACCATTGGTATTCTTTATTATGGATTGTTTTCCAGAACTTATTATGGTAGTATCTGATACATAAGATTGTAAAATATCTTCATTCTCTTGTGGGTCTTCTCTATCTAATATGATAAAGAATAAAAGGGCTTCATCTGAAGCTTGTGCAACTTGGGTATCTCCAGATGGTTTATATACCTTTCCATTTAATATAAACCTATCTTCGGACCAATTAAAATCCCAATACCCATATTTATTCAACAAACTGTTTTCCCTTAGAAGATTAGCAGAAATATATAAAACCATATTACCATTATCCAACTCTCCAGAAATGGTATTTCTTCCAGATGATGCCCAGGTTTTAATAAAATTATATTGGAATAATCCCTCTAATTGATAAGGTACATATTTAACTCCAATATCTTCACCAAAAGCCAATGGTTGGTTTATTTTTCTCAACCATAAAAATGGTTGTTTACCAGCATCTACATCTATGAAGTTATTTATTATGGATTTATATTTATCCCAATCTTTTTGGGACATTCTGCTAATTTTTGGCATATTACCTCAATACTTCTAATGGGTCTGGACCATCTAATAATCTTGGTCTCCTTCTATTTACCACTCTTGGTACTACAACTCTAGTTTGATTTTCACAGATTGGTAGATATATATCTAACCTTCCAGCTAACATACATAGGTTCTGTTTTAATATATCTATGAAACCACCTGGTTGAACTGCTTTGGTTATATTTGATATAAAATCTTTTTCAGATTCTGTATCATTAAAGTATTCTACTTCTGTGGGTCCAGTTACAATCTTTTTTATGGAACCCCCAGATGATGTATTTGATGAAGAACCAGAACTTTGTGAAGAATATTCTTCATTACATTCTGACCCTTGTGAATTATCATTTATAATGGTTTGAGAAGTAGCATTAATTACATTTTGAATATTTAATAACATGTAATCATAGGCAGCCAATTCCATTATTAATTGATTTTCTAGAGCTTCATAATAAAGTTCATTATTAAAATCTTCTACTGGAATTTCATGATTTACTAGTGGCTGAATATATAATTGCCATTTCTCAATAAATTGTTGTTTAATACTTGATGGTACCTTCCCAAATATTGAATAAGGTATATAGGTATTAATCAACACATATATACTGTTTGATAAATGGGTTTTTACTTTATCAGATATCAAAACAGTTTTTGTTACCTTTTCTACTGGTCTATTATTGGAATCAACAATTGACATTGAAACCCTATAAAAACCCATTTTCTGATATTCATGTGTAGGGTTCAATTCAGTTGAGGTTCCCCCATCACCAAAGTCCCAGGAGTAGGTATACTCATCTGGGACTTCATATGATAGGTTTATAAAATTTGATTTTAACCCTACAGTGTTGAATATAAAATCAACTACCATAGTTTAATTTTTTTAATCTTCTTGGGATTCTTCTTCCTCTTCTTCCTCTTCTTCTTCCAATAAAGCCTCAACAATGGATAGTTTAGTATCTTCATCTGTTACTTCAATATCGAAAGAAGCTGCCATTGTTTTTAAGGTATCTAAATTAAAAGCCTTTGCAATTTTTTCACTGGTCATACCAGATTCTACCATTTCTTTAAATTTTTCAATGGCTTTTTTATTATCAACCTTTACATCTTTCTGAATCTCTTTTTCAATATTTTCATTTGTAATTACCAAATGACCACCATTGATAGCAGAACGGATTCTTTTGGAATTATATTGGGCAACTGTTAACTCTTTTATTTCACCTTTTTTAACTGTAATACCAGTTGAGGGGTCGTGAAATATATAAGCTTTTGTACCCACTTTTACTTTTGTATTCATAATTGATTTGATTTAAAGAATTAAATTGTAATACCTGGTACCCATTTATTTATGGAATACCAGGTATCTTTTGTTTATATATTTATGAAAGAGGGATTACTGTTCAATGTTTACAGTAATATAGGGGTCAATATTCATCCATTCAGGGAATCCATTTGTACTAAATTCCTTAGTAGAATCAATCAATATTGAAGCATCTCGGTACATCTTAGAGAAACCAGTAGTGATAGTAGCATATACAGCTTCGGTTTGATTAGATACAATCTTTTCAGATTCAATCATCAATTGACGAGCTGTAAGTTTAATCAATGCAGAACGGGGGTCTACTAACAATACATTTTTTTCGGGTATTCCCGGGTGAATATAGAAATCAGAACTGCTGGGAACGGGAGTTTTCAAATTCATTGTGGATTGGGGTTGACCATACATCTTGATTTTGAATTCAGGAAGGTCAAGAATATCAATTGCTACTGATTCATCCCCAATCAAAGTACGGAATGTACGACCAAGACGAGAACCACGAACCCAAGTTATAAGGAGGTCTTTATAAGTAATACCTTCTACAGTAGTATTTACTCCAATTACTGGTGCAGATTCAGAACCATCAACTTGATTACCATTGATTAGTACATCCATAGCCAAAGTATCAAGGGCATAACCCAATTGAATACCAAAGTCACGGATAAAAATCCCCATTACATCAAGAGATACATAATTCTTAACCTCTTCAGTAATTTTGAAACCTTTACCAATTTTGAAAAGTCTTACTGTTTTTTGACCAAAGCTTACATCCCCAAGAGGAATTGTTTCAGCCTCATTAACTCTTGCAGGTGCAGCATCCGAAGGGTTAATCATAGGCATGATTGCTTGTAAACCATTGATAGCTTGGTCAGAAGAAATGATATTAGGGTAGAAGGGTGCTTCCTTAATACCTAAATAAATAGCTTCACGGATAATTTCAGGAACAATCCAACGGATATCTTGGTCAGGCATTGTAAAGATATTCTGCATCGTATCCTTTTTAGGATTAATGCCAATCTTATCATAATAATCCTGAATTGATAGTCCATAACGATTTGTTACTAATTCACTTAGTGAAATATCAACAGGTCTTTGATTTTGGTGACCAGCACGAGTAGCATCCAAAAGTTGTACAATTGACCTCAACTCTTTGGTGAAGTCCTGTGCTTTCATTTTAGTTATATCTTCCATATTGTTTTTAATGTTTTTTTATCGAACCATTACTGCAATTAAATCATCAATAGCAGCTGCAGTATTCAAGTTAACAAATTTAGGATTAGCTTTTGTTGTTGAAGAAGTTTCATCATCCAACATATAAGTTACATATATGCTATCTTCATCAAGTTTATTGGGAAGTACAGCACCACATGTAGCCATTACTTCACCAGCTACCCCATATACAATAGCAAAGGCTTCTACCATTACCGTTACCTCAGGAATTTTTTCCCCAACAGGATAAGCAGGATATTGGGTATCTGTAACAGCAATACCCAAATAAATACCAGTACCAAAATAAGCTTGTATGGTACCATCAGTATTCAATTGTACTGGTTGACCTTGAAGTACAGTCTCCCCTTTCTTCACTGGGAATGCTTGATGCAATTTATGAGACTCACTTTTATAAATTACTGTTTGTTTAGTTTTACTCCCAACAGCAGTCATTGCTTCGGGATTTACATAAGGCATCATAGTCTTCTTATATTATTTTAATTTGGAATCAGCAAGATTTTTAATTGTAGAGCTTAAATCCTCAGAATTTTTAACTTCTGATTCATCATCTTTTGTTACTGAAGAAGCTCTGCTTACATTTTTAGAACCACATTCTTTACAAACAATGGGGAATTTTTCCTCCAATTGTGAATCATAGGTTTTAGTAAGTGATATTAGAGTTTCAATACTTGTGGTATTGGATTCCAATAAAGAAATGATATTTTCGTCTACTTTATCTTCACCCACAAGTTTTTTATAGGAAGAAATTGCATTATTTCTTACCTCAGTTAAATGATTGGTACCAATAGTTACCATTAATTTATTGGATTCAATGGTTTCTTTTAAAGTACTTATCTCATCATTTAATTTATTAATATTATCCTCTGCATTTGTTTTTGCTTCAGATAAACTAGAATTCTCAGATACAATTGTTCTAATCTGAGAGAGAACCATTTCTTGACTAATGGTTGCCCCCCCTTGTAGAGTTAACATACCATCACCAAATAATGATTCTAGAAATTTTTCTAATTCATTCATTATAGGTTTATCTTTTGGGTTAGTATTATTATTTTCATTAATAAATTTACTGGTATTGTACATTATATCAACTTCATGAGCCCCCTTGAATTCAAAGAAAGAGAGTTTCTTTGGAAGGTCTTCTTTTTTTATTGGGGCTTCCGAAAATGAATAATAAACAGAACCAGCATAGGCTGGGTTATTTATTTTATTATCCTTTATTAATTGGGCAAATGGGTCAGCTCCATGAGATACCAAAGAAGTTTCCTTATAGGATATAATTCTTGTAGCAATCCTTCTTACCATTGTACCATCTTCAGCTATGGTACCCAATTTATCATAAAACTCCCATTCTTTCTCAAATTTATGAGAAGGTTTCCATTCAAATTGAACAGTTACTGAATTTGAATGAATAGAAGGTGGGTCCATATTTATCCCCCTTGCAATCCTGGGATTGGATTTGCCATCTATTTTTAATACCCCATTTATACCAGCTGGAATAGTTACCCCATCAACTGTATAAGATTCTTGCCATGAAACTGATTTAACTGAACCAATAGCATTTGCTACATCTGTTTCATGGTCACAATTTACTGTTTGGCCAACTAAAAGATTCATAGAATCCTTAAGAACATTTCTTGGGAATTCAGTTGGCATATAGTTTTTAGAAACTATACAAGCTGAAAGTAACCTAAACATTGGCTCTATAAACTCTTCATCATTGGGTTGTAAATCTTCAGGATTTACATCTTGATAGAAGGTATTGTAATTAGTTCCTGAACCAAATAGACCATATTGGTCTATTGAATCTTTGTTAGGTTTAGCTTCATTAAAAAACCTATTTGAAATTTCTTCATGGTGATTGGGTACATGGGACATTAATATACTATGCCCATTTCCAAGTACCATGGTATCAACATAATTTGGCATAATGATTATTATTTATCGTTTTCTTGTATCTTGGTCAGCCCTTTTAGGATTTGGATTATTTTTATCCCTTGTTTTTCTATCTGAGGTATCTTTATCTGCCTCCCTTTTTTGTTTCTTTGCACTATCATCTGGTGATGATACTTGATTGGATTCTTCTGGTTTAATTCTAGGTTCTTTTTGGTCTGGTTTGTCATACCCCATTTCCCAAGCAAATTTCTCTTGCCCAATTATTCCTTGATTATAAAGAGAGGTTAAATTTCTAATCTTATATTCCAACCCTTGTTGAACTTTTACTTCATCAGATATTGTAGTAGTTCCAAATGTAACTTTAATTCCTTTATTTGGAAGACCAGCTAGACGTAATTCTAGAGAGTAAATAAATTCTAATACAAAAGAAGTAAGGGTTTGTAAATTTTTTAACTGGGAGATAATCTTTGATAACAAAATACCAGCACCACCTTCAGTAGTATTTGAAGTTACTCCTATTAAATTACCACTAACCCCTAAACCATTTGCAACAGATTGTTGATTCATGGTCCAGGGTTTATCTAAATTTTGTAGGTTTTGAGTAGTTGAATTTAATTTGAATTCATGGTCATCAATAAACCCAGTTACTATACCATCTTTCATACCATTCATCAAATTCACTTTTAGTTGTTTTAATAATCCAACTAATCGGTCTTGGTATTTTTCTATACTTTCTGATGGTAATCTTTGAGGTTTTTGCATTTTAGCTTCCAAGAAGCCAACCATACCCATTACTTCCATGATATTCTTAAAATTGACCCTCATTTCATGTTGTCCTTTTAATGAATCTAATGCAGCCATAAATGGTGGTATTCCGTATGGTTCATCAGTATCATTATACATACCAACATATAAATAAGTTTCAGTATTAAGTTTTATGTAATCAGGTTTTTCGTTTTGTGGGGAATATGGATTTTTTTGATATGGGTGGTATACTCCATTACCCAATCTTCTAAAGATAATTGATTCTGGGTTTACAAATACTATAGTTGATATACCATCTAGGTTATTATTTGGTACAGCTTCAATGGATATTGCACCACCTATTAAACATTGTACCATAAATTTATTTACCAAACCATCAATACCAGCAGTATAATTAGTCCACCTTTTACTTGCCTTTTTCAAATGTGAACTCATTTTTTCTGATTCCTCTGGAGTATTATTTGGAAATGATATGGTATGACCAGTATTAGATAACTTGAACATATCTTGTAAAGCTATACTAACATCTGGATTAACTTTATATAAATCTCTTATAAGTGGAATTATTTCAGTCCTAAAACTTGGTAATACCAAGTCCTTAACTCCCATTACACTTATTAGATTATTGAATGATGGTTCATTTGGAACTGATACTCTACCGGGTGGTATTGATGAATCATCTTTCTTCTTATCTTGGTTTACCAATTGTTGTGGTACTGGTTTTTTCCTAAACCATGCAAATAAATTCATAGATTTTTATTATTGGGGTAATACGTATCCATTGTATTGATTTGACTTCCTTATATGATTAGTTATGGCTTTACCAAATATATCATCATCTGAATAGGTTTGGTCATCCATATCTATATCTGAAGCTGAAGATGATGATGACCTATGTTTACCTCTTGCAACTGGTCTTCCTGTTGCATCATATATAAAGGTATAGGCTTCTTGTATAAAGAATGGGTCCTTTATGATTATATTTTCTTTTCTAATATCCTCTTCCAGACCCTCTATTATAACTGTTCTATTTTTAGTGGTTGTTAACCAACCAGGAATTTTTTCTTCTTCTGGTCTACTTTTACCCTTCTTTTTAAGAATTTTAGTATAGTAATAAAGATTTGGATAACCTTCAGCTTGAAGCATTGCAGTAACAGCTGCCCCTATATCATTTGTTTCTGGTGCTAGAAGTGCATTATTAAATTTCATTCCAGTATCACCAAGTAACTTTGCATATCTATCTAGAGGTAACCTTCCTTTGTATATAACCTGTTCTTCACCAAATTTATCCATACATGTGAAAGAAGAGTAGTCAGTTGCTCTACCAGTTGAACAGTCTGCACCAATGAAATATTCCTTATCTGGGTCTACTTCATTGAATTCTCTATATTGACCACCCATTTTTGTTAATATTGGAGGATATTCAGATAACATTTCTTCAATACCTTTGATATCAGACATATCAAATACTGTATTACCTGAGGATAAAAAGTCACCGTCTATTTCTTGGGCAGTTCTTCTTGGTCCAAGTGCAGATGCCATTTCTTGGTACCATTTATCATCTCTATCTGGGTGCATTTGCCAATATAATCTGATTGGATTCATTGGATTACCACCAGATATAGCATCTACCCAACTTGAATGATAAAATCCACCAACTCCTAATGGAGTAGAATTAATGATTGCTGAACCACCAGTTGATAGAGTAGGGAAAGCTGCTGCCCAAATTTGGTTAGCCCATCTTACTGCAGCAGCTTCATCTATAACAAGTAAAGATAGAGATTCTGAACGACCAGCTTGTTCAGAAGTAGGGATTGATTCTATAATTGAACCATTTGAGAATTCCATGGTAGTTGTACTACCAAATTCCCCTACCCTACCATTTATAATTGGTGTTTGAAGGTACCAAGGTAAATTCTTATACATGAACTTAATTTTCTTAAGTACCTTCTTTGCTATAGTATCCTTGATTGATATGATGTTTATTTTTTTGTTTGGGTGATACATAGCTAACCATAAACAGTACATAGCAATCAATTCTGTAATTCCAGCTTGTCTGAATTTTAGGATTATATTGAACCTATGTTTTAGGAATTGATAAAGAACTGATTTTTGGTATGGGTATAAATTAAATTTTACCATACCCAGTACTGGGTTAACTACCCAAACAAAGGTAGAGAATAAAAATACATCTTTTGATACTCTAGATAAAATTCTTAGCTGTTCCTGGTTTAAGCTTTTATCTTCTTTTAATATCCTTGCCATAGTTAGAATTGATAACTTAATTTGAAGTATAAATCTGTTCCAGGATTTGTTTTAATCCTTGGGTAATAAAATAAGTTCAACCCAAGTTCATAATTAAATTTACTGGTATTGTATTTTAAACCTAAATTCAAATCCCATAAATTGTTGAATGGTCTCCATTGAAGTTCAGTTAATGGTGAAAATCTTTTTATGAAGGATTTTCTTTTTTGAGTCATATTATCCTCAAAGTAATTGTATGAATATTTATCAGTATCAATTGAATAAACCTTTTCAAAGAGCTTTCCATCTGTGTTTAATAATCCAAGTTTTAAATCAGTATCAGTTAGAAGAAATTGAATTAGCTTACTTGAATTTGGGAATTGAGAAAGAAACTGAGGTGATATTGAAATAAAACTTGAATCAGGATATAATAGTTTTATTGTATCATTATGGTAAATGATATTTAAAATTTCTATCGTATCCAAAGTATGAACATAAATAACTTCTGGTTCTTTTGGTTCATCAAATGGTTCCTCTGGAACAAAAGGCTTATCAATATAAACTGTATCTGGTTTTTGATTGTTGGGTTTTGAATCAGATTTATGTTTCAATGAACCAAGGTAATAACCAATCAAAAAACATAAAACAATTGGGATTAGGATTTTCAAAATTGACCATAGGATTTTCATAACATAAAATTTTTGGGATTTATAACCAATAGTTCCCCCTTATTCTTTTTGATTTATTCCCTCCTCTAAAAAGAGTAAAATATATTTATTTACCCTTTTAGAGGGTATAAATATATTACGTACACGTGTACACGTAACCTTATAATAGCGCATATGCGTAATATATAGATAGATATTATATATCTATCTATATATTTATTTAATTAATAATAAGCGCATACGTACGCGTTAGGGGGTTTCCATATTCCTGAATTGTTTTTTCAGGCATTTTTTAAACCATACCCCAACTTCATAAACTGAGCCTTTTGTTAATGTATTTCTTCCTTTATTGAGCCAATAATTTAAATTTTCAGTATCCATATATACCTTGAACCTTTTTGGGAATCCCATAATAATCCTATATTCTTCTAGGCCCATGATATCCCCATCAGGATTAAATTGCCTATTTGAGGGTCTTACAGTTAATGGATAACTGTTTTTTCTATTTCTATACACTCCTGGAAGAGTTTTCATTTTGGTATTTTTCATTGGCCATTTATATTCTTTTTTAAATTCACCCAACCAAAGATTTTTTACTTCCTTTACTGTTAGGGTTTTCTTTGATTTATTAGAATAATGGTACATGGCTAATTTTTTATCATCATTTTCTTTGAAATTAATGTCCTTTCTTATCAGTTTTTCAATTTCTGATACTAACATTGGAGTTGATACTGGAAAAATATTTTCAAAGTTTGATATTTTTATATTGGAATCCTTTCTAATACCAATTAGGATTAATCTTTTTCGTGATTTTTGTGAATTACCAAAATCAAATACTGAATGGCAATGGACAATTAGGTGATAATTTTGCAATTTTGCTTCCCATTCCTCTCTTGGAATTAAATCAAAAAGTTTTGGGAGGTTTTCCATTAGGAATATTTTTGGTTTAAACATGCTCAAAGAGGTTAAAAATAGATTCAAAGTTTTATCTTCTTTTGGTTTACCAAGGGTTTTCTTCCTTGAATAACTAAAAACACTAGAATGACCACAAGAAGGGGAACCAATTATAATATCTATTGGGCCTTTAAATGATTCAATGTCTCTTTTGAAGGGTATTTCACCAAAATTTAATTTCCATTGTTCTTCATTTTTTGTATGAAATACTGCTCTTGGTTCAATATTACCAATTAAATACTTTTTAAAAGGAAATAATAAAGCTCCTTGAGCTCCACATACTCCAAGTACTCTTAATTTACCCATGATTTTTATAAGTTTTAGAGATTATATATTATACAACAAAGGTATTGCGAAATACTACTTCTTATTGAATTTAATTATATAATGCAAAAAATATGAAACTTAAAGAAAAAGATGCTTTATTGGTAACTGGATCAGCACATTATGAAAAAGCTTTGGTGGATTCTGTATTAAAAGGTAATAAATACAAACTTAATAATGGGATGACCATAGATAATAACCTAAATATTATCAGTATTGTTACTTCTAAGTTCAAGGTTGAACTATTTGATGAGGATAAATATAATTATTTATTATCCATGGAAAGAATACCCAGAATTTTGGGTAAAATTAATGAAGGATTAGGGAAATTACCTAATGAATCAGTGGTTAAATTGTACAATAAACTTAGAAAAATGGAGGAAAAATATTTATGATTAGAAAGATGTTGGATTTTTTAATCCTAAGGAAATTTGACAAAGTAACAACAGATAGCTTTTTTAGTATTTGGGCTATATTTAAAGGTTTAGATGAAGAATGTTCTAATTTTAGAACCTTTTTTGTACCATTGGTAATCATTGCTTTAATTATTGGTGGATTATTCCTTTCATTTCTAGCAACAGTATAGGGTTATGGCAATGAAAATTTTAATTATTATATATTTTATTGGGTTAATATTAACCATAGCAATAGATTATACTGTTAGGAAATCAGGTGTAAAAGGTACAAAGAATAATATAAGGCATTTTTTTATAATGGTAATTACTTTTATGATATCCCCAGTATTAATTCTTAGTTTACTATTATATACAGTAATAACACTTTTTAAAAACCATAGTAAAGAAACTCATCTATGAGTTTATGTTTACCTCGTTCCTGAATTTATGTTTCACTGTTTGCCACCAAGGTTTGAGAAAATATTGGTGGTTTTTTTGTATATACTATTTTGATATGAAGAACCAAAAAAATAACCTAAAAAATAGAACAGTATGATAATAATCCCAATTATACCCAAAGAAGAATTAGATGGGTTTGAAATAAAATTTTCTGCTATTACTAAAGAAATGGCATTTTATTTGGCCAATGTATTCAATAATATGTCAGCTAAATCATTAACTCCCAGTGATATTGCATTTGATATATATGTTACTAGAAGTGATAATACACCATTGATACGTCTATTTGCATGTTCTGTTATTCAGAATATTGTTACTTCAGAAAGATATTGTAATATTATGGTAAGTAACAATAGATATATTGATTTACATGGTATTGATTTTGACCCCAGTAATGCTAATGCTTTACAAAGTAATTTTACTACTGTATACCTTACTTCTACTGCTCCAAGTTCTACTGGTAAAAAATTTATGTTTGGTGGTTTACAAATCTCTACAACTGGTAATTTTGACCCAAGTATGGAAGAATCTTGGGGATTAGAATGTATTAATATTGAAATTTGTAATATTGAAATTTTAAAATAAAAGAAGTATTTGGTTCTTCCTTCTTTTACTATTCAATTCCTCTATTCCAAGTAGAGGAATTTTTTTATGACCAAATTGAGATATAGTAGACATATTCAATATAAAACAATTAATATTATGAGTAAATTTGATATCCTTAGGAAAAGATTTAATCAAATACCAGTAGGTGAAAAATTTGATTTTATGGATTTAATAAATGACCTTGGTTATTCACATACAACAGTTTTGGGATATAGAAGTAATTTTGAAACTAGAGGTTATATGGAAAGGGTAAGTGTAAAACTAGAAGGTTCTAAAAAAATTAAAATTACCTTTAAGAAGATTAGAGACTTATATGAAAATGTATATGAATTACAGGAAAAAAGAGAAAGGAAACAATTGGAATTATGGAACGAAAAATAGGTGAAATATTTAATTATCAGGATAATTGGTACCAATGTATTGAGAATACTGGGTATGGGTGTATTATATGCCATTTCAATACTCATAATAATATTTGTTGTAATAATGTACTTAATATAATAGGAAATTGTTTACCACCTTATAGGAAAGATTATAAATCTGTAGTTTTTAGGAAACTTGAAAAAGGTTGGGAATCCAATTATGGTAGAGAATAAATCATATCAGAAAATAAAGGTCCCTGATTCTCTTTGTAATAATTGTGTTTTTTATGATAATTTTTCAAGAAACTGCAAATTGAGTTACTATATAAACCATCAACCTGCATATTCATGCCTAAAAGATGAGATATTTGTAGAAATTAAACAAAACAAAGAAAATATGGAAGAAAGAGAATATTCAGAAGAGGATATGAAGAATAATCCTCGTTTTAAACACCATAAAAATATTGAACAAGTTATCAATATGCAAAAGATGAAACCCTTTGACCTCGAAGCAGCCAAAGCAGGCAAACCAATCTGCACGAGAGATGGAAGAAAGGCAAGGATTATTTGCTTTGATAGAAACTGGGAATATCCCATTGTTGCTCTTATAGAATGTGAGAATGGTGAAGAAATGATTAGTGCATGTGATAAAGATGGAAAAGCCAGAATTTATGAAACACAGGGTACTGACCTTATGATGCTCCCCCAGAAGAAAGAGGGATGGATAATTATTCATAAAGAAGCCATATATGATAAAGAAACTGCCGAGAAAATTGCAAGAGAAACCACGGCTAATGTTATTAAAATACAAAAGATAGAATGGGAGGAATAAGCAATGACCTTGGTTATAATATACTGCATACTTAGTGTAATAATAGTTTCAGCTATTCTAATCAAATTAAAATGGAATGATAAATGTACTATTGGGGATTTATTATGGGGTTTATTCCTTGTAGTCCTTAGTCCATCATCATTGATAGTAATTATTATAGTTGAATTAATTGATAGTGGATTTTTTAAAAAAAGTTTATAAATTATGGAATTAGAAAAAGGAACCTTAGTTACCATCAAGGGTACAGCTAAATTTAGTAAATTTATTGGAATTATAAATTCTATATCATCTGATATGGCAATTAATTTCAAGGTCCTATTAAGTGTAGATAATAATAGGAATATTCTATCCTTCAATGATTATATTACATTCAGGCATTTATCGGAAACCAGTATATCTGAAACCACAGATGAGGAATTTGATATCCTTAGATTGGAATTGGAATACCTTGGAATTACCATAGAGGAAATGGAAGGTTTATTTGATATAAAAGTAACAGGATGACAAGAGATATTATAAATCTACTCTTTGGATTTTCTTTTGGGTTTTTCCTAATGCAATATTTTGCTGGTGATGAGAAATCCATTATATTGGTAGTAATCCTTTCCCTGGTTTTAATATTAAACCTAATCTCAATTGTATTTGACCATTTGAATAAAGTATTCAATAAGGATTTATGGAATTCAGTTATGATTATTTTATATGGCATAGGATTTATTCTTTATATTCTTTTCTAGAGTTTTAGTTTTTATTTTAGGGTTATCTCTTTGAAGATATATTTATATTTTCTTGGAGGTAGCCCTTTTAATTGAAATAGAGATTGGGATTCCCATTACTATTGGGGGATTGGGATTTTTTTTTGAAATTGGGTTTGAAGGATAATTTGGGTTTTGTTGGATTGATTGGAGAGGGGGGTTGTTATTGGTTATGGATTGGTTGTTTTTTTGGCTTTCAAGGGTTTCTATGGGGTTATTTGTTGTTGTGTTGGGTTCTCTTCTCTCTCTGGTTCCCTTGGGTTCCCATTACTATGGGCTCTAAAAGTTGTGGCTTTGGGAAGGGGGTAGGGTAGGTTTATTTTAACTAAATTATGTAAAAAAATAGGGGACAAATTTTGTCCCCCTATTAACTTAATTAACTAAAAAATATTATTCCATTTCGATAAACAATCTTTCTTTGTCAATTTCCCAATAATCAAATAAAGAATTTATTTTTTGTTTTATTAAATAATTTCTCATTTCTTTTAGGTTTGCATTTTGGTTTAATTGCACTATCCCTGCAATTTGTTTTTCTTCATTTGAATTTATATCAAAGTCGATTCTTTCGATTTGATTTTGGAATTTATTTACAAATCCAAAAATTAAACTTAATCTACTCATAACTTTACATTTATAAGGTTTCGTAAATAATTGCGGTTACATTTTTTCTTTCAAAATTTATTAGTTGTTTTAACTTAAATTTTTTATCACGTATAAGTTTAGAACGAATGGAAATAAGTATTTTTCTTTTTAGGTCTTTATAAAAATTTTGATTAAATTTTTCTAAAAATTTTTCGTTATCCCTAAAACAAATATATACTTTATTTCCGTCTTTGTAAACTACTTTTTTTTCAAAAATTGGAGTTGTAAAATATTCTTGAAAAACATTAATTTCATTTTGTACTTCTTTTCTCACAAAATTAATATACTTCTTATTCTCTCTTTTCATTTTGATTTAGTTTTATGTAGGGGGAATCTATCCCCCTACTAATTTAATTACTTTGTTTTTGCTGCAACGTTATCCATTGCTTCTAAAAATTGCTTGATTAGTTTTTGCGTTTCCAAATCTGTATTAGATTCACAAACTACATTAATATTGTTATACACTTTGTTTGCATAATCACTCCAAATTTTGGAAAGTTTTTTTAGTTCAACTTCGTTTTTTCGAATTGTTAAAAAAGTGGCTAAAAACTTATTTTGTAAAGTTTTTCTCAATTTACGACGTAACTTTTTTTTGTCGTCGTCTAACATTCCGTTGAAAAGTTCCCTTTTGTAGATGGAACTTTTTTTTCCATTTGAATTTTTAACAAAAACGTCGTTTGTTAAGATTTCGTCCAAAAAATTTTTTGTTTCCATAAATAAAAAAATTAAATAGTTAAACAATAATATAATAATGTGTAATGAATTGGGGAATATTTCCCTTTTGATTACGATACAAATATAAGTATTTATTTTTAATTGTGCAAGTTAAAAAATAAAAATTATTATTTAGAAAAAAATTATTTAGAAAAATTCCAAACAAGAAAAATATTTAGAATAAATAAAAATAATTTTTTTATTTATTTTATTTTACAATTTTTTACAAAATTGCAACTCGGGTATGTAGGCGTTAGTATGTTTAGGCCCTTGTTGATGGGAACTATTGTTGGTAGGCCTGAAAGGTGCACATGCGTTGTTGGTAATATATTAATTATCTGATTAGGTATATAGGATTATTTTGGTTCAGGATATAGTATTTATATTGGGTATTATATTTGGGATTGGGTATGTGGTAAATCAGGTAGGAAGTAATATTTCTTAGAAATAATAGAATTATGGCCATTAGAGTAAATATGTTTAAATTCTTTGAGGCTCTAGAATGATATATTTATATATTGCCTTGTTTCTTTGATAGTAAAAGAATAATCAAAGGTAAGTAGTTTCAAGCGTATGTGGTTATTTTCAAGCGATATAAGGATTCAAGCGATTGATAAAATTTGCTAATTTTGCTTAAAGGGCGTAGGTGGTCCCTTTAAGGCGAAAATAAAAGAAGCCCATTGTTGAGGGCTCCTAATTGGGTTTAGGTTTTTTTATAGGTGCATATGTATCATGTAACCTTCGGTTAAGGTGAAGGTATTTAGGTTAATGTGGTTAATACCGTTTTCGGGGTCCATTTCGTTATATTTATTAATTTGTGTTTGGAGTTTTTCGTAAATATGGTTGTATTCGTTTTTAAAGTTGTCCAAGGTTTTGAAGCCTAAGTTTATTAATTGGAGCATTTGGTCGATTAAGCTTGGTATATAGTCGAAATAGTCCCCATCGTCAGGATTGGAGTTTAACCAGTTATTTAGGTAACTTAGGTTATGGGTTATTATATTAGCGATTTGGTGTTTTAGGTTTACCTGGTCTTTAAAGGTTAAAGAGGTTATTTGAGCAAAGTAACCTTCGTTATCAGGGTCTCCCGTTATTTCGAAGTATTCGTTATTAATAATGTTTAGGTTACCGGGTAATGAGAGCCCATAAGCTCCCGCATAGTCAATGGTTAAAATTATGGCAAGTCGGTATTGGGGTCTGTTGGGTCCCATAAATAAATTTGTTGCGATTGCATTTAATTCTTGCATTCTCTTTAAATAGTTTTTTGTTTCCATAAAATAAAATTTTAGTTGTTAATAATACAATGCAAATATAATAATTTTATTTTTATTCCAATCATATATTATATAATAATTTTGCTCCCAGTGGGTAAGTGTGGGATTGAGTTCCTGAATATTGGGTCAGGATGTGTTATAGGGCGTAGGAAGTAATTTATTGGGTGATTCTTAAAATCAGGATTACAATAATTGTCATAAGGTAAAGGCCTTTTTCGGTTTAGGCCTTTGTTGGTAGGAATTTTCTGATTCACAAAAAGAAAGGGAGACTTTTTAGGTCTCCCAGTCATTCAGGATTATGTTATTATTATGGAAACTTAGTCTAAATATTGTGAATAAGTAATATAATAATTGAAATCTGATTGGTGATAGGTTAAGGTATCCCCCATTCTTGGGTGTTGATATATTTTTAATTGGGTATTGTTAACTGGGATTGCATGTAATCCAGTTAATTTTGTTAAGTTATCAATAAAGTTATGAATATATTGATAGACCTCATTTTGTAGGAATTCATCGAATTCCTCTTCCCCTGAGTCTAAGTTATTTCTAAGCGTAATATTTAATTGTGAGGAGTGATCATTTGGGTTTAACTGGTAATTTAGATTTGCCAGTTCTATGATTGGAATGAAATCCTTGTTAGGTCTTTCGTTTTCTGGGTCAAATTGACCTATTGTTGGGATATTAGTAATGAATCTTGTGATTAAGTTTGCAATTTGATTGTTGAATTCTAGAGCATTCATAATGTTAAGTTTTTAAAGTGATTATTTTAAGTTATTTATAAGGTTTTGTATTGTTGGATTATATGATTCTAAGTCAAATATTCGATTATTGGTAAATAAGTATTTGTTTAATTGTTTTATTGCATGATATAGTTCTACTGTTTCTGATGCAAGTTCTGAATCATTTGGGTATTTTTGTAATTCTGTTAGGTTATTGTCTAGTGTTTTTAAATTGTTATTAATTATTGATTTAATGTAATTTTGTCCCAGAGGTTCTGTGAATGATGTAGTTGGGAAATCGATTTGTTGAATTAATTGGTCATCTTTGAAATAAGAGTTGATTAAACAATTGATTGTACTAGGAATATTGATTCCTGAGGATGTAAAATGACTTTTGATTGTAATCATGTTGTTAATGTTTTAGTGTTGTTAATATTATTATTGCATTTAATTGCAATGCAAATATAATATATAATAATATAATATGCAAATAAAAATTCGGGGCCTTAAATTTAGGCCTTAATTGATGTCATCTCAATAACATATCAATATCTATCTTCTTTCTATATAGTCTACATGCTTTTAATTTTAATATACCTTCTAGAGTTTATTTATTAGTTTTAATATTAACTCTTAGCTCTATACTTGTAAATTACTAAGATATTTTAGGAAAAATAACCCCAAGGGCCTTAAATCCTTTACACATTGTTGATGGGAATTTTAAATCCTAAGTACTTTTGGGCCCCATTTTTATTAAAATTTTACCTAAAATAGGTACCTGAATACCCTAATTTATTAAATTTAGGCCCTAAAATTACCCAAAATTTTACCTTTTTGGGTACCTAGAAGGGCCTTTTTTATTAAATTTAGGCCCTAAAATTACCCAAAATTTTACCTTTTTGGGTACCTAGAAGGGCCTTTTTTATTAAATTTAGGCCCTAAAATTACCCAAAATCCCTAAAATTTTACCTAAAAATTGCCCTCAGGATTCAAATTTTAGGCAATTTTTATTAAATCCTAGACCATTTTAGGTACCTATTTTTATAAAAATCCCTCAATTTTGGGCCTCAAAATTGCCTATTTTTTATAAATCCGAGGGCCTTTTAGGCCCAAAAAATTGCCTTTTAGGTACCTAAAAATTGCCTTTTGGGCCCCAATTTTGGGTCTAGGATTGCCTTTTTGGGCAATTTTTCGGATTTGTGAGTGAGCCAAAACGCTGTGTTTTTAAAGAGTTTTTTTTAAAGGGTAGGGGGGCCCTAAAAGTCAAAAAGCTTCAAAAACATGGGGTAAACAGTACCTCTCGAACTGCCTAGAACACTCAAAAAGGAGACGGCCTAAACTGATAGACTATATGTTTTGATATAGTTTTTATGCTTTTTTGTTCAGTTTATTAAAAATCCTGAATAGAGAAAAGGGGATAAATAAAAAAGAGGGTGTAAATAAAAGGGAATAGGATTTAAGGGTATTTTGTTTTTTATATTATTATATTGTTATTTATATATTATCCTTTTATTATTTGGGTTTTTTTTATGTTTGGGGTTGGGTGGTATTTTGTAATCCTTTTGTACGTAGGTTATTGGGATTTAGTATTATAATAGGGAACTTCCTTCTTTGTTTTGGGAGTTCCCTATATTATTTAGAATTGGATTTTGATTTGGGTTGGGGTTACATTATTTATTTGGTTGGATAGAATTGGATTTTGATTTGGTTTGGGGTTACATTATTTATTTGGTTGGATAGGATTAGGTTCTTGATTAGTTGTTGGAATTCTTGTTCTAGTTGATTCTGTATTTTTAGTATCTGAGTTCTGTATCTTATGTGGTAGTTGTATTTGTATTCTAGTTCTTGGAAGGTGGTTGAGTATCCTTGGAATGGGATTAGGTCTAATTGTTCTAGATAGTCGTATAATTGATTTGGTATATCTTGTAGAAGAATATATTTAGGTGATTCATATATTACTAGGTATTTGTAGTCCTCTAGATATGTATTTATATATGGGAAGTTGGGTAATAGGATTAAATCCTTATCTAGTTCTAGTTCTTTCTTTATTCTCCATATTTGGTTTAGGATTTTATCTAGTTGGTCTTCTTCCCAGTTTATATCAATTAGATATACAAAGATTTGTTCTAATAATTCTTCTGATAATAAGTTTAAATCTTCTTCCATTGTAGATAGTTTTTGATGGTTAGTTCATATTGTTTTTTGGGTTCATTGAAGAACCTTGAATATTCCTTTGTAAGTGGTTTTCCAGTGATTGTTTCATGTCTGACTAAATTTTCATTTAATTCAGATAACTTTTGCTGTATGAACATTCCTGTGAAATACCATTTTAGATTTAGTGATATCTTTATCCATTGTACTTGAATTAATAGGTCTAGATATGGTATTTGGTTTTGGTATACTGCTATCATTTGATATTGTTCATACATACTTATTGATTGTATACCTGTTTTTTCTATGGTATCAATTAGGTAAGGCTGTATTATGAATATGCTATTGTTGGTGCCTGGAATTGGGTGTTTTTTACAGGTTAAGGAGATTGAATTATCCAATATGATTATTA
>ULRZ01066178.1_pt1 | contig 30192 bp, 27 predicted proteins | sample 1955861 | NCBI WGS metagenome assembly ULRZ01 (sample SAMEA4835694, study PRJEB28245) | human gut metagenome | biome: gut microbiome; material: fecal sample | place: Denmark | collected 2008 | reverse complement strand
GTGCGTTGACAGCCGGAGTCATAGTCAATGCTGCGGCTGCCAAAATTGAAAAAGATAAAAATTTTTTCATAATCACAATGTTTTGGTATTTGTAAAAATAGTATGCAAAAGTAGTATAAATTGTTTATCCCTACAACAATATCGGTTCGGCTTTTGTTCATTTCTTTTGTAAGAAAAATTGATGAGAACAAAAAAAACTTGAAATTTAACGAGTTAAAAAAAGAAAAAAGTCGGCATTCGTGGTTGATGCCGACTTTTCTATGATGGAAAATCGCTTATTCAGCAGCGTTCAAGATTTCGAGCATCTTGATTGCTGAGTAAGGAATGCGTGTTCCAGGGCCGAAGATTGCTGCTACGCCAGCTTTATAGAGGAAGTCGTAGTCTTGTGCAGGGATTACACCGCCTGCAATAACGATGATGTCCTCGCGGCCAAGTTTTTTCAATTCCTCGATTACTTGCGGAATCAATGTCTTGTGGCCAGCGGCAAGCGATGATACACCGAGAATGTGAACGTCGTTCTCAACAGCTTGGCGGGCAGCCTCGGCTGGAGTTTGGAACAACGGACCCATGTCGACGTCGAAACCGCAGTCGGCATAACCTGTAGCCACAACTTTTGCACCACGGTCGTGTCCGTCCTGACCCATCTTGGCGATCATGATACGTGGCTGACGACCTTCTCTCTTAGCGAACTCCTCACACATCTTCTGTGCTTTCTGGAAGTCCGGATCGTTTTTAGTTTCTGATGAATACACGCCTGAAATTGTTCTGATTACTGCTTTATAACGGCCTACAACTTCTTCGCAGGCATCTGAAATCTCTCCGAGCGACGCTCTTACGGCTGCTGCCTTGACAGCAAGGTCGAGGAGGTTGCCCTCTTTTGTGCGTACGCATTCTGTGATGGCGGCAAGCGCTTTCTTGACAGCAGCTTCGTCGCGGTGTGCGCGAAGGTCGTTGAGACGCTCAATTTGCTCTTTGCGTACTTCTGTGTTGTCGATTTCGAGGATGTCGATAGGAGCCTCTTTCTCCAAACGGTATTTGTTGACTCCGACAATTGTCTGCTTGCCTGAGTCGATACGCGCCTGGGTGCGTGCTGCTGCTTCCTCGATGCGGCATTTCGGTGTGCCTGTCTCGATGGCTTTTGCCATACCGCCGAGTTTCTCGATTTCTTGGATGTGTTCCCAAGCCTTGTGGGCCAACTCGTTGGTGAGCGCTTCTACATAGTAAGAACCTGCCCATGGGTCGATTTCCTTAGTGATGTAGGTTTCTTCCTGGATGTAAATCTGGGTGTTGCGCGCAATACGTGCCGAGAAGTCGGTTGGCAATGCGATAGCCTCGTCGAGGGCGTTGGTGTGGAGCGACTGGGTGTGTCCCAACGCTGCGCCCATAGCCTCGATACATGTACGGCCTACGTTGTTGAATGGGTCTTGCTCGGTGAGCGACCATCCTGATGTCTGTGAGTGTGTGCGCAGAGCCAATGATTTCGGATTCTTCGGATTGAATTGTTTTACAATCTTAGCCCACAGCATACGTGCGGCACGCATCTTGGCAATCTCCATAAAGAAGTTCATGCCGATAGCCCAGAAGAATGACAAACGTGGAGCAAACGCATCGATATCCATCCCGGCATTGACACCGGCGCGGAGATACTCAAGACCGTCGGCAAGGGTGTATGCCAACTCGATATCGGCTGTTGCGCCTGCTTCCTGCATGTGGTAGCCTGAGATTGAAATCGAGTTGAACTTAGGCATGTTCTGAGAAGTGTACTCAAAAATATCGGCGATGATTCGCATTGAGAATTCAGGTGGATATATATATGTGTTGCGCACCATGAACTCTTTCAGGATATCGTTCTGGATTGTTCCTGCCATTTCTTCCAATTTCGCGCCTTGCTCAAGACCGGCGTTGATGTAGAATGCAAGGACAGGAAGAACGGCGCCGTTCATTGTCATTGACACTGACATCTTGTTCAATGGAATACCATCGAAGAGCACCTTCATGTCCTCGATAGAGCAGATTGACACACCAGCCTTGCCGACGTCGCCGACTACGCGTGGGTGGTCAGCGTCGTAGCCACGGTGTGTAGCCAAGTCGAATGCCACTGACAGACCTTTCTGTCCGGAAGCAAGGTTGCGGCGGTAGAATGCGTTTGACTCAGCGGCTGTGGAGAAACCTGCGTATTGGCGGATTGTCCAAGGACGGATGGCGTACATACCGCTGTACGGACCTCTGAGGAATGGAGGAATACCGGCAACGTAGTTGAGGTGTTCCAAGCCTTCAAGGTCTGCTTTAGTGTAGATCGGCTTAACCGGAATAAGCTCCGGAGTAACCCATTTCTCACCTTCTGCAATCGGAGCGTGCTTAACGTTGAAAGCGTCCGATTTGATATCTATGTTTTTGAAATTTGGTCTCATTTCTGTCCTTCTTCTATTTTAATAATTTAGCATTGAATTCCTGCAGTGTCTCAAGGACGTTGCTGCGGACATGAACAAAGTATTTGATGCCCTGGGCTTTCAAGTCTTCTGTGCAGGCTGGGTTGCCGGCTACAACAAACTCGGCGCGGCCGTCGAGCAACTTGAATGCTTCCGGTGCATATTCGGTGTATTCGTCGTCGCTTGAGCAGAGCACCACGATGTCGGCTTTCTTTTCCATAGCGGCGTCGATGCCTTCCTGTACGGTCTTGAAACCAAGGTTGTCGATGATTTCATAACCGGCGCAGGCGAAGAAGTTGGAAGAGAACTGTGCGCGGGCAAGGCGCATTGCCAAGTTGCCGATTGTAAGCATAAACACTTTTGGACGTACTGACGATTTTTCTGTTGCAAGGCGGAGAGCCTCGAAGTCGCTTGCCGCACGTGCTGTAGGGATTGATGCCACAGCACCTTCCTGTGCGTCGTGCTTGCAGCCGCAGTTGCATCCGTCGGTCTTCTCAATCTTGTTGCCTGCAACTTCTGTGAAGTTAGGGAACTGGTTTGTGCCGAGGAGAGACTCTTTGCGGCGGGCAACGTCTTGGTGACGTTTCTTTGATGTCTCTTGGAGCTCTTCCTGGATTTTGCCTTCTTTGATGGCTGCGTAGAAGCCGCCGAGGTCTTCAATGGCAAGGAAGTTTTTCCAAGCAACATCGGCGATTGACGCTGTCAATGTCTCTACATAGTATGAACCGCCGGCTGGGTCGGTGATTTTATCAAGATGGCTCTCTTCCTTGAGCAGCAGCTGCTGATTGCGTGCGATGCGCTCTGAGAACTCGTCAGGATTCTTGAATTGTGCGTCAAACGGAGTGACGGTGATTGAGTCTACTCCTGCCAATGCTGCCGACATGGTTTCTGTCTGTGTACGTAGCAGGTTGACGTGTGCGTCGAATACTGTTTGGTTGAATTTTGTTGTGGCAGCGTGTACGTTCATTTTGCAGGCGCAGTCGCGTTCTGGCTGATATTGCTTTACGATTTGTGCCCACAGCATACGTGCTGCACGGAATTTGGCAATCTCCATAAAGTAGTTGGAGGTGATGCCCATATTGAATTTGATGCGCTTTGCAGCCTCGTCGACAGCCACACCAGCATCGGTGAGTTGCGACATCCACTCGTTTCCCCATGCGAGGGCGTAGCCGAGTTCTTGTGCGATGTATGCGCCGGCGTCGCTGAGAAGCACTGTGTCTACAGTGAACACGCGGAGGTCCTTTACAGGAGCGACAATCTCTATCAATTCTTTTGCCATGGCTTTGATGTCGCCGCCGAAGTCAACTCCGTGCTTGAGCAAACGTACGAACGGGTCGAATTTTACAGAACCGGTAAACTCGTCTGCTTTGCCGTTGGATGTGAGGTATTCAACAAGAGCCTTGGTTGTTGCAACCGCGCATTTAGGGCATGATTCGAAGTTCACTTCTACCTTTGCAAGGTCGATACCGTCGAGCAGTGTGGCAACGTTGTCGGCTGTAAGTGCTTCTGACAATTTGAATCCGAAAGATGTAACACCTTTGGTTGTCAATGATTTCGCTTTCTCGTTTGCCTCTGCAACGTTTTCTACAACGATGTTTTGACGGATAAACCATTCGTTGTCAGTGCGTGTGCCGCGTACGAATGGGTATTCTCCAGGTAGCGAGTCAGTTGTTTTAAGATTCTCAATGTCTTCGGCGCGGTACATCGGCTGAACATTGAATCCTTCGTTTGTCCGCCACACCAATTTCTTGTCGAAATCGGCTCCTTTAAGGTCGGCAACGACCTTAGCTTTCCATGTCTCTGTGGAAACGGGAGCAAATTGGTCGAACAATTTTTCTCTGTTTTCTGCCATAGTTTTTATATGAGTTTAGAGTTTAGATAGTGTTTTACTATTCATTTTTGAGTTTATGTTATACTAACGAACAAAATTACTAAAAGAAATCGCGAGAAACGCAATTTTAGGCAATAAAAAAACGTTCAGACGCGCCGCATATACATTTTTTAATGATTTTTCAGAATTGATTAGACTTCATGGGCGATTCCTGTAAGAATATAATTGATTGGAATCTTTGCACTTCGCTGTGTTTTGACTACTTTTGTAATAAAGTTTACAAAAAACATGAGTTGCAAAAGATTCGTTAAACCCAAATGTACGACCGATTTGGGATAAATGGTTGAAAACACAATAGAGATTTACAACTAAAGATAATTCAATAAGTATGGAATCAAGATTATTTCAAGCCTTGAAGGCGTTTAAGGGAGCAGAAGGTTGCGAAGCAAACCTATTTGAAGAGTTTAAGAAAATAGCAGAAGCTGCATTCTTCTCTGGCTATTTCCTTATTAATGGAGGTTGTAAGGATGCATATAAACTAAAGTTGACCTGCATCGAATTCTATTACCACGAGGATGATGGCTATATTAAAGATAAAATAAAATATCTGAAAGGGAAAGATGAATTTGGCCATGCTTTAGGTGCTGTATGTCCGAATCCATCGGGAGTAGATGTTTTGTTTGATGATCCACAAAAGAAATATCATGCGTCTTTCTTGATTAGAGGCTATAAAGCTATAGAGCCTGGTAAAAAGGAATGGGAGAATAATGAAAAAAGAAAAGATTGGGCTCCTCATGATTTTTGGTATGATTTCTTTGGTGGAGCAAATATGCTTAACAATGGTAAGTTTAGTATTGAATGGATTGATGATACTGATGAAAAGTCGGGCTATGCAGAACCTATGCCGCGAATCAATATAGAGGACAACAGATTATGGGGATTTAAAAAAGTTGAAAAGCTATGATAACAGAACGATATAAAGATAAAGTTTATTTTTCAAAGTTGTTGTGTACAGATTGTCCCAATATCTATAAGGATATTTGTGAAATTCTTGATGCTAATAATGTGGCACACGAAACCCTTTCTTTGACTAAGGATTATTGGTGTCGAGATTATATGCCAGTACAATATGCAAGTGAGCGTTTCTCTCAATTTGTATACAATCCCGACTATCTAAAAGGAAAGGAAAAATACATTACTAATGCAGATAAGGTGATGAAGAAGATTGAAGGAAACAATTTTATCGTCAATCATTCTTCTTTGGTTATTGATGGTGGCAATATTGTTATCGGCGAAATAGGACTTCCAAATTCCTACACCACGCAATCTTTTATTGTAATGACAGACAAAGTGATGAGAGAAAACGAAGGATTATCTCAAAAGGAGATAGAAACACAAATACAGGATTCTTTCAAACCCAAAGAGTGTAATTCGGATTATGATGATATAACTATAGTATGGCTACCATGGGACCCAAAGGACATTTGTGGGCATACGGATGGAATCCTAAGATTTGTCGATATAAATAAAGATGGGAAAGCTGTTGTATTAGCCAATCTTTCTGTATATGATGATGATATTGCCACACGAATGCGTAATATCCTTATGGAACATTTTTATGTTATAGAGTTGAAGCTCTCTGAATATCACGAATTAAGTTGGGCTTATGTCAACGCACTTCAAACGCGTGACGTTATCATTGTTCCTGGTATCGGGAATGCTAAACTTGATAATGAAGCAATGGGGCAATTTATTGCTTTATATCCAGATTATAAAGGTAGAATATATCAAGTTCAGATGAAAGATTTTATCAAAAAATGGGGAGGAGCTTTGAACTGTTGCACATGGACAGTTAGCGAAGACATGTCTAAAATACATCACAATACAGAGAATGATAATAGGTATAAATCTATTATAGAGAAATATCAGAATGACTCTAATAGTGTATGCTTTGATGAAATCCAATTCCTGGGAGATTATTATCCAAGAAAAATAGAGAATGTTAGTAAGGAATTGGATCGTTTGTATTATGGTTTTTAGTACAAGAGTGAGCCGTGAGGAGCATCCCACAGACGAGAAGCACCACCAGCCCTACGCCTTCGTTGACTACGTGAAGGCGAAGTAATCTTATATATGTGTATATTACGCACAATATCTGCTATAATAGTGTCAAATTATACACGCTATTTTGCGTAATTTTGCAAGCGTAAAAAGAAAGATACATTCTTTTCTCTGTAATGAAATAATATGGATTTTAGGTTTTAGGATATTAGGTTTAGGTTAGTAGTAGATAAGATTGAATTTCGGTTTTAAGTTTATAAAGGTATTCAGCCTTTAAAGGTAATAAGATTGCCTGAGGAACATCGTTCCTTAATAATCTAAAGAGGCGCGGCTCCGTGTTAGGAGCTACGCCTCTTTGTTGTATTGGTTAGCGGAAGGAGGAATAAAAAAAAACAAACGGGCTAATGGACGATTTGGAATAAACAGCAATAACGCCGTGGCGTGATTTCATAAAGAAGTCGCCACGGCGCTTTTTTTCTTTGCTTCAGCCATATCTCGTGTTCCATTTACTGAGTTATTTCGATGAAAGCTATTGTTTAGAAATTGTGCAGCATCCGTGCCCACCTTGGGCAACATCGCTGCCCATTTCCGCAAGTATTGTTATCCTTGTCCATTATGATGTGTTTAGCAGCTTTGTTAGTTAATCTAGCACACCCTAATGACCGATTTGGGTTAAATTGATTGCTTATCCAAGCTTATATGTGTTGCTGGCATTTGCCATAACAACATTTTTTGCTTCTGTTGTTCTCCGTTTTGGAACGTTATGGAATTGGACCAGTCGATGTTTAGCATAATTGGTGAGGGTTAGAGTCAGGGACGTCTGCCTTATGTCGATTTGTGGGACAGCAAAGGTCCGATTATATTTTTTGTAAATATGTTGAGGCATTCATGAAATGTGGTATGCGATGTTCTCGTATAATCTTGAATATGCAGAACATTCTCATTACATTAGTGGGGCAACGCATGTCTATAGGGATGTGTTGTATTTTATTTTCTACTTTTTTTGCCTGAGTTTTCCGTTGTTAGTTTGTGCATTGTCGTTAATCAAGCGTAAGAGACGTTTTGTAAATATATTTTTGGCATTGTCGGTTGTACCGACTTATGTGTGGATATTTAATAGCCATGCATTCGAGCACTATGCTATCTCGTATTTACCTCTGATAATGATTTCGTTGGTGGAGATACGCAAACTTATTGATTTTAGGGGGCTGTATATTGCGATTCCTGTTGTGGTAATATTGCTTGTTGTATTGTACATTCGTCTTTTTCATTATTATAAGCCAAATGCAGAACCTATGGGATTAACTCAAAAAAGCATCGAAATGACAGACAATGTGCCTAAGTGCGACACTTTTGTGGCATATGATATTTCCCCAACATTCTACATTTATGCAGGCCGTGAGCCAGATTACAGATTTTTCACTATGCAGGATTGGGCTATAGAGAATGGACCATCGCTGCGGCAAAAGGTCGTAGACTGTTATAGTTCTGGCCGGGCTGAATGGATACTTGTTTACCAGTATGGACAGAGTAACATCAAGGGAGTGCTTGATGGGGATTACGAGCTTTATCGCTACGATGAAAAATATGATCTTTCGCTGTTCAAGAGAAAATAAAAACAAAAGAAACGTGCAACTGTGTGGGTTGCACGTTTCTTTATTGTCGGTTAATCTGTATTAGCCTTTGATGGCTGCGATTCCTGGAAGCACTTTGCCCTCGATAGCCTCGAGAAGCGCGCCGCCGCCAGTAGATACGTACGATACTTTGTCAGCCAAGCCGAACTTGTTTACGCAAGCAACAGAGTCGCCGCCGCCAACGAGTGAGAACGCACCCTTTTCAGTTGCCTCTACGATGGCGTCTGCGATAGCGCGTGAGCCGGCTGTGAAGTTGTCGAATTCAAATACGCCTGCAGGACCGTTCCAGAGAATTGTCTTTGCGTCCTTGATGGCGTTTGCGAAGAGCTCGCGTGTTTCAGGACCTGCATCCATACCTTCCCAGCCTTCTGGGATGTCGTTTGATGGGCAGACCTGAGTGTTGGCATCATTGCTGAACTTGTCGGCAGCCACGCAGTCTGTGCCAAGCACGAGGTTCACGCCTTTTTCTTTTGCTTTCTTGATGATGTCGAGAGCAAGGTCGAGCTTGTCATTCTCGCAGATTGAAACACCAATCTTGCCACCTTGAGCCTTTGCGAAAGTATATGTCATACCACCGCAGAGAATCAAGTTGTCAACCTTGTCCATAAGGTTTTCGATGATGCCGATCTTGGTAGAAACTTTCGAACCACCCATGATTGCTGTAAACGGACGCTTGATGTTGTTGAGCACGTTTTCAACGGCTGTAACTTCTTTTTCCATCAAGTAGCCGAGCATCTTGTTGTCAGCGTCGAAATAGTCGGCGATGACAGCTGTTGAAGCGTGACGGCGGTGTGCTGTTCCGAACGCATCGTTAACGTAGCAGTCAGCGTAGCTTGCGAGAGTTTTTGCGAATTCCTTCTGGCTCTCTTTCATTTCTTTCTTGGCTGCGTCGTATGCTGGGTCTTCTTTGTCGATGCCAACAGGCTTGCCTTCCTCTTCAGGATAGAAGCGGAGGTTTTCGAGAAGAAGCACTTCGCCCGGTTTCAAAGCAGCTGCGGCGTCGGCTGCCTTGGCGCAGTCAGGAGCGAACTTTACGTCTGTGCCGAGAGCAGCAGCTACGGCGTCCTTAATCTGGCTCAAGGAAAGTTTTGCGTTTACTTTGCCTTTAGGCTTGCCCATGTGCGACATAATTATGAGAGCGCCGCCGTCGGCAAGAATTTTTTTCAAAGTTGGGAGGGCACCGCGGATACGGGTGTCGTCAGTGATTTTGCCGTTTTCGTCCAATGGCACGTTGAAGTCAACGCGCACAATCGCTTTTTTACCTGCGAAGTTGTATTGTTCGATTGTCATTTTATTGAAAATTAATAAGTTAATATTTTCGCTTTGTAACTGTGCAAAGTTAGTTAAAGATTTTTGAATACAGAATTATTTCCGTATTAAAGTTTGTTGTCGGGGTTAAATAATGCCTTTGTCTGCAAGCAGCTGTTCCATTTGCACTTGCAGTTCTTTTGCTTTTTGTCCGGCAACGGTGGCGAAATCTTCTCCGGTCGAGGCGTAGATGATGCCGCGTGAGGAGTTTACGAGCAGACCGCAGTCGTCGGTTATGCCGTAGCGTGCAACTTCCTCAAGGCTTCCGCCCTGGGCTCCGACACCAGGCACAAGTAGAAACTTGTCGGGGACTACACGGCGCACCTCTTCAAACATTTTGCCTTGTGTGGCACCGACAACAAACATCGTGTTGTCGCTTGTTCCCCATGAAGACACTTTGCTCATCACGTTCTGGTACAGAGGAGTGCCGTCGGCATCCTCGGTGAGTTGGAAGTCGTGCGAGCCTTTGTTTGATGTGAGACCCAAAACGATTACCCATTTTCCTTCGTAGCCGTAGAATGGGGAAATGCTGTCTTCGCCCATGTATGGAGCTACGGTGATGGCGTCAACATCAAGATGCTCGAAGAAGCTGCGGGCATACATGGCGGAGGTGTTGCCGATGTCGCCGCGTTTTGCATCGGCGATGATGAACTGGTCGGGATAGTTTTGTTTCAGATACTTTATTGTCTTTTCCAAAGCGGTCCAGCCTTCGATGCCGAAGCATTCATAGAATGCGAGGTTTGGCTTGTATGCCACGCAGTAAGGAGCAGTGGCGTCGATTATTGCTTTGTTGAACTTGAAAATCGCATCGGCGTCGTTTTTCAGATGCTCCGGGATTTTCTTGATGTCAGTGTCAAGGCCTACGCAAAGAAATGATTTCTTGCGGCGGATGTTGTCAAGCAGTTCTTTTCTTGTCATTGTTTCGTATCTGATTTTTACAATTCTGTCTCTTTCAGTTTCTCTGCGTTTTCGGCGATAATCAGATTGTCGATGCAGTCTTGGATGTCGCCGTCCATAAACGCCGCAAGGTTGTAGATGGTGTAGTTGATGCGGTGGTCCGTGATTCGTCCTTGCGGATAGTTGTAGGTGCGGATTTTAGCGGAGCGGTCACCTGTCGACACCATTGTCTTGCGTCGCGACGCGATGTCGTCAACGTATTTCTGATGTTCTTTGTCGTAGATGAACGTGCGCAGACGGGCTAGGGCGCGTTCCTTGTTTTTGGGCTGGTCGCGCGTTTCCGTACATTCGATGAGGATTTCCTCCACAACACCGGTGTTGGGGTTCTTCCAGTTGTAGCGCAGGCGCACGCCCGACTCCACTTTGTTCACGTTCTGTCCGCCGGCACCGCCGCTTCGGAACGTATCCCACTTGATTTCGCCTTCGTTGATTTCCACGTCGAATGGTTCAGCCTCTGGCAGCACGGCAACCGAAGCCGCCGATGTGTGTACGCGGCCTTGAGTCTCCGTCGCTGGCACGCGCTGTACGCGGTGTACGCCCGACTCGTATTTCAGAGTGCCGTAAACCTTCTCTCCACTTACTGAGCAGATTATTTCCTTGTATCCGCCGGCTGAGCCTTCGCTGAAGCTCATAATCTCCATCTTCCAGCCTTTTGTCTCGCAGTATTTTGCATACATGCGGAAAAGGTCGCCTGCAAAGATGGCGGCTTCGTCACCACCAGTGCCGCCTCTGATTTCAAGAATCACGTTTTTGTCGTCTTCTGGATCCTCAGGGATAAGCAACAGTTTGATTTCCTCCTCGATTTCCGGAAGGGCGGCGGTGTTGGCGTCAAGGTCTTCTTTTGCCAGTTCTCGCATATCGGGGTCGGTCTCGGTGTCGAGCACTTCGCGTGCCTCCTCGATGTCGCGCAGCATTTGTTTGTATTTAGAAGTGACCTTGGTCAGCTTCTCAAGGTCTTTATATTCTTTGGTAAGCTTGACAAAGCGCTTCATGTCGTTGATAACCGATGGGTCGGTAATCAGTAGACTTACCTCCTCAAAGCGGGCGTCGATGCCGTCAAGTCTGCTCAAAAGTGTAGATTCTGCCATAAGTTAGATAATTTCTGCAAAAGTAGTCAAAATATGGGAAATCTCAAAGGATTACGCTTTGAGTGCTTCTGCAAATTCTTTGGCAAGTGCTCGGCAGGCCTCGACGGTGTCGGCTGTGCAGCTTTGTTTCATCTCCACGGGGTTGCCGACGACGGTGAGTCTCAGCTTCTCTGTCATGCTGTCGATGGTCTTGGTGGCGGCACCTGCCCATGTGAACGACCCGAGGCGCGCAAACACTTTGCCTCCTACGCCTCGCAGCGCGAGCGACTTAAGCAGGGAGTCGATGCGGGGGAAGACGGAGCCGTTGTAGGTTGGCGATGCGATGACAAGCCCTTTGTATTTGTAGATGTCGCTGATGACAAACGACTCGTCGGCATACGAAACGTTGTGGATGCGGATGTTTCTGACTCCTTCTTCAGCGAGCATGCGGGCGAATGCCTCGACCATCTCTTCGGTGTGTCCATACATTGAGGCGTATGCTATTACCACGCCGTTCTCGCTTTCGCCTTTGCTGAGGCGGTCGTAGATGCCTATCACTTCCGTGGCTTGTCGGTGCCATACCGGGCCGTGAGTCGAGCAGATGTAGTCCACTGCCACACCGCTCAGTTTCTGCAGTGCTTTCTGTACGGGGAGTCCGTATTTTCCGACGATGTTTGAGTAGTAGCGGGTCATTTCGGGGAAATATAGAGAAGTGTCCATCTCTTCATCAATGATGCCTCCGTTGAGGGCTCCGAAGCAACCGAAGGCGTCGCCAGAGAACAGGGTTTTGTTTTCTACGGCGTAGGTCATCATAGTCTCAGGCCAATGCACCATCGGAGTGAGCGCGAATTTCAGAGTCTTGCCACCGAGATCGATGGTGTCGCCGTCTGCCACGGTCAGCGTGCCGTCGCAGATGCCGTAGTATCCTTTGAGCATGTCGATTGTCTTTGCGTTGCCCACGATTGTCAGGTTGGGAAACGCGGCGCGCAGTGTCTGCACGGCACCGGTGTGGTCAGGCTCCATGTGGTTGACGATGAGATAGTCGGGAGTGTTGTCGTGCAGGATTTTCTTGATTTGGGCAATCTGCTCGAAAGCGTGGGATATTTCCACACCGTCGATGATTGCGGTTTTGTCGTTGCCAGCCACAAGGTAGGAGTTGTACGACACTCCGTATGGCAGCGGCCACAATCCCTCGAATCTTGTTGTGGTGCGGTCGTTTGCACCTACATAATATATACCGTCTGTTATTTTCTTTGTAAGCATAGTAGTTTTATATTTTTTGTTTCTTTATTTATGTTTACTCCATAAAGCATCCATTCTTTCCGTCATTCTTGCTTCCTGCGGATTTTGGCAGGCGTTCCAGAACTTTTTATCGCTGATTTCGTGCGGCAGATAATCCTGTTCCACAAAATTTCCGGGATAGGAGTGCGGATATTTGTAGTCGGCGCCGTAGCCCATCTCTTTCATCAGTTTTGTCGGAGCGTTGCGCAGATGCAGCGGTACAGGCAGGTTGCCCGTTTGGTCGACAAACTCCAGCGCCTCGTTGATGGCGTTGTATGCAGAGTTGCTTTTGGGCGATGTGGCGAGATACACGACACATTCCGAGAGGATTATGCGTCCTTCCGGCCAGCCGATTTTCTGCAGGGCGTCGAAGGTGGCGTTTGCGAGCAGCAGTGCGTTTGGATTGGCAAGTCCGATGTCCTCGGCAGCTGAGATGACCAGTCTACGGGCGATGAATGCCGGATCCTCGCCGCCTGCAATCATTCGGGCAAGCCAGTAGACCGCGGCGTCGGGATTGCTTCCGCGTATGCTCTTGATGAATGCCGAGACTATGTCGTAGTGCATCTCTCCGCCTTTGTCGTATGCCATGGGGTTCTGTTGCAGCCGTTCGGTGACGATGTCGTTGCGCACCACGATAGGCTCGTCGTCGCCCACCGACTGGCTCAGCAGGTCGAGGATGTTGAGCATCTTGCGGGCGTCGCCTCCGGCAAAGCGGAACAGTGCTTCGGTCTCGACCACCTCCACCTTGCGTTGCTTCAGCTCGCTGTCGCATGTGATGGCGCGATGCAGCAGTTCGTTCAAGTCGGTGTCTGTCAGTGGCTTCAGCACGTAGACCTGCGCTCTCGACAGCAGCGGGCGAATGATTTCAAACGACGGGTTTTCGGTGGTGGCGCCAATCAGCGTGGCTGTGCCTGTTTCCACGGCGGCAAGCAGCGAGTCCTGTTGCGACTTGTTGAATCGGTGGATTTCGTCGATGAAAAGGATTGGGCGGTGCTGGCTGAACATGCTCGAGGCGTCGCGTTTGCATAGCGTCAGCACGTCGCGCACGTCCTTTACTCCGGAATGCACGGCGGAGAGCGTGTAGAACGGAGCCTGCACCTGAGAGGCGATAATCTTGGCGAGTGTGGTCTTTCCCACGCCCGGAGGTCCCCACAGGATGAAAGAGGAGATGTGTCCCGACTCAATCATCTTGCGGAGTATGCATCCTTCTCCGACGAGGTGTTTCTGTCCGATATATTCATCGAGCGACTTCGGTCGCAAGCGTTCTGCTAAAGGTTCGAAAGTCATGTCTGTACAACGGGTTTAAAGTTTCACACACTTCACGATTTTGTCGTCGATTGCCGCCACGCTTTTGCGCGCTTTGTAGTATGCCGTGCGCGACGAGAATCCCGACTCTTCGGCAATTTCCTCCTGTTTTGCCGCCGGATGCGCCTCCTTGTAGAGGGCGGCGTGCTGCAGGCGGAACATGTTCACGAGGTTGTAGTATCCCAGTTGGGTTATGTATTTGCTTGCGGCGTTGACTTTGCCTTTCGGGATTTCCGACAGCACTTCCGATTTCTGCAGATGCGGCTCGCGGTAGCGGCGGAGTATTATTGACAGCACTTCGTCCCCGATGGCGTCTATTTCCGACGGCGAATCGGTCGTGGCGGTGTCCTTGCTGCCGTCGTTTACCGGGTCGGGCTCCTGTTTGTTTGTAAACAGCTGTTGCGGGTGCAGGATTATGCACAGCATGTAGATCATCGCTGCCGACGTGATGAGGTCGACGGCGAGTTTGCACCAACGGCTGTCGGAGACAAATACAGCCCACATCAGTGCAATCCAGCAGAGCGGCAGGTAGAGCACCAGTTGGGCGAATCTGTAGGGGGAAGTCCTCCACGTTTGAGTAGTTGTCGGTGTTGAATTTGTCGATGGTGCGTTTCAGCTGGTTGGTGATGTGCACCGACAGCGTTGAGAACAGCAGGCTGAAGCCGCCCATAGCAGCCATCAGAGGCGTTCCGGCGTCGGTCAGGACGTGTCCGCCCATTGTCAGAGCTATTGCGAGCAGCGACAGGAGCAATGCAAATGCAGAGAATAGATATGTTTTCAGCAGAATGCTGTCGCGCAGCCGTTTCCGAAAGAAGTAGCTGCTGAACAGGGTTGTCATACAGACGGGATAGAAGATTATGCCGAAAATTTTCACGTATGTCCAGTAGTCGGGAGTCATCGGACTCAGAACGTATGGGAATTCAAGCGCGATGACGATGTAGAAGAACGACACCAGGCGGCGGGCAGGGTAGTGGAAGTCGCCATTTTCGTTGAACGGACGGCACATGTGATTCCATCTGACAATTCCGCAGACAACGCCGGTGATGATGAAAATCAGGCATGCGTAGGCGTATAATTGGATGTTCGACAGATTGTGTTCCATTTTTCAGAATGATAAATAATCGCGCAAATTTACATATAAATAGTGAAACTTGGCGTCTGCGCAAAACAAAAAAACCGGAACTGCTGTTCCGGTTTTTCTATAACGTAGGTTTCGGATGCTGCTACATGTTCATGCCGCCGTCCACTTGGATAACCTGTCCCGACACGTAAGAAGACATGTCGGAAGCGAGGAATGTGGCGATGTTTGCAACGTCTTCCGGAGTGCCGCCGCGGCGCAATGGAATTTTCTTGCACCATTCTTCCTTGATTTCGTCAGAGAGTTTGGCAGTCATGTCGGTGATGATGAAGCCAGGAGCGATGGCGTTGGCGCGGATGCCGCGGGAGCCGAGCTCCTGAGCCACCGACTTAGCCAAGCCGATCATGCCGGCCTTTGATGCAGAGTAGTTTGCCTGACCGGCGTTGCCGTGTACGCCAACAACCGATGCCATGTTGATGATAGAGCCTGTGCGCTGGCGCATCATCACTGGAGTCACCGCGTGAACGAAGTTGAACGCAGACTTCAGGTTGACGCCGATCACAGCGTCCCATTGAGCCTCCGACATACGCATCATCAAGCCGTCTTTTGTGATGCCGGCGTTGTTTACGAGGATGTCGAGACGGCCGAAGTCCTTCACCACTTCAGCCACCACGTTGTGGCAAGCCTCGAAGTCGGCTGCGTTTGAGGCGTAACCTTTAGCCTTTACGCCGAAAGCTGCTATTTCTTCTTCTGTTTTCTTTCCGTTTTCGTCGATTACCAGGTCGGTGAACGCGATGTCGCAACCCTCAGAAGCGAACTTCAATGCAATTGCTTTTCCGATACCTCTTGCTGCACCTGTGATGAGTGCAACTTTTCCTTCCAATAATTTCATAACTGTATAATTAAAAAGTTGTTATTTAAAATTCAAATGTCCGGCACGCGCTTGTCACTGCTTGATGCCGTATAAAATAAAATCACTCAGATAGTCGCGCAGCTTGTCTTTCTCTATGCCCAACTCGCGGAAGTTCTCGCGGATGTAGGGCACGTCGAGACCCTGCAGACACAAAATCATCACCATGGCCGTCTTGTCGACGTGCTTGATGCGGAAAATGCCGCTGTCGACGCCTTCCTGAAGTATAGTTTCGAGAATGTGCACTTCCTTGGGGCTTGTGGCTTTGCGGGCGCGCTCCACCTTGCGCACATCGCGGAAAAATCCGGCGCGCAGCGAGCCGTTGCGATGCACGAGGTCTTTCATCGCGTCAAAGCGTTGGAAAATGAATTCCATCAGCTTTTCGTCGGCGGGAATCTGAAGTTTCGCTATCTCGCTGAGCTTGCTCAGCACCTTGTCGCTTTCAGTCTCTACCACAGCGTTGTAGATGTCGCGCTTGTTTTTGAAATAAGTGTAGATGGTGCGACGTCCCTTCTCGGCGGCGATGGCGATGTCGTTCATCGTCGTGTTTTCGATGCCCTTGTGGGCAAAGAGCTGACGGGCAATGTCGATTAGTTTATCTCTTGTTTTCACCATATTTACTTTTTGTCTTCAGACTGCACAAATGAAGATTTTGTGTGCGAAATTAATCATATTATTCCAGAGAGGCAAAAAATATCGGTGTAAAATGAGGCGTGTGGATTGGAAATGGTGATGGAAAGCCGTGAAAGACAGCGGCTTGCACAGCTTCAAATCTTTAGGGCGTCTGCTTGCCGTATCCGGCGCTTTTCTGTCCATCGCGACGGTTAGGATAGTTTAATTCCGATGGGCAACATTGCTGCCCGCGTGAATGATTAAATTTGCATACTGGAAAACAGAGCATATCTGATTTTTGTGATTGAAAATTTTATTCACAAATCAAACATATTTTCGCAATAAAATCGTAACTTTGTTACTTGAAGCATTAAATTCTGAAAATGACCAAATAAATGAACGTATAACGGCACGTTTTTGCCGGTAATTTATTATAAAAATTCCTTTGTAGTTGCGCAGGGTTTGGTCGCCTCCAGGTGCTATATGGGATTTTTTTGATTTTTCAAATGAAGTTCGACAAATCCAAATGGAAAGAACTTGACATAAACGTAGATAGTCTATGGATTATGGGACCAAGAGCTAAAGGAGGCAAGCATGAAAATGTTTACCACGGCAACTTTGCTCCTCAGATTCCAAATCAAATGATTCGTCGTTACACTGAAGAAGGGGGAAATGTGCTTGAAATGTTTATGGGTAGTGGCACAACACTTTTTGAATGTGAAACACTTGGACGCAACTACATCGGATTTGACATAAATGATGAAATCATTAATTATGTTGAATCAAAGATGGATTCGGCTGCTGCTACAACAGAGAAATTAGTATAACTAATTCATTATGAATTTTTCGGATAACATATCAGATTTCTATCATTGGATGGTTCAATTTGGCAATGTAAATACCAAATCTCGAACGAACTATATCTCCTGGCTTAAGTTTATGGCAGGGAGGTATGAATTAGATGTTGATTTGAGCGAAGACAAAATACAGACTATCATAAATGATGAGCGCAGAGCATTGTCCTCTCGAACAATTTATAAGAGCGAAAAAGACTTGGTTAATTTTAAGTCTGCATTGAGAAAATACAAACAATTCTTAGATTCGAATTATTCAGAAGTCATTCAAGAAACTATACTTTCCGAAACGCGGAAAGTTCAACAAGACAATTCAATAACTCTGACCGAAAAAAACGCTATAATAAAATCTCGAATCGGACAAGGATTGTTTCGAGAGCGGTTAATTTTATATTGGTCAGGGTGCTCCATAACAAGATGCAGACTTACAAACATCTTGATAGCATCACATATAAAACCTTGGAGAACAGCAAGCAATGAAGAACGATTAGACGTTTTTAATGGACTGTTATTGACACCGAACTATGACAAGTTGTTTGATTTGGGATTTATTGCATTTGACAATAATGGGAGGATATTATTCTCTAAAGAATTTCCAAAGTCAGAACGGACTATCTTAGGTATAGATGGTCATATTCGTTTAGTAACAATTGAAGAACAGCATTTCAAATATCTTAAATTCCACAGAGAAAACTGTTTAATACAATGAGAAGTTTACAAAATATAGACGCTCAAGTGGTTGGGTCAATTTGTGCTGACAGTAGCACTTATTGCTCAATATCTGATGTGTTTAAGATGAATAATCTTGTTTCGGACATTCGAAGTATTCTTTCTGGCAAAAAAACTTATGTCGGAAGACTACATGGCGATAATAGTAAAAACATTGAAATTAAATTCCATAAAACGGAAGTTAGCTTAATTGGAGTCGCAAGTTGTTGTGGAGAAAAAGCATATCAGATGTTGCCAATCAAAGAAATGGAAGCAACCAATTTTGCATGGTGTTACATTGATTTGTTGAAATGTTTGGCTCATAACATAAGATGTAAGATAGCTTTATTAACTGCTAATGAGGTTCTAAAATGAATACAATTAATTACTATTATACTCCGCAAAAGCGAGAGCGTGTAATTTTCATCGGCAACCGCAAAGGCTTGAAGAATTACCATCCAAAGCCAAATGAAACCTATATTGGTTACGACCTTGCCTCGGCAGCCCCGGCAACAATTGAGAATATTGACATTAAAAATGCCATTATCAAAGGAATCGGCAACCGAACCGCTGACAGTTACTTCACTACACTAAAAGAATTATTTGGACTATCTTAAAAAAACAATCATTCTTTTTTACTTAGTCATTACAAAAGTTTTCTTCAATATGTCAAAAAATAGAATTAACAAGAAAAAAAATAATCAGCAGTCCGAGGGAGACCTTCGCAAAACAAAATCCGTTTCTATTCCTTTAAACCTATCTTCTATTTCTGCTGTAATTGCCATTTTTGGAGCTATTTTTGCATTTGGCCGATATGTTGGGAAAACTTATTCATTGATTCAGTATCAAGACGAAAAGCATCAATTGCAATGTGAAATAATTCAATTGAAAGAACAAATCGTGGTTGATAAGGAGTCGCGTCAATTAAAAGAGGAAGAACTTTTGACAAAAATCAGAATCCTAACAGATGAAAATTCTCAACTCAAAAACACATTATATGAAAAATAAATCAAAAATAATATTATTAGCAACAATAGCTTTAATAATAGCATATATCTGTTATTTACACTATGTAAACAATAGCTATGAACGGCAGATTTCAGAAAGTAATAAACTCATAGAATCGCTAATACTTCAAGATAGTATTGCAAGGTCAATATTGCCCTTTCACGAAGATGGTACCGGCACATATTATGTTGTTGTTCGTGATGCTGAAACTAAAAGGGCTCTAACTTATAAAGATTTAGATAGCCTTTATTTGTACTACTATAGGCAGTGTAAACTATACGAAGATATACTGTTGTATGCTAAACGTAAATATGATTTTAATTATAGTTATTTGGCAAATGGCGATTCTGTAAAAATCGCTATTTGGGATAAATGACCATTCACTATTTTTAAAACATTCCCTTTTATTGATTTTGTCATCACATATTACTAATTTTAAATAAACAAACTAATGAAGACTTATAATATATATTGCGATGAAAGTACGCACCTCGTACATGATGGTCATCCCTTTATGTTGTTAGGATACACAAGTGTGGCTTATCCGCAAATACGAATCGCAAAAAATGAAATTAAAGCAATAAAGGCAAAATACAATTATACAGAAGAACTTAAGTGGACAAATGTTCACGATGCCACATATAAAGTATATGCAGAACTTATAGATTGGTTTTTTATGAACGATTTAGAATTCAGAGCTGTAGTCGTTGATAAATCTCAAATAGACGAGTCCAGAGCAGAATATACTTTTAATGATTTCTACTTCAGGATGTATTTTCAACTTTTACATACAAAAGTGGATTTCCAGAACACATATAACATCTATATGGATATAAAAGACACGTGTAGTAGCGAAAAGTTAGAAGTGCTGAAAAGAATAATGAGTTATAACTCTTCTATTAATAACCTACAATTCATACGTTCACATGAAAGTGTATTCATACAACTTGCAGATGTCATAATAGGAGCTATTAATTACAATTTGCGTATAGAAAGGAATGATGTTATGGGACGAGTTATCGCAAAACGGAGGCTTATTGATAAGATAAAAAAACATAGCAACATTTCTTTGAACTCCACAACACCTCTATCTCGTAAAAAATTTAATTTATTCTTTATATCTTTGAAATAAACGATATGACTTCATTCAACATATTAAAAAAATACCCCGAATTATTAGATTTAAATCTCGGAGAGAAAGAACGCACGGATGATTTGTTAAGCATTTTTCAAAGAGATATTGAGAACAACAAAAACTTTATTTTCCGTAATCGCCGGATATATCCTATTAAATCGCAAGGTGATGCAGATATGGGAAGATTATTTAAGCATTTAACTTGTGAATCCAAACAAATAAAAAACGAAGATGGAACCTTTTATACGGCAAGAGTGTTTGAAATGGATAGGTCTAAACGGTTGCATTGGATTAAACATCATATTAATGAACTATCTCCACAAAACGTAGAAATATTTACAACAGAGGAAAGAGATGATAAAAAACGTAAAGTCAAGAAAACATACATATATGATAAAGTTGAAGAATATATTATCGTATTAGAACATCAAAGGAGTGTTGCTTTTTATTTACTGACAGCATACCATCTTAATAAAGAATATGGCAAAAGATCTATCATGAAAAAAATGAAAAGGAAAATCTGACACCATAAAAAACGCAAGACCCGACATGCATCAAGGCAAGCGGGTCTCGAAACTCCTTCTATTTATAGATGAGCACTGCAAAGGTAGAAATATTTTTCTTAATTGCAAGTAGATGCTCTTTGTATTTAATAATTTTTAATTTTAATAATAAAACAATTGACTTTTGAGAGTCGGAAAATTGTAGTATCGTTGCAACTTTTTTTCAACAAAAGCAATAGTGTCTTGGTGATAGGGCAGAGGCTTATCTGCGCGTCATCCGCACTACGTTTTCAACGTGGTGGGTGTGGGGGAACATGTCGACAGGCTGCACTTCCTCCACGCGGTAGAGGCTGTCCATGAGGGCGAGGTCGCGCGCTTGTGTCGCCGGGTTGCAGCTGACGTAGACGATGCGTTCCGGGCGGGCGTTTAGAATCACGTTGACCACGTCCTCGTGCATTCCTGCGCGCGGCGGGTCGATGATCATCACGTCGGGACGTCCGTGCTCGGCGATGAATCCGTCGGTGAGCACGTCCTTCATGTCGCCGGCAAAGAAGATGGTGTTGTCGATGCCGTTGACCTCAGAGTTGAGTTTCGCGTCGGCAATCGCCTCGGGCACGTATTCGATGCCCACCACTTTTTTCACCTGCCGCGCCACGAAGTTGGCTATTGTGCCGGTTCCGGTGTATAGGTCGTAGACCAGGTCGTCGGGCTTGAGGCATGCCATGCGGCGCGCCACTTTGTAGAGCTCGTATGCCTGATGAGAGTTTGTCTGATAGAATGATTTCGGGCCGATGCGGAACTGTAGTCCCTCCATTTCCTCGTTGATGTAGTCGCGTCCGCGATATGTGATGACTTCCTGGTCGGCGATGGTGTCGTTCACCTTCTGGTTTACGACGTAGAGCAGCGATGTGATTTCGGGGAATTCAGCCGCGATGGCGCCCATCAAGTCGTCGATTTTCTCCTGTTCGGGACGTGCGAACACCACAATCAGCATCACCTCGCCAGTGCTTGCGATGCGCACCATCAGCGTGCGCATAAGTCCTTGCTGCGCCTTGATGTCGTAGAACTCATATCCTTTAGCCAGCGCGTATTGGCGCACGAACAGGCGTATGCGGTTTGACAAATCGTCCTGAAGCCAGCATTTCTTGATGTCGAGCACTTTGTCGAACGCGCCCGGGATGTGGAATCCCAGAGCGTTGCGGTCGGCAATCTCGCGTCCGCTGCGCAGGTCTTCAAACGTGATCCAGCATTTGCATGAGAATGTGTATTCCAACTTGTTGCGGTAGCAGAAAGTTTCTTTTGACCCGAGCGTGGGGTTTACTTCCGGAATCTCCACCTTTGCGATGCGTGTCAGAGCGTCGACCACCTGGTCGCGCTTGTAGCGCAACTGACTTTCGTAGGGGATGTGCTGCCACTTGCATCCGCCGCACACGCCGAAATGCTCGCAAGCCGGCGTCACGCGGTCGGGCGACGGCTTGACCATATCAACGATATGCGCCTCCGCGTAGCTGCGCTTCTTCTTGTCCAATTTTATGTTGACCACATCGCCAGGTGCCCCGTATGGTATAAACACCACCATATCGTCGACGCGGGCAATGCTTTTGCCCTCGGCTGCCACACCTGTTATCTCAACGTTCTCCACAACCGGGAGCTCTTTGCGTTTTCTTCCCATATATATAATGAAATTTTATGCAAAAGTACGTTTTTTTTGCCGTTCCATTTCAATGCTCTATAACATAAATAAAAAAACATGTGATTATTTTCTAATTTACGAGATTCTTTCTAAATTTGCAAAGACTGAATTGTCAATCACTTTAAATTATAATATTACTTAAACTTAATTTCATTAAATGAAACGGATTTACACTTTCGGTAATGGCCAGGCAGAAGGCCGTGCCGATATGAAGAACTTGCTTGGCGGCAAGGGTGCCAATCTCGCTGAGATGAACCTCATCGGCGTACCTGTTCCTCCGGGCTTTACAATCACAACTGAAGTTTGCACAGAATATAACACTCTCGGCCGTGAAGCCGTTGTGAAAATATTGGAAGAAGATGTCAAGAAATCTGTTGCCCACATTGAGAAGCTTACGGGCAACACGTTTGGCGATGCAGTGAACCCACTTCTCGTATCCGTTCGTTCGGGCGCGCGCGTTTCGATGCCAGGTATGATGGACACAGTACTCAACCTCGGTATCAACGACACCGTAGTGGAGGCTCTCTCCAAGAAGTCGGGCAACCCACGCTTCGCATGGGACAGCTACCGCCGCTTCGTGCAGATGTATGGCGACGTTGTTCTCGGCATGAAGCCGAAGTCGAAACAAGACATCGATCCGTTTGAGGAAATCCTTGACAAAGTTAAGGAAGAGAAGGGCGTGAAGAACGACACCGAGCTTACCGTTGACGACCTCAAGGGCCTTGTTGTGAAGTTTAAAGCCGCTGTGAAGAAGTCGACAGGCAAGGACTTCCCAGAATCGGCTTGGGAGCAATTGTGGGGCGCTATCTACGCAGTGTTCGACAGCTGGATGAACGAGCGCGCAATCCTGTATCGCCGCATGAACCAGATTCCGGAAGAGTGGGGTACGGCAGTCAACGTACAGGCCATGGTTTACGGAAATATGGGCAACACGTCGGCTACAGGTGTGGCATTCACCCGCGACGCCGCTACCGGCGAGGACATCTTCAACGGTGAGTACCTTATCAACGCACAGGGAGAGGACGTGGTTGCCGGTGTGCGCACTCCGCAACAAATCACAACCGAAGGCTCACGCCGCTGGGCTGCTCTCCAGGGCATCTCGGAAGAAGAGCGCGCAAGCAAATACCCTTCATTGGAAGAGTCGATGCCTGAATGTGCAAAAGAGCTTATCGAGACTCAGCAGAAACTTGAAGACTACTTCAAAGACATGCAGGACCTCGAGTTTACAATCCAGGACAACAAGCTGTGGCTGCTCCAGACTCGTAACGGAAAGCGTACAGGTGCCGCTATGGTTAAAATCGCGATGGACCTTCTCCGCGCAGGCGAAATCGACGAGAAGACAGTGCTCCGCCGTATGGAGCCACAGAAACTCGATGAATTGCTTCACCCAGTGTTTGACAAGGACGATTTGAAACGTGCACAGACAGTGGCTAAAGGTTTGCCAGCATCTCCGGGTGCCGCTACCGGTCAGATTGTATTCTTCGCCGATGATGCAGAGGCATGGTCGGAAATGAAGAAGAAAGTCATCATGGTGCGTATCGAGACATCTCCGGAAGACCTCCGCGGTATGTCGGTGGCACAGGGTATCCTTACAGCCCGTGGCGGTATGACATCGCACGCAGCCGTAGTTGCCCGCGGTATGGGTAAGTGCTGTGTGTCTGGCGCAGGCGAAATCAAGGTAGACTACAAAGAGAAAACCGTCATCATGGACGGCAAAACATACAAGGAAGGCGATTGGATTTCATTGAACGGCTCTACAGGCGACGTTTACGACGGTCAGGTGCCTACAGTCGACGCAGAGCTTTCAGGCGACTTCGCAGCAATCATGAACCTTGCTGAGAAATACACCAAGGTTGATGTCCGTACAAATGCCGACTCTCCACGCGATGCTCTCGTGGCCCGCAAATTCGGAGCCAAAGGTATCGGTCTTTGCCGCACAGAGCATATGTTCTTCGAGGGCGACCGTATCAAGGCAATGCGCGAAATGATTCTTGCCAACACAGAGGAAGGACGCCGTGCGGCTCTTGACAAACTGTTGCCTATCCAGCGTGCCGACTTCCAAGGAATCTTCGAGGCTATGGACGGTCTCGGCGTGACAATCCGTCTGCTCGACCCACCATTGCACGAGTTCGTGCCTCATCAGCTCGCCACTCAGAAAGAATTGGCAAACGAGATGGGTATCACCGTCGAAGAGGTGAAGAGCAAGTGCGACTCTCTTGAAGAGTTCAACCCGATGCTCGGTCACCGTGGATGCCGTCTTGGCAACACTTATCCAGAAATCACAGAGATGCAGGCCCGCGCCATCATCGAGGCAGCAATCGACTGCAAGGAAAAAGGCATCGACGTGCATCCGGAAATAATGGTGCCATTGGTAGGTGTAGTAAAAGAGCTTGAAATGCAGAGCGAAATCATCCGTCGCACAGCGGAAAAAGTGTTTGCGGAAAGAGGTACATCAGTGGCTTACAAGATTGGTACAATGATTGAGGTGCCTCGCGCCGCTCTCGTTGCCGACAAGATTGCCGAATATGCCGACTTCTTCTCGTTCGGAACAAACGACTTGACTCAGATGACGTTCGGATACTCTCGCGACGACGCTCCTAAGTTCCTCAAATACTACAAGGAATTGGGTATCATCAAGACAGATCCATTCGAGGTGCTCGACCAGGAAGGTGTAGGACAGCTCGTAGAAATGGGTACAAAGAAAGGCCGTTCGACAAAGGCAGGTCTCAAGGTGGGTATCTGCGGCGAGCACGGCGGCGAGCCTTCTTCTGTCAAGTTCTGCGCTAAATTGGGCATGAACTACGTTTCTTGCTCTCCGTTCCGTGTGCCTATTGCACGCGTGGCTGCGGCACAGGCTGCTGTTGAGGAATAATTCGTTCAACTTTAAATCATTCAATAATCTTTCGCTTACACTGGGCTTACACCCAAAAGCGAAGTGAATGATTTTCAGCACTATATTAGTGTGGCTCAAACCGCCGTTGAGGAATAATTCCAAATTGGCTTAATTAAAATAGTAGGCTGTAACTCATTGAAATACATGAGTTACAGCCTATGTTGTTCTTATACGGTTCGTACACTTGACAATGGAAATCGCGCCAAATGTGCGTACTCGCTTACTCACTGCTTACACTAAAATTGATGTTGCTTACACCTGCTTACACCATCAAAAAAGCCTATGGCAGCGTAAAATTAAAGGCTTATGACAACTACATTAAAAGCAATCGTAAGGAAGCCGAGAACAGACGGCCTTTATGCAGTGTACATTCGCATCGTACACAACAGAAAACCGGGTTACTTCAAGACCAACAAAATTGTTGATGCGGATCATATCTCTAAAGAAAATGAACCGACCCTGTCGTTAATGAGTATTGCTCAATGCTCGTTCTACAATACACAGACCGACTGAACAGAGCCAACACTACCCTTTGGTCTGTCAGTGAAATTATAGAGTATCTTCTTAAACCCAAATGTACGACCGATTTGGATTTATAGGTTTGTTATTGATACAGTTTAAATTTTCAAAAGAACCATTTGCTATTATAATATTGTTTCTAATGATAGGGATTGTGTCTGGCAGTTATGTTAATAGCGTCTATTTTCTTGTAGACTATTGCTAAAGAAAAGAATAGCGCCATTGCTTCACATTTGGTGAAGCAATGGTATTATTCTTATTTTACAAACAAGTGTAAGAGTACTATAATACAACAACGGTCTCAAATCTCTCCTTTGGCAAAATTGATTAGTTTTTCGAAAGGTTTTTTCCCTGCACCATTGGCTTTAAGAACTTTAGGTGTTCTGTTATCTAAAAGTCCTCTGTTATACTGGAAATAGCTGTTATAACATTGATAGACCATTCCACAGTTGTCATTCAGGTACTTAAACGGAGAACTGAAACCGGATTTGTCTTTTTTAAGCCAGCCAAACCTATAGCAGTCATTGGTAAAGAAGTCCCCAATATTGTATTTTAATATTCTCCGTGATAGAATATACAATAAGTAAAGTTGTTGTTTCGGTTGGTTAACTTCAGACAAATCCCCATATTTATCTTGCATCTCAGTAATGAATTTTTGTTCTCTGCACAACAGAACTTTTTCAATATTGTAGCCATAATTCATCACGTCCTTAGCCAACTGGATGACATCTGGATTTTTCTCATAATTATCATCAAACCATACACGCCATTCAGATTGTTTATATACTTTAGTTGCCAGCAAATCGCCCCAGACTTCGTAGAAATCATTTTGAGCTATCAATTTGTAAGCTTTATATAACTTTTCGAGTGTATCGTAATCGACATCTTCTTTGATGCAGGCGCCATCAAGCAAGGCATTTATGTTTCCCTTAAAATATGTATCATTCTCAATCTTCTGTAACAAAGACCTGAAGCAAGAGTTCTTTGAAATAAGTCCGGCTTTTCGGATTTCTTCCTTACGCTGTTCTGAATAAATAACTTCTATTCGCAAGTCGGGCTTCAGCAATAGGTCGTAGATGTTGTCTGATGTCAGAGCTTTCAGCGCCGGAAGCAGTCTTGGCCATTCGCGCTGACTCTTGTCTTTGGTATTATACACCATGTTGCGAACAACTGTCAGATAATCTTTGATGCCGAAATCTTCTTTGTACTTAATCATATATTGCATTGCGGCATAGAGAAGAAGTACGTTGGTAGCGTCATCGTGTGCATTGTTGACTATGACGTCTTTTAAAATTTCTCCCATAGTTCTAACTGAATTGTTTTCCCATGGGTATAATTCAATATTGCCGGCGGATTCGCGTAAACGTGGAATCAGATCTAATGCATTAATCATGAATTTAACAGAATCAGCATCATCGAATACACTTACAAGCTGGTCTTCGTCGTTTAAGTCTATTTCTGCCTTTTTACGCTTTTCGCCTAGATTCCGTTCGTAGAATGTAATTAGAACGATGAAGCGTAGCAGATTCATGAAATACTTATCGATGGTATAAACATCTTTCTCGCGATATGACCACAAATAGTCAACCCAGTTATATTCAATCTTTTCCTCTATTTCCTTTTTCAAAATTTCATTTTTTTCGATAGCGGAAAAAAGTTTTGATTTGAACTTTTCAAAAGGGGTGAGCTGTTTGCCACGTGCATTCATACGGGTATATATTTCTTCGTTCAATCCGAATTCTCTGAGTGGGAGGAAATAGAATGAAATGACATCTGTGGTGGTCAGTGTTTTAAAAAGATGGCTTGTGGAGTTGATAGTTTCATTATTGTGTATGCAGTCAAGCATAACAACGAACGCTTCTACCGAGGGGTCAAGCATCCATGCGTTGTCAAACCATCTTGCCTCATTGATGAAATATTCTCTAAAGGTAGTGATTGTTTGAGGGATGGTCTCTTTACATATAAAATTCAAAAAAGAATGTGCAGAAGGGCGTGTTTCGTAGGTGAAACGGAGCAATGTGTCTTTTGCATCGTTAAGTAGGTCTTCTTTCCATGCAGCATACCAATGCAGAAGGAAAAGTGTGGTCAGCCGTTGCTGGCCGTCAATGGGAATGAACAGAGATTGCAAAGTCCGTTCGTTTTCCGAAATCATGCCGTATACAAAATCTAATTCTATGGAGTTTCTATGCTTCAAGGCATCTGCAAGATGATTAATGAACTTGTCTCTAATTTTAGCCTCCGATGGCCTACCTTGTGCATAGTCACGTTGTATGATGGGAATTTCAACTTTGGTAAACTGATTCAACAGATTCCAGAATGTATATTTATTGTCGGTAGTATTAAAATTGGTACTCATGATTATGCTAAGAATTGTTTGATGACACGTTCCAATTCATTGAAGTAGTTTGCTTGGTCTTCTATGCTCCAGTAGTAAGGCTGGTTAGCCGAATGGCTGTAGAATTTCAAAAATACATTTTTTGTACAAGGGGGAATAAACTTCCCTGCTTTTTCGAGCGCAATGATTTTAGCTCTTTTTACGGGGAAAATTGATTTATTCAGAGCAGAATTGTCTTTCTTTGAAATCAAGGCAAGGTTGCACAAATCGTGTATGGATTTACTGTTGAAGATGTCTTGCAGGTTCATGCGCAAGCCATTGAATTTCTCCATGTCTATATTGGAGGATTCAGACATTGCACTGAGTTCTTCCATAATCTGTGTTATAGATTGTGCTCCTGCTTGTTCTTCATCAATATCTATGTAGATGGTATCTACTCCTTTCAAGGCAAGTAAAACGTCATTGATCCAACTTCTTGCAGCTTCTTCATTTTTGATAGGGTCGTCGGAGTTCTGTGCGTGTACATGTTCAAGACTCCAACTGTTTCCTTTCTCAAGCATTATTTCCCGATAGCGGTCGAACGGGAAGCGGTTATATGGTCCTTTGGCTATTTCCAAACAGGTTAGTACGTTGAAAAGAAGTAATACATTCTGTACATCGCTGGCATTTCTCTCATAGCTTAATTCGTCTAGCTTGTCTCCGGCTGGAATAGTTTCTTTTATCGCTCTCTTCAGATAGTCGGTAAACTCTTTCTTGCCCATAGTAGATGCTTTTCTAAAGAGTTCGTCTATCTTCTTGTGGTTGCGTGCAAGCAGATAGCCTACATAATGATAAATAACGGGTTGTGCGGTAGCGTCTGACTCGCAGAACCATGAGTTGACAATGGCGAAAGCGTTCTCTATCAGTTTCCAGATGCTCTCTGCGTTTTCAGCTTCCAAACGAATATGGGCGTCCTTTTCTTTATTCTCGGCTATTTGTCTTTCAAACCACAGAAACGTGGTGTAATTGTCCTTGTCTGTAAGATTTTCGGCTATCAGGTCGAAAAGGAGTTCGATACGTGAGGAATAATCCTTCTTGTCTGCTCCAAGAAGAAAGTTCCATTTGTCTGGGCGGCGTAGCTCGCTTTCCATTTTACACCATGAAGCCATTATTTCGGCTTTACGCATTTCCAGTTCGCGTCCCTCGTATTTCCCTTTAAGCTTACTTAGAATGAGTGCTTTTACGAGTTCGGCATCGGTCAAGGGTATTTTCCCATCGTTTAGGTTGTTGAATACGGTAATATTCCTTTTTCGGTCAGAGGACTCAATGTCATACCATATTATATTGACCTCATTGATGAGCGTGTTGCCCATAAGACGTTTTATCCCCCGGACAGTTTCTTTTTGCTTTTTAAACCAAGCATCGATGCAGTGATAGGCTTCTGATAAGAAATGAAGCTCCGGTGTGTCGTGATGGTATTCTTGGGTGCTAACCAATTCATTCATAAACTTGGTGATATCTTTACGGCTTTCAAAAGAAAGATTGAAAATATCTTCTTCTTTTAGATAATTCAAGATCAGCCATAAAGTGGTCAGTCGTTGCTGACCATCAATCACTTCCCAACTCACGCCATCGGCCGCACGTGTCACGACGATAGGCTGCAAGCAATATTTTGCCTGCGCATCGGTCCTAGACTCATGAAAGTTATACACATCGTTCAGCAATGCGTTTACCTGTATATCAGTCCAGCGATATCCTCGTTGGTACGAAGGTATTTCAAACTTTCTGATTTCAGTATGGGAAGAATCGAATTTTTCCACACTCAATTCAGATATTGTGCATAGCCCTATTTTACTCATTTTATTTAAGAATCAATATTTAATAGTTTATTTTCCTATAATTGCAAAGATAGTTTTTTTATCCAGAATTTCAATTAATCCCTATAAATAATCTCTTAAAATGCGAATGACAGAGCAAACATACCTTGGGTCTTCCGCATAGCCAATCTTATGCAACCACAAGAGGTAGTTTCCTCCTTTATACTTATACTGTGTAGAGTCCAACAGCAAGTGCAAAATTAGTAAAAGTGTTT
>ULRZ01012865.1_pt1 | contig 31088 bp, 9 predicted proteins | sample 1955861 | NCBI WGS metagenome assembly ULRZ01 (sample SAMEA4835694, study PRJEB28245) | human gut metagenome | biome: gut microbiome; material: fecal sample | place: Denmark | collected 2008 | reverse complement strand
AATTATTAAATTCTATTGTTGATTATACTAATAATACTGAACTTGAACAAGATGTTAAAGTTATAACACAAAAACATAACGAATTAGCTGAAACAGTTAATGAACTTAAAAATAAAGTTGAAACATATTCTAATAAGATTAATGAACTTGAACAAAGAGTTCATCAATTAGAAAACGTAAGTCAATCTTAACATGGCTAGTCTTAATCAATTAGTTAGTGAATTTGCTCATGCTGTTGGCAATCCTAATAGTATTCCTCTTAGACGTAATCTTCGATATGCTATTCTTCATGGTCGTAATGAACTAATTCGTAAAAGTTATGAAAATCATAAATATGTTGATAAAGGTTTGCAACAACGTATTCGTGTTTCTATTATTAATGTTCCTGATGGTGACTTATATAATAGTCAAACTCTTGGGCTTCCTGCAATTAAACGTACTAAACAAGAAGTTCCAAAGCCAGTTAGACTTATTAATAACTTACCTTTCCAATCAATTAGAACTACCGGACATACTGGGATAGAAATACCATTTGCAAAAGAAGCTAGTGCTAAGTTTTATCATTATCTTGCAGGTATGTGTAATCTTCCTGTTTATGATTATATTAATGGTTATATTTATTTCTTTAGTAATAATAAAGATTGGTTTCAAAATATAGGTTCTATTATTATTGAATCTCCATTTGAAATTCCTTATCTTGTTCCTACCGAAACTGTTGAAAAAGCTAAAGATGTAAATTATGACCCTATTGATGATGAAGCTAAATACGATGATGATGAATTTCTTATTCCTGAAGATATGATTGGAGCTCTTAAAGAGATTGTATTTAAACGTAATCTTATTGAAGTTCCTCGTCAAACAAATGAAACTCCTATTGATAATTTTGTAACTAGATAAATTATGATTAAAGATATAGATATTAGTCATTATTATAAAAAGTTTATTGAAACTTCTAATGACGATATGGCAAAATATAATAAAGAACTTGAACTTATAAATAAGATGAAAGCTGATTGTCGTGCTTATATTAAAAGTAAAAATCAAGTTATTAAAGATGATTTAAAAATTAATCTTAATGAATATGGGTTTCAATTTCTTAATGATAATGTTGAATTAATTAATAAGTTAGAACAATTAATTAATAATCGACTTGGTTATACAGTTGGAGAAAGACGTATTGTTCTTCTCCAACTTTTGCGTTATTGTAACTTAGCTAAAAAAGTAAATGATTATATTGTTGCTCTTAAACTTGCTACAAGACGTTCTGAATTAAGTCTTTCTGATTATAAGAAGTATATTCATAGGTATTATAGTTATGGTGTTCATAAATGTGTTCTTGAAGGTTATGCTTATCATTTTAAATATGAAATTGGTGATTTAGTTATTAATTTCTGGAGATATAAAGATAAACCTAGAGATACTTATGTTGATTGGAACGCTACTAGACTTAAAAAACAAGAAATTATTGATGCTGGTCTTAAACCTTATGATAAAGAAGAAGCAGAAATATATAAAATTCGTGGACTTAAGTATGATGGTATTCCTTATGTAGTTTATAAAACTAATAAAGAGTTTTATGAAATACAACTTATTAATAATGGAACTCATAGTTATAGTGCTATTAAATTTAAGTATGCTAATTATATTAATAGAGAACTTAGAGGTAAAGATGCTAAACAACTTAATTCTGAATGTAAAACTGTTGATGATATTTTTAATCTTAAATTAGGATTAAGAAGTAAACTTCTTGTTTATCTTGAACGAGAACCTAATGCTCCATTTAAATATATTAGAAATGTTAATCAACAAAAGTATGAACGTGGAGCACATAATAATGGTAATAAAACTAGATATAGTGATAAATAAAGTAATGTAGTTGAACGTTCCGCTTCGCTCCACTCAACTCCCCGTGGAGGATGGAGATACATCTTGAACTAATTCTAGCTAATACTAATCATACTCATCCTCCACGGGGAGTATCCACTAATGATTTTGCTAATCTTTTTAATGCTGAACTTATTAATATTGCTATTGTATGTATATATATAAGATAGGGTTAACATTTATTAATCGCTGATACTCAATAAGTTAGAAGAAAAAATAAAAAAAAGTTACGCCACCCATGGCGTGTTTAACACTTATTTTAACTAAAATATCGCCACCAGAGGTCGAATTTTCGTTATACTGATGAAGTTGTTAATCATTAAACAAATAAAGTTATGCCTGAATTTAATTTTAAAAGTCCTGTTGTTACTCGTAAAGTTCGTGAAACTGAAATTATTCTTGAAGAAGTAATTCCTAGTCCATTTTTTGTTGAAAAAGAACTTAAAGATATTAATATTGTTGAAGCTGAAGCTTCTAGAATAAAAATTATTCAAAGTTTTTATGAACGTAGAGGATATGCTCAAATAAGCACTGACTTATTAAATTATATTACTAATAACGCAAAAAGTGTAGTTATTGTTAAACTGATTTGTTATATTGCTAAAACTATTAAGTTTAATTCTAATAAAATTATACTTAAAGAAAATGATGAAACTAAGAAGATTTGTTCATTTATTCATCTTCATAGATATATTAAAGAACTTGAGATAAATAATATAATTCGTAGAACTACTAAACAATCTGTTTATGTTGTTAATCATGAAATGATATTTAAAGGTAGTTATTCTGATTTTATTAAAGTTTATCTTGACATATATAAAGAAGTTGGCATTATGCTTGATGCCGATGGTAGAGTTATTCTTGATAAATCTATAAATTATGGCAAACAATAAAACTATTACAATAGAGCATATCATTGCTAAACTCGATAATGATTTCAATCCTGATGGAAGTGATTGGATTCCTAGAGTTCCTGCTTGGTGTGTTGATGCTATGAATGAACTTAAAGTTCTTCGTAAAGTTGATAAGAAAATGAAACTAACCGTCATTAATAAGATAGCTAAAAGTAAATGTTGTCTTATTGATGACGGTCTTAAAGTATATGATAGTAATGGCTGTGAAGTACCTAGAGCTGATGGTAGTAAATATAGATGTAGTGATACTGAATCTGCTCCATCCTCTACGGGGGGTCAAGCGGAGGACGAAAGTCCGGAGCGTGCTACTAATAAAGACTATCTTGGTATGCCCGATGATTGTTGTCCTAATGGTTCTAGAACTAGAGAAGTTATTGATACTGGTAAAGTAGGATGTAATCCTGTTGTTTATACAGTTCATAATAATACTGAATGTCCAAGATGTCAGCATGAAGTTCATTCTCATTGTCAGACCCCCCGTGGAGGATATGATAAGTCAAATCATAATTATATTCTTATTGGAGGTAATACTATTGAACTTAATTTTAATGATACTTGTATAACAGTTATTTATAAAGATATTGAAACTCAATATAGTGATAATTATCATTGTGAGATTCCTGTTATACCTGCTAATGGTAAATTAATTCAAGGTCTTACTTATTATTGTATGGCTCGTATGCTTATGAGAGGATATAAGCATCCTGTGTTTAATCTTTCTGCTAGTCAATATGGAACTAATCCTTTCTATCTATGGGAAAGTATGAAGAAAGATATTAAGACTAGTATTTTATTAGATGAACAAAGTGATGATGATAGTGGTTGGAATGAGTTCTTTTATAACTTTACTTTTCCTAAATAATTATGAATATACAAAAGAAACTTAGTCTTAATAAACATCCTGGAGATTGTGTTCCTTATTCTTTAATTGCTGCTAAAAATATTAAGATAAGTAATGACGATAGGATGATTGTTAATGAAGAAGGACTTGAAGATTGTAGTATAATTGCTAATAGTATTCATGAAGACGGTATTAATAATTTTAAAATAGTTGGTGTTATTCCTACTAGTACTGAACTTATTTTATTTGTTATTAATGTAGATAATAATGAATCTTATATTTATAGATATAATGAAGAATCTTCTAGTTGTTATAGAGCAAACAGTAATTGGAAATATAACGGCGGTAAGATTAAAGGAACATATACATATAATGTTAAAAATCATCTTATAATTGCTGTTGCCGAAAGTGATGCTTCTGTTGATGTTCCTCTTAAAACTATTAATATTGATTTAGATTCTGGAAGTCCTGATACTGAAATGTCTATTATTCCTCAAGTAACTTTACCCACAGTTAGTAATTTAAATTATGTTAGTGGAGCTGCTTATAAAGGATTTTATTTTATGTTTATTAGATATAAAATAGATAAGACTAATTATACTAAATGGTATAGTATTGGATTTCCTATTTTTAATGATGTTATAATTCCACAAGTTATTAATAAAGTTTGTTTTCGTAAAGAGTTTGTTTATGATCCTAAAGATGACCCTAATGGATATTGCTATGGAAATAGTGATTCTTTTAGTGATTCTAAAGATATATGTAATCAAACTTTTGAAGTAAGTATTACTGGTGGTCGTTCAGGACTTTATCAATTAGGACTTATTATATGTAAAAAAGATAGTACGCAAGCTTTTAGAACTGATGATTTAAATAGTAATATTTTTAAGTTTAGTAGAGATGTACTTGTGGAATATAATATAGCAGATTTAACTACTGATTATTATAATTATTATAATGTTGGTAACATTATTAATTATAAAAATAGAATATATATTGCTAATTATGATGAAAAAAGTGATAATGATAATAGAACTTTGAGTGATGGTAAAACATTAGAAGAATCTGTTAATGATATTGTTATTAAACTTAGAAATAAATCTGTTAATGCTTATTATAACAGTTATAATGTTGTATATGCAGTTAGTGAAAAAGGACCTTATTTTAAAATGGCTAGTCTTGGATTTACTGGAACTGTAGATTATGGAATAGCTGATTATACTAAACTATTTAATAATAATCAATATCCTTTTCGTACTTTTAAAACTCTTCTTAATGAAACTGTTATTCAAGGTATTGCTGCTCATGAATATTTAAAAGTTAATTATAATACTGTAATAAAAGTAGGTTCTAAAGGCGGAGCTAATATTAAAGAATATTTAGCATGTAATTGTTTTATTATTCCTACTAGTTATAAGTATGAAAATAATATATCTAGTTATAGTTTACCTAGTGAAGTTAAAATTGTTTGTTATACTTATAATGGTGTTGGATTTACAGAAGATGCTGTATTTACTAGCGGAGTTATAATATTTGGAACTGCTCAATTTGATATTGATAATTGTAAAATGAGAATTACTCATAGTGTAATTGATCCTTCTTATGATTTTAATGAACGTAAAAAGAATGATACTCTTATTCCTGGAGAAGTATATAATTTCTTTATTCATTTTGTTGATAAGTATGGTGATGCTAGTAGAGGATATAAATTATCTAATAAAGATAAATATATAAATGATGTTATAAATGATAATTCTCATTGTACTATAATAACTGTTGATTGGATTAATGGTACTGCTGATACTATTCCTTATTGGGTTGTAATTAGTGGAACTATTCCAATATCTAGTATTAGTTCTAATGTTAAACAATATATTGCTGATAGTAAAATTGTAGTTTATACTTCTGAACCTATTAATAATCCTTTAACTAATATTTTACTTAATAGTGCTGGCGAATTAGAAGTAACTAATAGAGATGATTTATATACTCTTATTTCTAATTACTTTATAGATTATCAAGATAAAGATAAATATAATGATTTATATGTTTATCAAGTTATAAATAGTGGTAGCTATACTCCAACTAGTAATCAAATTATTTATGGTAATTATGATAATGAAGCTAAATTTGGTTATTATGAAAATATTAATGGTGATGAACTATTTAGAATACCAGATTTAATATTTAAGTCTGAATCTATTGGTGGAGAACATACTAGAGGTTTTGTATATAATATGAATGATACCTTTAATAAGTTCTATATTAATGTTAATATTGATAATAATCTTTGGAATAAAATAAAAGAATTAGGTTATGTTGGTTGGTTTGTTAGTTATGAAAAAGTAGAACCTATTACTAGATATACAGGATTATTAACTAGAAAAGATTTTGCTAATATAGCTAGTAATGTTACATGGCAAGAATCTAATTATGCTGCTAAGCCAGGTTTTGTTTCTAATAATTATACTAGTGATAAATGTTATCTATATAGTGGTAGATTTGACATTGATGATACTATTAAATATGATTTTAATATAATTCGTATTGATGGTAAATGTACATTTGAACCGTTTAGAGAAAAATCTGATGTTGTTGATATGGTTGTTAATACTACTTATCCATATAGTTATAATATGCCTGTTATAGGAGTAATAAGTAGAAATGTATATAAACCTATTAATAATTATAAATTAGTAGTAGCTGATAGTATCGCAGATGATAGAGCTGGAAAAGGTACAGCATTAGAAATGGATGATTATAAAGAACTTTCTTTAGATGCTGAAACTATGTTTCTTGCTACTGTTCTTAATTGTACTAGAAATATTTATATTAATAAAGAAAAAGAACTTATAAGACTTAATGATGTTCGTTATTCTAGTGGAACATATTCTATTGAACATGGATATAATGGTAGAATGACATATGATGGAGTATTAGTATATAATGATAATAGAGTTATTATGAATGAAGGAGATTATAGATTATATTCACCTAATAATACTCCTTATTATTATATTGATGGTACACATCCTTGTTGGTTTGATAAACCTTTTGTTGAATATATTCAATTTCCTCTTTATAGCGATAAGTTCTTTGAAAGTAAATGTTTTAATAATGAACCTAGTAAAATAGCATTTAGTATTAAAGAAGAAACTAATACAAAAAGTGTTGCATTTGGTACGTTTGTAGAACCTAAAAATAGTGTTGATTTATTTAAAGACCCTATTGGTAATGTTGACCAATTTGTTCCTAAGTTATTAACTCAATATCGTAATGATATTATTAATATTACTCGTTTTGATAAAACTATAAGACGTAGTAATGTTATTCAAGATGAAAGTGAAGTTAATGCTTGGAGAGTATTTCCTATTGAAGGTTATAAGAATATTACTGAAAATAAAGGAATAATTACTAATCTTGTTGGTATTGGATATTATCTATTAGTACATACTCAACATAGTATGTTTATGTTTGATATTAGTGCTGCACTTAAAACTAGAGATGAAAATGTACAACTTTATCAACCCGATGCTTTTGAAGTTGATTATAAAGAAGTCTTTACTAGCGATAAAGGATATGGTGGATTGCAAGATGATTTAGCATATATAGTTGGAGAATTTGGTTATATTTTTTATAATGATGATTTTCATAAACTTTATCAATTTGATGATGGTCAACTTAAAATAATGGATGAAGATATTAAATTATGGTTAGATAAATATCATCCTAATAAAGTTAGATTTGCTCATGATAAATTTAATAATCGTATTCTAATTAAATTTGATTATACTTATGATAATATTAATCCTAATACTAAAGAATCTATTATAGAATCACATAATGAAGTTATTAGTTTTAATTATAAAGTAGGTAGTTTTATTAGTTTACATGATTATTATTTTAATAATGCTTGGTCTACTAAAACTAAATGTTATTTTCAAACTGAACATAATAATGATAGACTTAATTGTCCTCTTCATGTATTTACTAATGAATATAATTATGGTAGATTTAATACTCACATGGGTGATAATAGTAGAAGTCTATATTTAGTATCTAAACAAGAAGTTGGTGATGAGCCTATATTAGTTCATAATAGTTATATTGATATTATAGTTAATGAATCTTATGAACTTATTAAATTTCTTGAATTTATTAAATATAAAGTACGTAAAATATATATTCCTTTCTATAGTGATAATACTAATAATCCTGTAGATTTAAGAGAACATCCTTATGCTGGAGATATACTTCGTATATTTAATGAAGATAATGATACTGATGATATTGATATTAATATTGATAAACTTAATAAGTTTAATGCTTATAAAAAACCTTGGTATGAACTAACTCAATATAACTTTAATTATTTTCGTAATGCAATTAAAGAACATCCTAATACAGTAAGTGATAAACTTCGTAGAGTATATGGTAATTATTTTGTAGTTCGTTTCATATTTAATAATTCAGATAATAAGCGCATTGAATTTGAAAGTCTTGAATGTGCTCAAACTCAATTTAGAAAATTATGATACAGTATAGAGATAGACAAAGACAAAAAGCTTTTATTGGTGCTATTATTGGTGCAGCTGCTAGTATTGCTGGTGGTATAATTAAAGGTAATAAACAAAAGAAAGCTCAAGAAAAAGCCCAAGCTGAAGCTCAAGCTGCACAAGACCATAAAGATGCTTTACAAAATGCTCAAGCTTTAACTAGTGCTTATGCTAATCAAGATTATGTTGGTCAATATAATGATAAGCTTACTCTTAAATGTGGTGGTAGAGTTCGACGTAAAGCTAATTTTGGTACTGAGTTTGCTCAAGCTCTTCCCGGTTTAGGTAATCTTGCTAGTTCTATTACAGGAGTTCAAGGACTTGGTGAATTAGGTACTGCAATAGGTCAAGGTATTTCTGCTAATCAACAAATTAATGAAAATAAACGTATTGCTCAAGAAGCTGAACAGCGTAAACAACTTCAAGCTGGTCAACAACAACTTAATATTACTTCTGATAAAATGACTAATCCAATGACTATGTATCAACGTTCTAGCTTTATTAATAAATATAAATGTGGTGGACGTAGAAAAGCATGGATTGGTGCTGCTATTGGTGCTGCTGGAAGTTTAATTGGTGGTATGTTTGGAAACAAAGGTAAAGAACCTATTCAAGTTAAACAAGCTGACCAAGCTAGTTATAGTGCTCCTAAAACTGGTCTTGAACGTCCTGAATGGATTACTAATGGTAATGTTCAGCCATCTGTTATGCCTCAATCAGTATATCGAGATAGGCTAAATGTATATCGCTGTGGCGGTAGTAGACGCTAGTCTTTTGCTCTCTGTTGAATTATTATATATAGGTATGAACTATTAATCGACTGATAGGCTATCGTTCAGCAGAGAGCCTTAAAATCAATCAAATTACAATTTCTCATTATATTATATAAAATGCCTAGAAAAGATAAAGTTATTCATATAAGTAATTTACCTAGTACATTTAGAGGTAATGTTACTCGTAATGGAAGATTTATTCAAAATGGTATTCCTCCACTTGGTGGAGCTTATGATAAAGTTGCTAAATCTACTGGTTTAATAAGACTTGGTAATGAATTTCTCTATAATGGTGTAAACAATTTAGTATCTAAAGATAATAGAGAAAAATTAATGAATAATACTGCTGGTAGACTTATTAATTATGTTAAAGATTTTAATAAAGAATCTCTTCCTAGTGATGATGAACTTGGACCAACATTTCCATTTAATATTATTCAAACTCCTAGAAGTAATGGAAGAAATCTTCCTCAAAAACAATATGCTGTTGGTGGTAAAGTACCAAATGTAGTTGCTGGTGGTATTGCTCAACCTCTTGGTAATAATTTCTTTTATATGAATGGAAGAAAACATAGTCAAGGTGGTATTGATATTGGTCCTAGTGATAAAACTGGTATTGAAGTAGAAGGTGGTGAAGTAGTTGAAACTAACGGAAATGAACTTAAAGTTTATTCTGCACAGCCTATACTTAATGGTGTTAGTCCGGCTAAATTAGTTATGGGTGGAGCTAATCCTAATAAAGTATTTAAAGCTCAAGAAGATTTTAAAGATAGAAATAGAATTAATGATGATGGAACTAAATATAAAGAAGGTGGTAAAATTTATCAAGTACCTGATGAATATAAAAGACAAATCGCTGAAAGTGGTTCGATAATTATTGGTGGATATCCTACAATAGCTGGTAATAGAAATTATAAATTTATTAAAGGTCTAACTAAAGCTTCTAGAATAGGTAGAACTGCTACTAATTTTATTAATTTAGGTAGACAAAAAATTTATGATTTAGCTAATAAAATTGATAATACTTGGATTAATCAAGGTATTAAAGAAGTTTATAGAACAACTATTGGTAAACATGGTAGTAATCTTCCTAGAACTATTGATTATATAAATAAAAATAATATAAATGAAAATAAAAAAGCTATGGGTGGATTAAGTAGAGATAAAGATTATGGTTCTAAAAAGAAACCTTATCCTAGTGTAGCTAAAAAAGATTTTGCTGGTGGACATAGAAGTTATCCTATTCCTACTAAAGCTGATGCTATTGATGCTTTAAGATTAGCTGGATTACATGGTAGAAATGATGTTAAAGCTAAAGTTTATAATAAATATCCAGAACTTAGAAAGAAAGGTAATGCTGGATTAGTTGTTAGTATTAGTGGTAATGTTAAGAATGGATTAATTCATTCTCCATCCTCTACGGGGGGTCTACGCGATAAATTTGCTGTTGGTGGAAAACGGATTAATCGTCATGGAAGAACTTGGGAATATGATGAACAAATTGGAGCTTATGTTCCTATAACTAATAGAACTATTAATAGAACTTCTACTTATCCTATTAATAAATCTGCTAGAGGTGAAACTATTGTTGGCAGTGATTATACTTTTAGAAATGGAAGATGGTCTAAAAATAATAATGTAAATACTAATAATAATAAACTTAATATTGATAATGGAAATCGTCGTCCTCAATATTATGCAGAACGTAGACTTCCTTTATTTGAAGATGGTGCTGGTATTACTAGTGGTTTAGTTAGAGCTGGTTGGAGTCATGGAAATAATAGAGGTATTAGTACAAATAATACTAATATTCCAAGTTTATCTGAAACTAAATCTAACGGGAAGACCCCCCGTGGAGGACGTAGTAAGTCAAGTCAATCAACTCAATCTGTTCCTACTAAAACACCTCCTACTGCTGTTTATAATCGCAATCTACCTAAAGTAGAAGCTAATATTCCAACTACTTTACCTGTTTCTACTAGTACACCTACTAAAGGAACTACATCTTCCGATGGTAAAGGTCAAGGTAAATTTAAAAATCTTACTACTGCTGATTGGATTGGACTAGGTAGTAATGTAGCTGGTAGTTTAGCTAGCTATTTTGCTAGTAGAAGAGCTATTAATAAAATGAGAGGTCCTGGACAGCCTACTCTTATTAGTGCTAATAAACTTAAAACTAAATATAATATTAATCCTCAACTTGATAGAATTAGAGAAGATAAATTTGAGGCTTATCGTGATATTGATTCTAATACTGCTAGTAGTCGTGTTAGTTTAGCTCGTAAACAACGAGTTCGTAATGCTGCTGGTCAAGCTGCTAATGAACTTTATGGTAATAAAGAAAATATAGAAACTAATCTTATTAATCAAGATAAACGTAATCAGCAAAGTGTTCGTCAATTTAATGCTCAACAATACAATCAATATATAGATAGAAAAGCAGCATTTGATAATGGTATTAGAGAAGCTAAAGTAACTAATATTAATAATTTATTTAGTGGAATTAATGCTGGTATTCAAGATATGATTAGTAGATATGAAAATCGTAAAGCTTTAAATAATACTATTGGTGCTATGAGGGCATCTGCTCCTAATGTAGATGATAGAATTATGCGAGATGCTGGAGTTGATTATGATGAATTTATTATTCGTAAACGTAGAAAACTTGGAGGAAAACAATCATGCCGATAAACTTTTATACTCCTACTTTTAGACAACAAGTTAATCCTATTGACTTAAATGTCTTAGCTAGAACTTATAATACTCTTGAACAAGGTCATCAACAAGCTATTCAAACTAAATCTCAAATTGATGCTCAACTTGCTCAATTAGATTTAAATGAAGCTGAGGATGCTTGGCGTCAAGAACAACTTAATAAAGTTCGTAATGCTCTTACCGAAAATATGCAATATGGTAATGCTTATTCTAGTCTTGATGATATAGTTGGAACTTATGGAGATATAACTTCAAGTCCGGGAATGATTGGTCGTTTACGTGCTCAACAAGATTATAAAGCTTATATGGATAATCTTGATAAACGTACTGATTTATCTGAAGATTATAAGAATTATTATCGTGCTATTAATAAATATAATTATCAAGATATAACTGATAAGAATGGTAATGTTATCGGTGGAAGTAAATGGACTCCTATTGATAAAGAAGTTTCTGAAATTCCTATGAATCAGATACTTAATCAAGCACTTCAATGGGCTGCTAAAGAACAAGGCGGCGGTAGTCAAACAAGATGGCTTGATGCTAATGGAAAAGTTACTGATGATATTACTAAATCTGTTACAGGAGAGATTTATTCTCATACTAAAGGTGATTGGCAAAGATTAAGTAAAGCTAAACTTGCTGAAGCTGTTAAAGCTGTTATTGAAAATACTCCAGGTGCTAAAGCTAGTCTTGAACAAGATTATAAGATTGCTAAATGGAAATATGACCAAAATGGTAGTAATCCTGATATAACAGATAAAAATGGTATTCTTCTTACTCCTGAACAATATCTTGCTAAACGTATTGACCCTTTCTATAATGCTGCAACTTTTTATAATCAAGATAGTAATACTACTTATGGTGAAGCATGGAAAGCTCAATTAGCTTTATCTAAACAAGCTGGTTTTGGAAGTAGTGATCAAAGAAAACAAGCTATTGATAATTTAACCTATAAAGGTACTCCTGTTCGTATTGATAATTTTATGCCTGCTCAAGCTCAAGCTGAAATTACTAGTAATAGACAATCAATAGCTGGATTGCTTAGTAAATATAATCCCGATATTAATATTAATTTAAGTACTGCTAATCCAGATGATATTAGAACTAGTATTATGACTAATATTACTAATCCGTCTGATAGAGCATATGCTTTAAGTTATCTTAATGATATTATTGATAATCAAGAATATATTAATAGTCTTAAAGTTGGTAAATCGCAAGATAGTATTGACGGATTTGATACATATAATTCTATTATTAGTTTAAGTGATTTACCTAGTAATAAATATTCTGATACATATAGTAAATATGTTAATCAGATATTTGGAGATAGTAGTTCTATTAGACAATATTTTAATAATGATGATGTTTATAATTCGTTTATTAATGCTCTTGGTGGAGAGAAAAAAGCTGCTAGTCTTGGAATAAGATTTGGCTCTGATGGTAATGGTTATAGATATGCTGAATTACCTAAAGATTATCATAAATCTATTTATAGTTTTGGTAAAGCTGTTAAAGAAGCTGAAAATACTAGAAATCCTTTAAATGCTTTTCTTAATTCTGCTAAAACTAGATTCTTTGGTTATGGTGATAAATTTGTTAGAGTTGATTCTAATGGTGAAGAACATCATGGTGGATTACCAACAGGCAATAAAGAACCTTATATTGGTTTGATTAATTATGTTGATTCTCTTAAATCTAAAAATGATGCTGTTCTTGACGGCGGACAAATAAATGCTTCTACTATTGGCATATCTGCAATGACTCCTGAACTTGCTGAACTTAATTTCGTTATGAGTTCTAATCCAGAAGCTGCTAGTAAATATGCTGCTCAAAAGAAACAATTAGAAGAACAAGCAATGAGCGCAATTAAAGCTGGAATTGATTTAACTCAAGGAGAAGCTTATATTACTAGTGAAAATGGAATATTTGAATCTATGACTTCTGAAGATAAAAAAGCTTATACTGCATATCTTAGAAGTGCTAAAGAAAACGAAATTACTCCTACTATTGTTCGTGACCCAAAAACTGGAGATGTTGGTGTTCAAATTAATATTGCTGGCTATTACGATACAGAAGGTAAACTTAAAAGAGAACCTGTAACTCTTCTTGTTGGTAGTGGAGCTATTGATAGTGCTGTTATTCAATCTTGGAATCAAGATACTAGTTGGAGAGCTGCTGGTAAAGTAGAAAATTACTATAATGCTAATAGACCTATTTCTCTTACTAATAATACTGCATTTACTGGAATTGATAAATTTAAATTAGTACCCAATGGTGAAGGTTTTAATTTAATTAATTCTACTAATAATCAAACTATTGGTTTAGTAAGTAAAGAAAATGCTGTTGATATTGTAGATAATTTATCCCAATGGGAACAAACTGTAACTGCTGTTAAAGCTGGTATGGCAGTAGATGAAAATGCTGTTAAGACTATTCAACAAAATGTTGCTACTAAACTTGCCCAACTTAGTGGCAGTTCAGACCCTTATGTTATTCAATATTACTATGATGAATTAACTAATAATCTATATTAATATGGATGTATTAAAGTTTCTACAAGGTGGTAATCAAACACCTAATCCTGAATATAATCCTAAAACTAAAAAGGGGGCTATACAGCCTCCTACTTTAGTTGATTACAACCCCGGCACTTCTATTAGTGACCGGGGTCGTGGTCATTTATTTAGTCGTATTGCTGGGCAATCATATAATCTTAATCAATATGATATAGATAAATATGCTCCTTATAATGTTTATGTTAATCCTGTTGATGACCCAGAAAAACTTAATAAAGAACGTGCTGTTAATCAAAGTAATTGGGAACAAGGGTTAAGAATGATTGGACAGATTGGTAATGAAATTACTGTTGGTACTGCAATAGGTTTTGCTGATTTAGCTGACGCTTTCTATAATATGGTTAGTAATAGTCCTAATGATTATCAATCTAAAATAAGTTCTGAACTTGAATCTTTAAAAGAATCTATTAATGAAAGATTAGCTATATATCGAGAAAATCCTAATGCTGCTTTTGATATTGGAGATTTTGCTTGGTGGGCTAGCAATACTCCTAGTATAGCTAGTGCTTTAACTCTTATGGTTCCTAGTATTGGTCTTGCTAAAGGTGTTTCTTTATTAGGTAAAGGTATAAAGTTTAATAAATTAGCTAATAAAATGGCTAATGCTATTAATATGACTCAAAAGAGTAGAGCCATTACTGGTAGAATAGCAGAAGCTACTGCTATTGGAGTTTCTTCTCGTTATCTTGAAAATTATCAAGAAGCTAGACAAACTTATAATAATATTGAAGATTATTCTAAAACTCAACTTGCTAATATGAATGATAAACAAAGAGAAGAGTTTTATAATAATAATCCTAAATATAGAGATATGTCTGATGAAGAAGTAGCTAAAGATATTGCTAAAAATAGTGCTGATATTACTTTTGCTGAAGATTGGGTTAATGTTTTTTTTGACGTATGGCAAGTTTATATTTTAAAGAACTTATGGAAAAATGCTTTAAGTGGTAATACAACTAGTTCCAGACTTAGAAATTTAAATATTGCATTTAATAGTAATATTGATGATGCTGCTGCAATTACTAATGCTTTAAGTAATAAAACTACTAAACAAGCTATTACTAGTACATTAAAAGATGTGGGTAATGATATTCTTCATGGTGCTAGAGTTGAATGGACAGAAGGTATTGAAGAAGCTATTAATTATATAGCTAGTCAAGATGGTTTATATAATGGTAAAAAAGTATTTGATAAAGATATTCCTCAACAAACTATTAAAGATTATCTTCAAGACCCAATGTTATGGGAGCAAGCATTTTGGGGTGCTCTTGGTGGTATCACTTTTAGTACTGTTATGAATAAAACTGGAAAATTTATTAATAAACGTCTTGATAAAGATTGGACTTCTGCTGAAAAACAAAGAGAAAATGAAATTCTTGGTCGTACTGCTACTTTTCAAGCATATCAAGAAAGACTTAATAGTATTGCTAATGGTAAAAATCCATTTATAACTATTACTGATGAAAATGGTCAACAGGTTAATCCAGATATTATTACTGGTACTGAAGAAGAACTTCGTAATATAGCTGAAAAAGAATATATGGATAATATTATTATTAATTCTATGAATGCTGGTAATTTAGGACTTCTTGAAAGTTCTATTAATAGTAAAGAATTTAATGATAGTATTACTAATAAACTTGGATTACAACAACAAGAAAGTAGTGAACTTATTAATAGATTTAAAAATGAAATTAATAATCTTAAAAATGAATATAATACTACTTTAAATAAAGTTAATAGACTTGGTGGTGGATTTGAAGTTGGTCGTATTATAGCTACTCAAATGGTTCATGCTCGTAATCGTCAAGAAAATTATAACAATCTTCTTAATTGGGCTAATGATGTTTTAAATCAAGATATTACAAATAATCATATTGAAGATGTTGATATTAATTCTGCTAAGAATGGTATTTATCAGCATATTATTAATAGTATTCAAAGAGATATTAAAACTATTCAAGATAACGCTGCAATTAATAATTCTGTTAAACAAGAACATATTGCTCAATTAAATGAACGATTAGATGCTATTAATAAACTTTATACCCCTATTGATATTGAAAATAAAAATGATATTCAATCAGCTATTCAACTTCAAAAACAATATAATGAAGTATTTAAAGATTTAGCAGAAGTTGTTAATGCTGAGATTAATGTTGAGGTTAATAAAAATCAACTTAATTTATCTGATGATAATATTAAATCTCGTATAACTTATCTTAATAACTTCTTTGATAATAGTCGTAAAAAGATTGTTAATAAAGCTATGGACGATTTACGTAATGCTTATAAACAATATGGTAAAGAATATGTCAATTCTGTTATTAAAGATGCTAATAATGGTAATAAACCAAATATAGATAAAATTATTCGAGATGCTTATGCTGCACTTGATTTAAGCTCTAAAGGTAATGAACATCTTAAAACTACATTAGAACAATTAGCTGAAATTGCAGAGATTGAAAACGATGTTAATAATATTCCTAAAGAGGAAGAAGTTGCTCCTACTAATCCTGATGTTAATGAAGTTAATGAAACTGATGTAGATGATACTAACTCATCTCCATCCTCCACGGGGAGTATAGCGGAGCGAAGCGAAGCGGTTCCTAGTGAGCCTACTAATACTGAACAACTTCAATCTCAAACTGAACAACCAATTTCTCAAGAACCTATTAGTACTCCTAAATCTGAAGTTAATAATACTCTTCCAGATGATGATTTCGAACGTGGTCAAATAGGTACTGATTTGGTTTATGAAAGTATAGCTGATTTAGAAGATTCTTTAGGACATGAATCAACTAGTAGTGATTTACTTAATGCTAGACAGTCTTTTATTGATAAACTTAGTCAAGCTGGATTTGAACAAACAGAAGCTGCTGATATAGTTAATAATATTATTGATGGTCTTACAGGTGGTAGTTTATATAGTTCTGTTCAAGATGATAGCACTAGACGTTTATTACTTAATGCTACTTATGCCACTGTTACAGGTAATGAACGCAATATAGAAGCTGTTATGAATGATTTTGCTAATAGTGTTGATAGTGAAGGTAATACTAGAGGTAAAATTGTTAATGATAAAGTCTATCTTAGTATTGGTCAATTAGTTGAATATATAGATAGTGTTACGGGTAATAAAATTATTAAAAATTACTTGTTTAATCAAATAAAAAACTATCTTTACGCCAGTACTAATAATCAAGGTAAATATCGTGCTACTGACGAATCAACTATTAAGAAACTTAATGCTAGACAATTTGTTCAATATGTAGATGGTATTGCTAAAGAACGTCTTGAAAGACTTCAAGTTGAACATACTAATAATGTTAATCTTAAGTATATAGTAGAGAATGAAAATGTTAAAGCATTTACTTCTATTAAACAAGGTGATTATCTAGAAACTGAATATGATAGTAAGCTTAGACGTATTAATATACTTGCTAATGGTACAATTATTGGTTATATAGGAGTTCCAAATATTGATAAGTTTGGTAATTATGATATGGTTAATCAAGGTTGGAAATATAATATTCATGCTGAAAATGGTCAAGTTGTTTCTCCACTTAAAGACGCTTTAATTAGTATTCTTGATGGTGATAGATTTGACGAAGAATTTATTGGTCATTTATATGAACTTGCCGTTAAAGAAGAAGTTACACAAGAAGAACTTGTTAATCTATTTAAAGAATTTGAAACTAAATATCCTGATATAGTTAGAGATTTTACTACTCCTGTTGCAAGTTTTGATTTAGCTGAACATCTTGTTAATCTTACTAAATATATATTTAATCAGCCTTATGAAAATAGTCATGAAGCTAGTATTAATCGTTGGTTTAATAATCTTCTTAATAGTTATGACCAAGCTATTACAATAGTTAAAGGTGACTTTAAAGGTAAAATTAGAGCTACTAATGTTAAATATGGAGTTCTTAATACTATTGATGATGCTAATGGCGAATGGAATGATGTACAAGAAACAGTAGTTAATTATAACGAAGATATTAACAAACTTGGTGTAGTTGTACAAGGTCAAGTATATCTTAATGGAGAAAGTAAACCAACTATTATTGAAAATCTTACTACTAATGGTATGCCTGTTATTAGTATTCCAAGTAGTGATGGTACTTCTCTATATGCTTTTTGTAAACAAGTTCCATTAAATAGTAATCTACTTAAAGGTGATGCTCGACGTATTATTAATTCTATTAAGAATGAAGTTAGTAATCTTTGTAGAGATTATATTAGTGGTAAAATAAGTTTTGGTGAACTTAAACAAAGTCTTGGAGATATATTTGGAAATAATAAACTTATTAACGGAGATAGAAATACTGGACTTCAAATTAGTATTAATCCTACTAATATAGGTTTTTATGTTAAAGGTGCACATTTTAATGGTAAAGATTACGCTTTTACTATTAATTCTGATGCTGGCAATTATAAACGTAATATTATTATTAATTCTCCTTATGTTGTTAATAGTGCTTTTAAAATAGGTAAAAGCTATGGAATTAATGTTGGTACTATTGATGAACTAGATAATGCTCTTCGTCCTGTTATTGATGAAATGTTTAATTATGCTCAATTTGCTATTAGTAAAGATTTTATTAATGATAGTACAAAAACTAATGATAAAACTAATAAATATATTTATCGTGAAAATGGTAAAACTATTATAAATATTGATGGTAAAACTTATAATTATAATAGTTATCAAGATTTTATTATTAGTAATGGTTTAGTTAGAACTAAATTAGCTAATACTAATACTAATGAAACTGCTGGTAATTGGCAAATAGATATTCATTCTAAACTCGATATTACTTATGAACTTGAGGGTAGACCCCCCGTGGAGGATGGAGCAATACCTGAACAGCTATCAGAGTTCATGTTAGATGATACTCTTAATGCTATTAATTTTAATGCTTTTGAATCTGCTATAACTGCTAAGAATTTAACTCATGGACTTAAAAAGTATTTTGCTAATGACCAAACCGCTATTGATTATATTAATGCTCTTCAAAAGATTGGTATATTGCCTAAGAATATTCAAGTTGTAGATAGTATTACTGATAATAATGGTAATCAAGTTAATGCTGTTTATCATCGTGATACAGATACTATTGGGCTTAATCGTTCTGCTATTGCTGGTCAAAGAGTTTATCGAGTTGTTAATATTATACTTCATGAAAGTTTACATAGACAACTTTATACTAAATATAATACTGAACAAGCTATTGCTTTAGTTAAACCTATTTATGATAAATTTGAAGCTTGGCTTGATGCTCAAGATGATTCTACTAAAGAAAGACTTAAACCTTATCTGTTTGAGAACTTTAATACAAGTGAAGCTCTTGAAGAATTTCTAGTTGAAAGTATTACTAGTAATGCTCTTATGACTGCACTTAATGAAATTAAATATGATAATAGAAAAGTTAATAAACGTAAGACTTTATTTAGTAGACTTCTTGAAGTTATTGCTGATATGTTAGGTATTAAAATTAATGAAGATAGTTTATTAGCTGCTGCTAGAGATGCTTATAAAACTATTAAGAAAATGCCTAAACAAACTGAACAAAATGTTATTCAAGGAACTTTTCAGTTTGAAGAAGAAACTGCTAGTACAGAACAAACTGAAAATCCTAATGAAGATAATAGTCAAGATTATAATTATAATAATGATAATCTTAATGATGGACTTGATATGTTTAGTAGTGTTGATGATGATGTGGTGTCAAATATGGCTGAATTGACTAGCCGTTTACCAATAGACCAACAGCCCGAATTTGCCACTTTGCTTGACACAGGGCGCATCAGTTTTAGCTGTATGTAGAATTAATCGAGTAAAGATAAAAGTCGCTTAAAACGAAAGAAAACAGCCTCTATGACGATGTAATAAAATTTTACTTTACATTAGTCATAGAGGTATTACTATTAATGAATTTAAACTTAAATATAAACTTATGAGTTGTGGAAATATTAAACTTGTAGGATATAATAATCTTAATAATGTTATTATTAAAGAACATGGTTCTAATAATGCAGATTATTATAGTCTTATAGCTATGGTTGAAGACCCAATCTTTAAGAAGATTGTAGCTGATAGAAATATTAATATTAAAACTTCTGGAAGACAAGCCTATAATGCTCTTCTTGAAGCTAGAGCTATTAAACTTCGTAATATGGATGATATAGCTTCTGTTGCTGAAAAAGAAGAACGTGGTTTGTTTAGTACAATTAAAGCTAGAGATACAGCTATTACTTATATGGCTGATATTATGAATAAACTTAGTTTTAATTTTTTATATAATGGTGCTCCATTAAATTTTAATGAAATTAAAAAACGTACTAATGAAACTGTTATTAATGCTGGACTTAAACGTGCTAAGAAATTAGCTGGAAATGATGAAACTAGAAATAATGAACTTAATAGTTTTATTAATAATCCAAATCCTGCTACTAAAATTAATGGTCTTGGTGCATTTCTTCGTAAATATGGTGATGCTCAAGATTTTAATTATGGTGCATTACTACGTTCATTAACTAATACTGAATTTAATGAAGCTCTTTTTAATAATAAAAATGTAGCTAAACTTATTAAACGAGATGAATTATATCAAACTACTGATTATGAAGAATTAGGCGGTTATCTTGATGAAACTTCTACTGAAGGTGATGAAAATAGTATAGATGATGGTATTGATTTAATGACTCAACTTTGGAATTTAAGTATTGGTGAAGTTAAAGATTTTAATAAACACGTAGAAGAAATTATTAAATATCATCTTGCAAGTTTACCTAAACTTACTGCTGCTTCTCAACTTGATAATGGAAGTTATCCTTTTGATACTAATAATGAATTAGGAGTTGTTACTTTTTCTGATGCTAATTACTTATCTAAAATATTATATGCTAGTGCTGATACTAGTAATGTAGATAATTTTATAGCTAGTCTTAAACGTATATCTGAAACTATTCCAAATTGTGAATGTTTAATTCAATTACATGATTTACTTAGCAAAAATAAAGTATTTGCTAATAAGTATATGATGGTGTTTAATAAACCTATTATATCTAAAATTGAAACTTATATTCAAACTGATTCTAATGGTAATAGTTATGTTCGTGCTCGTGTAACTAACCCTAATACTGATTCTCGTACTATTTTACAGAATACTTTTTATAATAATGTTAAGAATAATATTATTACTAATCGTGTTCCTACTGCTCGTGAAAAGTTTCGTATATATGATAGATATAAAAATACTCCTCATGCTAATCTTTATTTATATGATGCTTTTAAAGAAATATTTCCAGATATTAATCAAGCTAGTTTTAATTTAGCTATTGCTAAGATTGGTCGTGTTGCTATGGCTAATAATATTATCAATTTTGCTAATGTTATTAATCGTACAGTTGAAAACTATAATAAATATGTAGAAGCACTTAAAAAAGATAAAGGAACTAAAATGCCTGATAGTTTTATTAATAGAGGTGATACTTCTATTATATATCAAATGGCTGATGTTTTTAAAGATATTATTTATATTCCTGTTGAACTTAATTCTCGTAATCCTGAAGGTAATTTAAGTTCTGATGTTATTAATAGAAGTTTTATTACTAACATTGCTAAAATTATTAATGATGATAAATCTACTGTTGAAGAGCAAAACGCTATGGCTGAAGCTTATGCTAAACAAAAGTTTGCTAGTCATCAATATGATTATAGTAATTTACTTCTTGAACATAGGGATAGTAATGGTAATATAATTAATTATGGATTATTTAGAAGAGTTGGAAATGGAACTCCTAAACTTACCGAATATGCTCGTAGTATGTTTAAAACTTCTCTTCTTAATGGTATTAGCGAATTAGATAATAACAATAATGACTTATATCGTAGTATGAGTGATGGTGATTATTTAATTACTGCTATGGGATTATTTATGACTGATATTAATAATTCTGAAACTCCTACTGCTAATTATTTACTTCCTATACCTAGTGATGCTCCTAAAAACTTTACTATTACTGCTCCTAGATATAGTCTTGCTGGATTACGTAGTCAACTAGAAGATGGAACTAAAATTATAAATAGAGAACATCCATTATTTAAACAATATTATAATATAGCTATTCAAGAACTTACTAATATGGCTCAAGCTGTTAATGTAATGTTTAAAACTAATGCTAATGGTAATCCTATTTTAACTAATGGAGATTTTGAATTTAGTGATACTTATAATAATAAACCTGAACATTTTTATAATCAATACCATAAAGATGGAAAAGGTAATGTATTTACTACTAAAGATGGACACAAAGTTTTAGCTGGTAGAATATTTAGTTTTAAACGTTTAGTTAGTAAAATTACTCCTAATAGTAATGGAGCATTTAATGAACTAATTGGATATGGTAAGACTATTGACATCCTCTACGGGGGGTCTACACGTGGACTTAGCTATGTTAATAATCAAGTAGTTATTAATGCAGAACAACGTATTGCTCTTGAAGATGCTGTTGCTGATTGGTTAAATGAATATATAACTAATGGTTATAAAGAACTTAAAAATAAATATGGTACATTTATTGATGATAGGATTAATAATGAATCTTTAGCTGAATTTCTAGTTAATGATTATCTTGTTAGAGATAGTATATACGATATGTATGGTGGTGACCAAAGTTTTTATAAGAATGGTCAAGCTATTCTAAAACGTATTAAAGAAGTACAAGCTAGTGGTAATCCTTTTGGTAATACTGATTTTACTAAAAATGATTTAGATATAGCTACTGATTTATATGATATAACTATCAAAGGTAATGCTGTTACTGTTCCTTATACTGTTAATGGAGTTACTAAACGTAAAAAAGTAGTTCTTCAAGATAAATTTAGGGGTGTTACTATTTATAATACTTTTAAAGCTTCTGATAAAGTTGTTATTGATAGACTTGATAATCAACTTAAAAAAGCTGGACTTGATAAAAAAGATAGAGAACGAATATTAGAACCATTTAAAGGTGGTGTTAATGCTAATGATGCTCAATCTTATATTACTCTTGAAGAATGGATTCGTCGTATTACTGCTGCTGGTGAATTAGATAAATATGCTGGACTTATTCAAAGTCTTACAGATGATACTCCAATAGATAAAATTGATTGGACTAAATTTGCTAATAAAGTTCAAATTCAAAAGAATTTCTATTATGATTTATATTATGATACTACTGTTGGTATTGAAGTTCCTAGACAAGTAAAGAATGCTGAGTTTGTTCTTATTCCTAAACTTATTAAAGGAACAGAACTTGAAAAAGTTTATAATATAATGACTAATAGAGATATTCATCAAATTAATACTGTTGAAACTGTTAAAGTTGCACAACATAATCGAATGACACTTTGGAATAATGATGGTGTTTTAACTGATGAATCACTTAAAGAATTTGATAATAATGTATTTGATAATTCTGAACTATTTAGTTATAATTATCTTTATCGTCAGCAAGAAGTTCCTCAACATATGGTTGATGCTAGTAATAAAGCTGCTATTCAGATTATGAAGAAAATGCTTGATAATCTTCCTAATCGAACTGAACTTAATGAACTTAAAGATAAAGTATTTAATAACTATGTAGCTAATATTAGAAATAGTTTTGAAAAAACTTGTGCTGAACTTGGTATTGGATTAGATGATAATGGTCATATTGATTTAAATTCTAATGGTACTATTAAAAATCTTAATCGTTTTGTATTTTTTGATAGATTTAAAGAAAATGCTCAACAACAAGGAGTTGAGAAAGCTCTTCTTGAGTTTTTCGATTTAGATAGTGCTGGATTTAATAATCTTCCTTTATTTTTGTCTAATATTAATAGTAAACTTGAAAGTATTGCTAATAGTTATTTTAATACTAATATTACTAGGCAACTTATTAGTGGTTGGCATGCTGCTCAGTTATCTGATTTTGGTTTTAAAGTTGATAAACAAACTCAAACAGATAGTAAACTTCAATATAAAAAGATTGGAGAAGTTGATGGCACTCTTGTTTATTATACTGAAATTAAACTTCCTAGATGGAGTAGTAAACTTAAAGGATTAAATATTGAACAAGTTCCTGATAGCTTACGTACTATGATTGGTTATCGTATTCCTACTGAAGGTAAACAATCTATATGTATTATGTATGTTAAAGAGTTTCTTCCAGATGCTTATGGTAGTACTGTTGTTGTTCCTGATGAATGGGTTACTCAAACTGGTTCTGACTTTGACGTTGATAGTGTTTATGGTATGTCTAAAACATTTAATCTTGTTAAAGGTATTCCAACTGAAATTACTCATGCTAGATATACTAAAGATGAAGTAGGATATATTAATTATGTTAAAGATAATGTAGATAAAGCTAGTCGTAAAATTCTTGGTAAGACTTATAATAAACAAGGTAATATTAGAGCTTCTTTAAAAAATAGCGAAGATGCTATTAATGCTACTCTTGAAGGTTATAATGGCAATCTTAAAGTTGTTGAAAAAATTGCTAATGATGGTGGACTTAAGTCTTACGAATCATACTTAAAACTCCCCGTGGAGGATACAAGTAGTCAAGCTGCTAGAACTAATGCTATTATTCAATCATTTATTGATATACTTAATAATCCTGCTGCATTTGAAGAAAATACTACTACTTCTAATTTTGAAAATGTCAAAGAAGCTAATGAAACTTATGCAGAAATAGTTGGTGCTAATAAAACAACTGTTGCTCCTAGTGATTTCTTTACTCAACTTGATTGGTTTGATGCTGCTACTTCTGGTATTAAACTTAAAGGTATCAGCGTTAATCGAGATACTTTTATGAGTATTGGTAATGTTACTAAAGCTAATCATAGTGAAGGTATTAAAGTTATGTACACTACTGATGTGATTAGTGAACAAGAAGCTGTTAATAGATATGGTAAAGAAAATGTTGAAACTATTGGTAATAAACATATTCGTATTACTCATAAGAATTTTGGTTGGTCTGGAGATGATAAGAATGTTGATGGCTATTTGATTAATCCTTATAGTTCTCAGACTACTGCTCATATTCTCGATGTTATGAAAGAGGGGGCTATACATAATGAAAATACTTATACGTTTAATGCTTTCAAAACTATTGTTGACTTTGGAAGTAATTATGATACTGCTATTGGATTTATGTGGCAACCTGCTATTGATATACTAGTTCGTAAATGGAAAGAAACTAATAGTGTTCTTGCGGAAGGTACTAAAAATCCTCTTACTGAAGCTATTAGAGAAGTTGCTCATAGTCTTGGTTTTGGTGAAAAAGTTAATTTTGCTGGACGTAAAAAGCTAATTGAAACTATTGATAAAAGTTATGGTGAAACTTTCAAGAAATTATTCAATTTAAGCGTTTCTGACGCATTTTCATCACCTGACCTTATCTTTTCATCAGACGCATATAAATCTCGTCTTAGAGGAGAAATGAATGGGGTTCAGCAGGCTTTATTTGACCTTTATGTTCTAGCACAATTCAATTGGTTAAACTCAATCGGACAGGATATAAGTAATAATCTTAATATTCTTAGTGCTGATAAATATGGTGCTAAACAAAGTTTTTATGCTAGTGATAAAGTATTTAGAGATGCTAGAACTGTTATTGAGAATAGTAATATTTATGCTCCATCCTCTACGGGGAGTCAAACCTTGCTGTTAGAAAGTGTCTTTCCTGATATTAGTGGTGGTATAGATGCGTTTATTAAATCAGATATATCTAAAAGTAGTTATCCTAGTTTAGCTGCATTTTTACAAATGAGTACTGCTCTTAGTGTTAAAGCTACTCAACAAGTATTTGAAACTGCTAATCCTGTATTTATTGATTATGTATATAGAATAGCAGAATGGACTAAAGGTGGAATAATGACTGAAAAGTTATATAATGACTATAAAGATTATCTTATTAATAAACTAGAAGTAGGTAATAATGGTAGTTCTTATCTTAATTTACCTGTTACTATTGTTGATGGTAATTTTGTTCACCCTAAATTCATTAAAGAATATGGTACTGGTCAATCTAGAGCTTTAGAAGTTGGACGAGTAAGTGGTACATTAGTTAATATTAAAACAGATGATGTTGTAGTTAAAAATATATTTGAGCCTACACAAACTGAAATTGATGTATTTGCTAGACTTACTCCTGCTCAGAAAGTTGATTGGATTAAACGTAATTTTAGTCAAGATGGTAGTGTATTTGAACATATTGAAATAGTTGCTAATGATGAAAGAAATAATCGTCGTAATGTAAATATTCAATATATTAATTATATACAAGGTGATATTACTAATGATGAAGCCCATAGATTGTTTGATAGAGCTTGGAATCATCCCAATCCTCTTATTAAACTTGCAGCTCTTGATTTAGTTAAATATGCTTTTATTGTTGAAGGTCATAAGTTTAGAACTAGAAATATTAGTAGACTTATAAGTAATACTCCCCTTAGAGGATTGAGTGAGGGCGGAATAGCTATTGGAGATATAGCTATGAAAGGTATTAATAGTTATGGTTTTGTTGATAAAGATAATGTTGAAGATATAATTGGTTTTATTCGTAAGAATTATAATAGTTTTAATTGTCCTAGTTATACATTTAAAAGACTTACTAATAATAAAATTAATTATAGTCTAAAAAGAAGTGGTATTATTACTTTTAATGGTCAAGAAAATCTTGATAATGTAGGAATAATAAGAAATGGAGATGCTGTTAATGTTATTAGAATTAATAGAAATTTATATATTAAAGGAACTTATGATGGAACTTTAGCTTATTATCCTATTGATAGACTTGAATCATTTGAAACTTATAATAGTATTGAGCCTAGTATTATAGCTAATAATAATATTCATAAACCATTAGCTGTTCTCCTTTATGATGGTCTTACTCAACAAGAAAAAAGAGATAAATTTATTGATGGTATTAAAGATAATATTAATGAAGCTGTAAATAAAGATTATAAAGAAGTTCCTGAACTATATGGTAAATATATTTCTGATGAGTATTTCCAGCCTTTTATGAATACTCCTTTTGAGAATAATACTATATATACTATTAATGGTAAATTTTATCTTAATATTAATGGAACTACTGCTATTAATTTAAGCGATGATTTAAAACAGTATAAAACTAAATATCCTAATATTGAAGATAATAAACTTGGATTATTTATTGAAATTAATGAAAATGAAATAGATAGAGTTACTAGTAATACTGATAGATATAGTAGTATTGATGACCAAACTCCTATTGGTAGATTTGCTAAAAATGCAAGTTTAATTATTTCAAGAGCTGTTCGTCATGGACAACCTGCTGCCCAGAATGTTCTTAATGCTTTAAATAATGCTGAAATTAATTATCTTGATAGTAGTAGTCTTTCTGATAATTCTGAATTTTCATTATCAGTTATTGCTAATTATATAGATGTTGAAGCTAATAATATTCTTAATGATATTAATCGTTTTATTAAAATTGATGGTATCGATAAACCTATTAACGATAAAGATGTTATTGGTAAAGTTCTTAAAGATGAACAACTTCAAAATCGTTTCTTAGATGTTATTCTTAGTGCTAATACATTTAAGAATAAATACAAACTTATTAGCGAAATTGATATTGATAGTACAAATCTTGATGATAAAACTAAAGAGAATATTAGAAAGATTCAAAAATTAGTTAATCAAGTTGATTCTAATACTACTGTACATTCTGCTAGAAAAGATTGGTTTGAAAGATGGATTCAATTACGTACTACTAATCCTAATTATATAAGTGGTCTTATGAAAGAATTTGATGCTTATGGTGATACTGGATTTATGGATTATTGGATACAAGATATTCGTGCTAATCGTAACTTTGTATTGCAGAATATACTTAAAGATGTAATGGGTACTGTTGAAGAAGGTCGTCTTAATGGTATTAAAGAATCTAATGACTTTAGAAATTATCTTAAAGAACTTAAATCTAGAGCTGCTAAAGATGGTAAATCTGTTAGTCTTGATAGTATAATTGATGATGATGGTAGATTAATTCAACCTAATAATCCTATTTGGGAAGAAAAGATAAAGAAATATAGAGATGCTGCTATTGAAGCTGAACAAAAATTTGGTATAAATAGTGTTGAACATCTTATTGCTTTATCTAATAAAGCTAAATTTATTGATATGACTACTATTCATCATCTTAAACCAATTACTGTTCAAGATGAAGATGGTAATGATGTTACTATTGAATATTCTACTTATATTATAAATCTTGAAAGAAGTTTATTAGGACTTAAAAAAGAAGATAATGGTATTCCTAAAGAATTTGCTGAATATAAAAGACTTAATGGTAGAATACGAGATATTCTAAGTCAAGCGACTGATAATGTTACTACGCAAAGTCAAGATGAAGAACTTGGACGTATATACGCTCAAATGGATAGTCTTACTAGTCTTTACGATGAAGATGGTAATAAAAAAATTGGTCATGATTTAAATGTAGCTGAAAGACTTCGTGCTTATCAAACTAATATTCGTAAAATTAAAGAAATGTTCTATGATAAGCAAGCTAAAGAAGGATTTGATTCTAAACTTAAAGAACAGCTTTCTGTTATTAGTAAATATGAAAGTCAACGTGATGCTAATGGTAATCTTCTTATTAGTATGGAAGAACTTATGAAAGTTCCTGAATATCGTGAAGCTAAAGAATGGATTCGTAAGAATACTAGATATATTCTTGATATTAAAGATATAGAAGATTTAAATTGGGCGTTTGAAGAACTTAAAGATGCTAATAAAGGTAATAGTGTTCTTAATCTTGCTATTAGAGAATTTCAAGCTAAAGATGAATTTAACGTAGTTGATGGACGTAAGATACCTGAAGAACGTGCAGCTCTCATAAAAGCTGAAACAGTTAGAAAATATAAATATACTAAAGGTAATGGTATGCCTTATGTTGGTATTATTCGTTCTGCTGAAGATGAATTAAGAATTTATCGTGCTGATTTCTATAATTATCTTACAGGTAATAAATCTAAGAGCGAAGAAGAAATTAATGTAGGAGAAACTATTAATAAAATACTTGAAAAATATTTTGATAATGCTACTAGAACTCTTAATACTGCTGATATTAGTCAAGAAGATTTAGAACAACTCAAGACTGGTTTTGAAGTATTTAATGAAATTACTAGAGGAGAAAAGAGTACTGATAAAGCTAAAGCAAAACGTGTTGCTGAATTTATTGAAAGTGAATGTGATGTTACTTATAATCGGAAACAATATGAACTTGATAAAAATAGAGCTTTTGCTAAAGGTAAAAAGTATTATGATAAATGGCTAGAAGTATTTAGTGAACAAGTTGAAGAAAATGGAACTATTGCAGAAAGACCTAATCGAACTATTTATGGTATTATTAAACCTAAAGATTTAGATAAATGGACTGATATTGATAGAACTGCTGCAATTAATATTCTTCAAAAGAGAACTAGAGAAACTACTACTCAATATTACTATATAAAAGAAAGAGAAGTTCTTGACAAATATGGTATTGATAGTGTTGAATATAAACAATGGTATAGAGATAATCATTATTTTGACCCATATACTCGTACTATTAAACCTATTCGTATTTGGACCACTATGCAAATGATTAAAGATGATGGTTCAGCTGTTGTTGGTAATTATGAACCACGTATTAATCAAATGCATATTACTCCTAAAGAAGAACTTGTTAATCCAGAATATAGTAGTTTTGTTAATAAATACAAAATAGGAACAGGATATGATAATCCTAATTATACTAATCTTAATGAGTATCAACTTGAACTTATGAATAAAGTAAATGAACTTATGAAAAAGTATTGTTTTACTAATAGTAATAAGCGATATGTTGATATGGGTTATCTTCCAGCTTTGCCTAAATCTAAAGATATGACTGCTAAAGATTACTTTGAGCAAGCTCTTAGTTTTCTTGGTTGGACGGCTAATGCTCCTAATAATACTAGTTGGAGAAATAATGAAGATTTAACTTTTGATAAAGATTATGATATTCCTAATCCTAGATTAGTTCAGTTAGTTAATAAAGATACTCAACAGTTGCCTACTATACCTAAATTTAAAGAACCTAATGAAAGTGATGAAGAATTTAGTAAACGTAAAGCTGCTGCTATTAAAGCTAGAGGTGAGATTATTGAAAAGAATAATAAAATTCATAATGATATTCTTAATCGTAATTGGGAAGAAGTATTTAATAGTTTCTTAATTGAAAGTAATAGATATAATGCTGTTAAAACAGTTAAAAATCTTCTTTATACTGCTGACCAAATTATTACTAGTAATACTGCTTACGATATAAATTATAAAGGTAGTATAAGTGAAAATAGAGAAGCTAGTGCTGGTGGTGAAATTGAATATAAACAAGAAAAACAAACTAGAACTAGTGAACATCTTAGAAGTTTTATTCGTCGTCTTGTATTTGAACAATATAAAGATAATAAAACTCCTAATCTAGTTAAACTTGGTTCTCTTGCTCAAAACATTGCTGGTAGTAAATATATGATGATGAATATAACTGGTGGTATTGCTAACGTTCTTACTGGTTCTAGTAATATATTTATGGAACGAGCTGCTGGTGAATATATTAATCTTAAAGATTGGGAAGCTGGTAAATCTGAATGGATTAAAGGAACTGTTAGTTATATGGCTAATATGTATAGTGAAAATAGTAGTACACTTCAAGATGCTATTATTAAACTTAGTCATGTAGTTGATTTTGATAGAGTAACTGAAGTTAGTACTGCT
>ULRZ01059162.1_pt1 | contig 34267 bp, 14 predicted proteins | sample 1955861 | NCBI WGS metagenome assembly ULRZ01 (sample SAMEA4835694, study PRJEB28245) | human gut metagenome | biome: gut microbiome; material: fecal sample | place: Denmark | collected 2008 | reverse complement strand
AAACAAGTTAGCACAAACTAAAGCTACTGGGGACAGAAACATATTCCAACCAGTAACTGAACGTGAGTACAATAAAGTATGGGATGAAGCAGTTAAGAATAGGAAGGACTTCGGATATGAGGATGTAACTCCCAGAAGGAATATATATACTGCTCCGATTCCAACTGAAATTACTGTTACTCCTAATTCCATTACAGACAAGAATGCTAGATACTTGTGGGAGCTTGTTAACCCTCCTAAACGTAGTACTGCTCACATTAAGAGAGAACTTCCTAAGAAGCAGACTAAGCCTAAGACTAAAAAGAAATCTAAGGATGATAGAGTTACCAAGAAGGCAGATGGTGGATTGTTAATTCCTAAATTTCAATCTCCTGCTGCTCCAATACAACGTCGTAACGTTAGGTCCGTAGATGATTTAAGTTGGAATAATGATATACTTAATAGTTTAGGACTTAAAAATACTCTAGGTAATATAACTCCTGCTAATGCTAGTAAGTATAATAATATGCAGGGAGATTATGCTAAATTAGGATTTGGTACCTCTAAACCTGGTGACACATCTCTTACATATGATCCTAATGCAGCTGCTTATCAAACTACATTTAATAATCTTACTTCTGTTAATCAAGATACCATGTCTGATTTAGTAAGAAGAGGACGTATTACTGGTAGAGGTGGCAGCTCGGATAAAGGGACACAGTGGACAGCAGATGGACTTAAGGGAGATCAAACGTTCTTAAGACATTTAGGTACGGCAGCTACTACTAAGGAGGGAATGGATGTATTGAGATCTTTAGTTCCCGATGATATAGATGTTATTAAGAATTTAAATCAAGGTATGGTAAATTTTATGCCTAAACTAAAGATGGCTGGTATTACTGATGGTAAAGGATTTAATATTCCTAATACTCCAATTGCAACTACAGGGTTATTAGACGAAACAGTTCCTGACGTAGAAGCTACTCCTCAAGATATTAAAACTACAAATAATTCAGGTAGTTATAAATTAAATACTAAGGGTAAAGCAGCTACTAATATACTGTCTGGTTTAAGAACACTACCAGAAGATATTATTGCTTTAGGTAGGATGGTTGGGGGGTTAAGAGCTAATCGTAGAGCCGCAGATAAATATAAAGAAGGATTAAAGCCACTATTAGTAGATACCTATGAGAATGTAGTACCTATTACTGGTAACTATCTTGCTAAAGTATCAGCTGATAAGCAGGCTTCTAATCTCACCTCGTTAGCTGCTAGACCTAGAACTTCCGATGGCTCTTTACAGTTAGCTGGAGAGTTAGAAGCTGGTAACAGAGCTGCCCAGATGAGATTCCAAGGAGATATGGCGGATGCAGATATGTTTAATAGAACTAGAACATTAGCACAACAAGAATCCGACGCTGCTAAGGCTAGAAGAACTGATGTTGCCAATAGAAACAGAGCTTCAATGTTACAAATTAATGCGGCTAAGAAACAAATTGATTCTGCTAGAATTACTAATAACTATGAAAGAGTAATTTCTCCTTACTTAGCAGGCATTGAAGGAAGATTTAGACAGAATAGGGCAGCTGGTAAGCAGTTCGATTTAGAACAGGCTAGACTAGCTAGTGCTACTAAATATAGACCTCAATTACAAGCATTACGAGATAGATATCTTGAAGCTCAAAAGAACAATGATCAAGAGGGAATGAAAGCTGCTATGAATGATTATTATCGATTAGTTGATGCCCAGAATCAGGAAATGTTAGCTCAAAGAAAGAAACTAACTCAGATGCCTTGGTTGTTTGAGCAAGTAAATCCAGTTCAAGCTAAAATACCTTATAATAAATCTGGAGCTAAAATGAATTCAGCTGACAGAATAATAATGCAAAGAGCAAGAGACTTTAATAAGAGAATGCTAGAAGATAATAAACAACTCCATAAGAATATTAACGAATCTAAAAAGCAACAAGCAGATTTAATTAAGCATATGTCTTCTTTAACTGCTGAGCTGATTAAGAAAGGAATGTCATGGAAATAATTAATAAAGTTAAGAAGCTACAAGGCGGGGGTATTCCCGCCTTCGTTGGCTACACTAATGTTCCACAACCAATGCCTAGTGCTCCATATACAGAAGGCTCTAATAATGTGGAGAGTACTAAAGATAAGGCAGAAGGTATAGATAAGAGCCTATTACAAGCTCTATACAAAGAAGGCCTCATTAGTGACGTAGATGCTGTAGCTTCCGAAGTAAGTAATTTGTTTGCTAATAGGAATAATCCGTTAGATCCAAATTCTACTGCAACTGCTTATAGACGTACACTACAGTTAATGGCTAGACTTAGAGAGGGTAAGGAGCAGTGGAAGATGGCTATAGAAGAATCTAAGAAGAATGGTTCCTATGGTGAAATGGCAGTAAGTACAGATGGTAGATACTATGTGATGGGAGAAGATGGTCCGGAATTAAAATCTACTTTAGAAAGAGGTGATAGAGTACTTACTAATGCAGATTTAGCTGAACTGAGAGCTAATAATGTCCCATTTGCTAATAACATATCTACTACTATAGCTAATGGTGTTAGTATGGAGAGTATTAATAAGACTATTTGGGAACTTATTAGTAAAATTGGAAAGGATAGTACTTCAAAAGAATTCTTTAGAACCAAGAAAGGCCAGGATATAAAAGACGGTATTGATGAATTATTAGCTGCTGGGGAGGATGGTGTTTATAAAATCACAGAGAAGAATACAGACCAATCTAGGAAAGCTGTAACTGCTTTAAATTATTTAATCTCTGTAATGCCTACTAATGCTAAGGCATTATTAAGAGGTAAAGCTGCATTAGCCGGATTAGACCCTAATAAAGGTGCTTATAAATTAGTGGCTGATATGGTTGCATCTGGAATTGACAATACTAGTGAAATTGGAATTGATTTTGATAAAGCTAATACCGATAGTAATGGTAATAAGAAGACTTTGAGTATGAAACCCATAATGTCTTATTATGCTGGAGAGAATGGAGTAGAATCCACTTACATAGTAAATCCGGGTCAAGGATATCAAATGCATACTGATGCAGTTATTTATGGGATGCCATTAGACCAGAAAGGTGACGTAGTTCCGCAAGGGTCATTACAATCTTTATTAAATTCAGGAATTGGAGGTATAGTTGATACTACTTCTATTTCTCTAGGAAATCAGAGAGTAGATTCTTCCAATCTTGGGCAGGTACTATATGATGGCACACAATTAGCTAGGGCTATACTACCATACACATATGATGCTAATGGTAAGATTGTCCCAGATTTTGAATTAATGCCGGAATTTATAGAGGCTCAGAAAGAAATCAAGGAGCGAGGCAATAATATAACTGCCGTTGAGCTATCACAGATATTGAATACTCACAATTTAGGAGATTATATGTATCAAAATAAAGATGGGGAACTTATATGGAATCCTTCTAAGTTCCGACCATTCCTAATGACTAATGTAATAGCTGGAGGTAGTGATAGCTGGATTGGTGGAAAGAGTGGAGTAATTGATGTAGATAAAGCAGGGGAAGGGTATATGACTAATATCAGAAGTATGCCTGAAGTAGACCCTGATAATATTAAGAATTTGTTTAAAGGTAAGTTAGGTATTACTCCAGAAAGTGAACTGTTTAGAACTGTAGCTTACATGCCTATACTTGAAAGTGCTGGTTTAGCTCTTAATGTAGCAGGTGAAGATCCAACAATTCCTGCGGATTGGGGAGATATGAGAATTATAAAAGGTAAAGCTGCTCAAGCTAAGAAGTTATCAACATTTACTGGAGCTAGTACATCTAAATTAGACTAAATATGAATAACGTAAAGAAACCTAATGATTGGTTCATAGCGCAGATAGATAATCCTTCGTTTACTCCTGGAAATTTTAGAGATGTAGGGTTAACTGCCGACAATACTGGATTATTAGATAGAAATACCTATAAGAATAGTAAATATGTCCAAGATAAATTTAAGGATGATGAAGGTAAGTTTGATGAAGTATCCTTTAATAAAGTGTATGATGCTGCCGCTCAAACTTATCAAAAGTTTGCTAATGATGAGTTTGAGGAAAGTATTATGGATGATGCTGATTGGGATCCTTATTCTCAGTTAAGACCAGAGGATGGTAAAGTTAGGGACATTAATTTTAATGTAACTAAAGTACTCAACCCAGATAGATTAAAGACTGGTGTATCTCAAATAGGAAGGACTGACAATAGAGAATGGACTGCCTCTGAACTAGCTCAAACTCAAAAGGTATACGACTATAAAACTGGGAAGTATAAGGAATATACACCTAATGATAATATACTATTTGGTAATCCAGTAGGTTTCTTAGCGTCATTAGGTGAACCTTTAGTTCTTGCACAGTGGGATGAAGATGGAGAACATACAGATCCATTTACTGGAAGAGTTGTTAAGCATAATAAGGGAGACTTAAAATATAACGATGAAGGTACTTACTACTACGAGACCCTAGGAGGAAGAGAAGCATACGGACGTAAATTTAAATCGGCATTTGATTCATTTACTGTAGATGGTTTGGCTGCTAATAAATATGATTTCTTCGATTCTGACGGACTTGATAAATCAGTTACTGGTACTGTAATGAAGACAGTAGCTGCAATAGCTCCTCTATTTGTTCCCTACGTTAATACTGTATATGGAGGTGCCATGATTGGTGCTCAATTAATGGATATTCTTCCTACAATCTATAAATCCACTATAGGATTAAATCAAGACACTCCTACTGCCAACTTATTACAGGGTATAGGCAGAACATTTAAAGGTTCTAAATCTGAATATTCTCAGCAGAACTTAATTTCAACTGAGAACTTCTTTGATTTAGTGACGGATGTAGCTTTGCAGTGGGCACAGCAGAGAACTATATTCCAAGGTATTCATAAATTACTTGGAACAGAGGCTAAACAAAGAGCTGCTTTAGCCAAAGCAGGAGAAGAAGCTGCCGAAATATTACTTAAGAATCCAGAGAAGTATAAGAACGTAGCTGGCAGTGTCATAGAAATGAATCAGCTAAAGGCTGCTAAAGCGTTTGAAACCATTCTTAAGAGAAATAATAGAATGGCAGCAAATACTGCACTTGGTTATATGGCAATGATGCAGGGTTTAGAAACCTTTGAGGATGCTATCGGCCAAGGAGCTACTAGAGCTGAAGCAGCTGCTATTGCATGGGGTACTGTTGCGGGCATGTATGCAGTTGATAGAACTGGTCTTGGCGAAATATTCTTCCCAGAACTTAAGACTTCCGTACCTGCTTACAGACAAGCAATTAAAGAGGTTGCAGAGGAAGTTAATAAGGGATTCCAGACATTAGCTAAATCTAATATACCACAACCTAAGAAGCTAGCTAAATTCTTTGATACAGCTAAAAAGAAGTCTTCCGACTATTGGTCTGATGTTAGAAATCATACTACTGGGTTTGCTCAGAAGATGCTTACTGAAGGTCTAGAGGAAATGTCCGAAGAAGCTGTAGTTGACTTAGCTAAAGCTACATTTAACTGGGCCCAAGAAATGGGCTTTACTGAGAGCAAGAATAAGTTAAATGCTGGAGAGAATGCATTTGAAAGATACGGAATGAGTTTCTTCGGAGGAGCTATTGGTGGCGCTATATTTCACGGTGTAGATGTGGTTAATAATCATAGAGCTACTAATGAGCAAACTAATCAAGAGCTTATATATCTAATCAGAAATGGGCGTACTAATGAACTAATAGAAGAGCTTAATAATCTTAAGAAGAAGGGTAAATTAGGTAACAAGAATCTATCTGCTACTAAGACTGAGGATACTAAGGAAGGTACTGTATGGACATCTCCTACTAGTGGAGCAGACAATCAAAATGAAGCAGTGTACAATCTCACTAAGAGCTACTTTCAACATCTAGATGCTGTTATTAACCAAGAAGGTATGGGACTATCCGACGAACAGCTATTAGACAAGATGGTAATGAGTGATGTTAGAATGAAGGCTTTAGCTAGCATTGAGGTATCCGATGGTCAGAAATTCGGTAAGGCTATTCTTAATGGCTATAATGGTAAAATGCTTCAAGATTTTAATACCCTTACTTCTAAAATAGTTGAGAAACGCAACGAAATAGCAGATCTGGAGCATAAGACAAATGACACAGACAAGAAAGGGTCAGTTTATCAAGCTGATTTACAAAGACTACAGCAAGAATATTCTGATTTACAACTTCAAAAGCAGAAATTCTTGGACGGCTCATTCTCTGAGTATTATACAGATCAAATGTTGTTTGCTATAGATAATTTAGCCAATCATCAGTATTACGCAGCTACATTTAAGGATTTTGCTGAATTTGATACTAAACAGAACTTCCAGGATTTATCAGAAGAACAAATAGAATCTCTGAAACCTAAATACGAAGCATATCTGAAGCAAGATAAGATGGAAGCTCTAGATGCTGCTTATGGTATATATAAGAAGGTTAATAAAGAGTTCTCTAACAAGCTTCAAGAAGGTAGTATCTCAGTTGATGAATATTACAAATTTAGAAAGGAAGTATTCTCAACTATGATTGATTTAAAGGCTACTATAGATAGACTTAATCTGGAGGATGTTACTGAGCAAGAACTCCAATCTAGATTTGGAGTAGACCGTAACATTGACTGGGTTCTTAATAAGAAGTTTACTAGACAAGTATTTGACAGAAAGGACAACGAATCTGATGAAGAGGCTGAAGCTAGGTTACAACAAACTGAACTGTACAACCAAGAAGTGTTAGGAAGAGTTCAAGGAGTAATTCAAATGGCACAAGGCTATGGATTTATGGATGCCGAGACTAAAGACTTACTACTTAGTGTTCTTGGTGATAAAATCTCTAACGAACGAGCAGTTATGACTGTTTTAGGTAATATGTTCGCTAATGGGATTATTAGTAGAAACGTCGATGCTAGTGGTAACTTACTTCCTGATCCATTGATGGATAAACTAATAGAAACATTAGAGAAAGTTAATGGAGAGAACTTAGAAGACATAAACAAAGAAATCCATGATGTTATTAATTCTGAAGAGTACAAGAAACAGCTTGTTAATGCAACTTTAGATTACTTTGATGCTATAGGAGAATACTATGAGTCTGAAGATGCAGATAATGTTATGGAGTACACTGAAGAGCGTATTAATAACATGGAGAAGATATATCAGGATGCTGCTAAAGAAATAAATAACGAAGTACTAGCCAACCCGTACAATGCAACAGTATTGCAACTACGTAGTGATGTGCTTAAACTTAAAACTAGTCCAGTGTATGATTATCTTCAGGATTTTACTAGAACTGTATTCGGAAGCACTTCTAATATTATAGACCTTATAGAGAATGAGCAACGAAGATTTGAGGCAGCTCCTACTATATCTGATTATGTTTTAGATGGCAACAAAGAGAAGGAAATAGAAGATGCTATTACAGCAATTAATATGCTTAAATCAGTAATCTATTCTAGTTCTACTGCTGATTTGGATATTGATAGGCCATTTGGACATAATGCTCTTATGAACCACTTCTTAGAAACATACTTCCCTAAAGAAGAGAAATATGGAGTTATTAGGGACGATGTAGCAGCCATGATGAATATAGAATTGGATAAAATTATTAATCAGTTGCTGTTCTTAACTGATTTATCTATAATGAATGGGGTAAATCAGTTTAGTAAACATGCTAGAACTGGTCAAAAGATATCTAAATTGCTATACGATGTATTAAGAGGTAATGGTAAATATGGATTCCTAAAAGACTTAGAATATAACGGAACCAAGTTATTTGCAGGTCTAGATGAAATATCTACCCCAACCTTGGACAATATTGACGAAGCAGCTTATGATAATCCAGCAATATCCGTCGAATTGGCTAACTTACAGAATAAGCTTTATGATACTTTCCATAAGATAGTATCTGAAAGTGGAGAATCAGTAAATACAGTACTTAAAGCTATGTTCTCTAATTTAGGGGCTAAATTCAATATGTCTAGTTTAGTAAATCAAAATAACACTAGGTTTAGCCCGGAAACAGAATATATAGAAGATTTTGACATTTATATGTGGTTGCATGCCACATTAGCATTTAAGAAGTCTGATTTTGATTACTATTTAAGAGAAACTCTTGCTGATTCAGAAGCTACCTATGCTCCCTTATTTGCCCAAGAATATGCTGCTTACATGTCTACAGCTATGGCAGTTAACCCAGAAGTAATGAATGCTGCCATAGATAATATTGATGTTCCTAAAGGACAACCCGGTAGTGAATTACTAAAGTACTTCAATACTGTAATGGTTAATGGTATCGGAGGTGCTGGTAAAACAGCAGTAATTGCTAAGTTGGTACAGGGAATTGTTACCAAAATTAACCCTAATTCTACTGTGTGGAAGGTAGGTCCGTCTGAGCAACAAGTTAATAACTTGGTAAGTTCTCTAGGAAGTGATGGAAAGTCTTTTACTGTAGAAGGTTTAATGAGACATGTCTTAGGTGATGAGACTTATGGTGAACTTAGTAAGGACATTAATAGCTCTAATACTGAATCTAAATTATATGACTTGGTAGAATTTAATGAACTTAAGCAAGGATACACTGTAGCAGTTGCTAAGTCTGATATAGAATATAGTGATAATGCTACTCCTAGATTGCTGTTTATTGATGAAGCTACTTGGGTTAATAGTGTTTATATGCAATTCTTATCTGATTGGGCATCCAAGAATGGTGTTACAATAATACTATTAGGGGATTTAAATCAGAATGGATATGAGAATGTAGAAACTAGTATATATAATGTTAAACCAACTGAAGCATTAACGGTTAGAACTCCTAAACTGGATATTAGCTTACGTATTACTAATGTTCAGAAAGACGATAATAATAAGCAGGTTAATGCAATTCTTAGTAGGATCAACTTTAACAAGGATAATGTGACCGCTGATAATGATGCAGAAGTTAGAGATAGAATATTCAATGAAATTACTAGTAATTTAATTCTGAAACATTATCAAGACGATGACAATCCACTAAATGGAGAGAAGATAGTAAATGAAATTTCAGAGGAAGATATTAAGGCATTATTGGAAGCTGATGGTGAAATAGGTTATGTATATGATAATGAAAACTCTCCTACATATCAGTTAATTCAGAGAATGAATGATAGTAGAATCAAGGTATACACTCCTAAATCTGTACAAGGCTCAGAAGCTGCTCACTTCATTATTGATGTAGACTTTGCTAAATACGATTCTACTGACTGGGCAGACCTTATTAATTTTGCTAAATCCTTCTATACTATGATGTCTCGTTCTAAAGAAGGAACTTACATTATTAATAATGGATTATCTGCATATGTAAAAGAGAAGAATCTTATTAAGGAAGATAGAACTTCTGTAACTCCTAGTCAGGAACGTATTATTAACACCTTCAAAGAAATCAGAATGGCTGCTTTGGATTCAGAATTGGAAGGGTATACTCCTTCTCCAATAAATTCTGAAGAAACACCTCAATCTCCTGAACCAGCTGCTAAAGCTGCTCCTTATACACCTAAAAGTCCTTCCAAACCTAAAGGAGATAATCCTATAGAGAATGAGTTATTAGGTAACTTGGATGGAAAGAAGACTACTGTATTAGATTCAGAAATAGAGGGTGTTATGTCTGGAATTAGGGCTTATGGATGGTATATGAGATATGGTATGTTAGAGAATGAGGACGGAACATTTGATAGAGTAGTTAAAGATGATATTATAGATGATTTAAACGTCTTTACTAAAAATGGAATTCATTACACTGCTAATCAATTGATTACTCCTAAATCATTATTGGTGGATATTAGAAACTACCTAACATTTGGTGAGAAGTTTGATGAAGATTTCTTACAGAGACTGTCTGATAGTGGTAATGCATATTTAGCTAAGTTAGGATTAGATGTATGGAATAATGGAAGTTTCTATCTTGAAGTTCGTAAAGACGATACTAGTACCACTGGAACAGATATAGCTAGAGACAAACAAGGTTATGATAAGACTAAAGTAGAGTCTACTGCATTTAATATTGTTTACAGAGTCAGTATAGATGGAGGTAAGGATATTCAGTTTACTATGGGTAAACTTACTAATCCAGACACTTGGCAGAAATGGGATAAAGCTCATGGTAACAAGTTAGATGCTGCTATATCTAAGTATAGGAAGTGGTATAAGAACATGCAAGAATGGTCTAACTCTAATCCAACATCTTCTAAATACTTTAAAATCAATAAATCTGACATTACATTCTCTAGGGCAACTAGACTAAAAGAGGTACCAGGTCAAACTTGGAATCTTAATGAGTTACAAGAAGCCTTTCCTAATGCTCTAATAAGTCCTATGTATGGATATACTGGACAGGGTGGTGTAGCTATGATCGATAAATCAGTCAGAGGTAAAGGTATAGTATTTGCAACTACTAATAAGCATCTCAAAATAGACGGGGAGAAAGTTACTGAATCAAATCTAGCAGATATGTATATCAAAATGCAGAAGAAGAGAGCAAGAGCATTTGATGAAGCTAAATCAAGGGGTCTTTCTAATGAAGAGGCAAATGCAGAAGTTGCAGATAGAGTACCGCCAATCATTAGAGCTATAGTAGCTACCCCTAATGGTTCATTTATAAATGACTACTTTACATTATCATTCAGTGATTTAACTAGTACTGACGATAATGGCAAGAGTAAACTTGATATACAGCAGGTTAAGGACTATATAGGTACATATGGAAGTAATACTACAGCGGCTAGAATGTTAGTAGCATTATGGAATTATCGAGCCGGACTTAACAACTTCTTAGATGCTTATAAGACATATATGTCTACTAATAATCTGAGTGAAGTAAGGGGACAGACTGAAGTTGATAAGTTCAATGGACTGCTAGACCAATCTGTAGTTAATGGGGCTAAAAGAGTTCCTTGGAATCCTTCTACTTATAATGGATTTATGTTTAGACTTACTTATGCTGATGCTATTAAGGCTAATGCTCCAGGTATGGTAGTTAGACCTATAAATCTTAGTGAGAATGAATGGAAAGAATTCAATGCAGGCAGTAAAGTATCTAGAAAACTTACTTATGGAGTATATATAGATCCAGCAGTTGCTAAGGCTCAATATACTATATTAAATGAAATATTTGATGTTTTAGGTAAATACATTTCACTTCCTAAGGATACTAATTTCACAATTAGAACAGAAGGAAGAAATATGGATAATATCCTAGAGCAACTTATATCTGATAATGGAGAGATAGAATTCAGTGATGGAGTAAGAACTGTCAAACATGCAGCCTCAGCTTTAGGAAATATGGGAGGATCTTTTAAAGTTGTTAGTTTGCTATCCTCTATCTATAAGATGTACACTAAAGGTTATAAAGCAGGCGATGCTTATTCATTTACTGCAAAAGGACCGGATGGTAAACCTATAGAAACTAGACTAGAAGCAACTAATGTTCGCATAGGTGAAGCTGTCAGAGATGCAGGTAGGACCAGTGCTTTTTCTGTACTTAATAATATGTTCAATGTTATATTACATGGCACTCCAACTATTAAGGAAGGTGCTCCTACTACAACATATGCTCCATTTATAGATGGAATATTCTATACTCCAAGATTTCAGACTTCTCATGACAGTCAACCCTCAGATTTCTATCCCACTAGAAATAACTTAGATCAGTTCCATATAGATGTAGCTATAGAAAGTCCTAATTTCGAAATTACTATAGACCCTACTGGTTTAAAAGAAGTAGAATTTAAGGATGATATATTACATGCTAAGAGAGACGAGTTCAATTCCAGAATGAATTTGTCAACTATGGGAGCTCTGTCTAATATAAGTGGATATGAATCCTTACAGGATTTAGCTGACAGAGCTAAATCTAGATATGAGACTGAAGGGGATGCTGCTATTAATGATATCATTAAAGAGTATAGTAGCTCAGTAGCTGTCAAGCTTTCTGATGCAGTTAATAATAGACAATTAAAGATGAATAATGACACTGTATTAAGTATTTATACTACAGTTCTTGACACTGGACTATTAACTATAAATAGTTATTCTACCCTGTTAGATGAAATAAATAAGAAGAGTCCCTCTGTACTACCTAAGAAAGTAGATGGTTCTATTGATAATTCTGCAATTCAGAATGTTGAATATAATGGTAGTAATCTAGAGGAATTTACAGTAACTTTGCAGGGAGGACAAACAATAAAAGGTTCTATTCTCGATGGTAAAGTAGAAATTGCAGATACAACTATGTATGAAATTCCATTTGATCCAACTAGAGAACAGAAGTTAAAGATATTCGCAGATACACTTAACGATTTTGATAATCTTAGGGAATCTGAAATTGCTGACTTAATTAACACATTAATGTCTCTATCATCAGTAACTCCAGAGCAGGCTCAGGCTATATTGGATAAAGCCAAACTAGTTGACAGCCATTTTGAAGGATTATTGACTGATGAGCAGTTAGACAATGATGATTTAATTGACGTGCAAGAATACATATCTTCTTTAGCTTCCAATAAGAACATTATTGATAGTCAAGGATGTAAATTTAATATCTAATAAGAAATGGCATGTACTAACTTTGACATAGGGCAACACAGACTTGATGCTGAGGTTGCTCTAAGAAGTACAGTATTAAAGTTTAGGAAAGAGCCAGTAATATCTACTGCTAATTTCATAGACGACTTCTACAACAGTTTGAAGAATACTGGACTATTTAACCTGGAGAGCGAGGCAGAATATGTCTCGCTTTCTGAGGTTCTAGAAGATTTTGTTAAAACATCCAGAAGATTAACAGATGCACAGAAGGAACAATTATTAGCTGAATATGCTGTACCGTTAAGTTCCAAATTCAGTATTAATCCGGAAACCTCTACAGTAGAGGAAGTTGACAAGAGTCTTGTCATTAAAGACGAACCTGAGGACATTCAAGTAATTGAAGAACCATTGGAGAGAAGAGTTGCAACTCCATCCATTAGTGATATTTACGGTTCTGCTTCTGTAGTTAAGGAGTATATGCTGAATCAGTTTAGGTATAATATTATAGAAGCATCATTAGTTAATTTTGCTGACGGTAGACTTATTAAGAGCAATGATGATTTAAATGTTTATATTGCTAAATACAAGAATACCTTATTTAAGAAATTAGTCGACTATATTAAATTAGCTAATTCTGAAGAAGGTATAGAAACTGATGCATCTATACTAGATACTATTTACCTAGATGGAATTCCTAATGTAGAGAATATGCAGAAGGTTCTGGATGCCGCTTCTAGTATATTTGAAAACATATCTAAATCTGCGTTAGACAGTGCATTCGTATCTAAGAAGAGAAACATAGAAGGATTCTATAAGAATCAGATGTTAGTGGATGGATTCAATGCATGGGCTGTTCTATCTAACGGTAACTTCGATACTATTCTTAAAAGCTTATTCGGAAAGAATATGGAAATTAGGAATAAGGGATATGTAGGAATAGAACTACCTGTGAGCACTAATAAATACCAATTTAGATCTGGTTCTAATATGGTTAAAACATGGAGAACTAATGAGAATGTAGATGCATTATCTGAAATAGGTAATGTGTCTAGATTACTTATTGAACAAACTCCTGTAATTAATCATGTTACTGGAGAGCAGATAGGTGACAAGTATTTAAATTTAAAACAATTCGTTCACTCTTTTAGCAAGATTAAAGACGAATACAACTTTATGTTCTTTGGGGAGAGACTACAGGATTTAGTTTTAAATTTACATTCCGCCCCTAATTATTACTTAGGAGAAATTCTTAAGGAAATATTAAATAGTGATACTAGGTCTAAGGTATTCCAAGTAAACGATCTTAACGTATTTAAATCTATCTATGATAAGTTCTATAACAAAGATAAATTCAACTCTTTATATAATATTGCAAATAGAGACTATCTTACTTCTAAAGCTATCACTACTTACGATTTGTTAGATTCTATATCTGGAGTTGTAGATAGAACTAACAATGCCAGATATGTAGAATATGCTCTTAATAGTGATACTAGAGATTTGGATAGTTCTGAAATTAAGCAATCTAATGTAAATAGACGTAAAATACAGAGAGAGAATGATATTGATATTGCTAACGAACTTATGGCAGATAGAACTGGCCTATTAAATAGGTGGGGAATATCTGTTAGTAACGCTACTACTGGCGACGTCTCTTTTACTTTACCATATAAAGGAGAAAAGGTTACTGTAATTTATAACAGCAATGCAGTTAGTAGTAAAGGACAAAGAAAGCTTGAATTATCAAACTCTGATATCGTTAAATTTGGAAGGCTAAATACTATATTAGAAGAACCTTCATTTACTAAGTTAAAAGCTATATATGAAGAGAACAATCCACAGGTACTTACTGATGGAGAAAGATTATATGTATCTTTAATAGAATTTATAGATGACTTTGCTAATACAGGATTCTTAAGAGGCAATGTAGATTTACTAGCTGCATTTAGAAATGTAAATGAAGCTAATAATCTTGATTATCTTGATAAATTAGTAGCTGTTGCAAGCAGTTCTGCATTTGTTAATACAGTATATGATGGATATGAAAATAATAATCCTGAGAATTTATCATTACGTTCGTATATAGAAACTCTGAACTATTACAATGAGAAGTTAGGAGATAATAATGAAAGGTTCTACTACGATAAAGCCTCAAACTCATTAAAGGCTATTAGACCTAATTTAATTAATATACTTAATGATATTGTAGCAGCTGAACAGGTAGTAACTGGAGAAATATATAAGTCAGTTATTAAGAATGCTGAAGGTAATAATATACCTAACAGCAGGATTGCTAACTTAGCTGGACTGACTAGGAGCTACGTTAAAAAGCATATACTTGATAATCCTAGTTCTGCTTTAAAGAATACGCTATTTGGACGAAATCCTAATATGCTAATGGGAACTTCCATAAAAACTGATGTAGTTAGTAGAAATGGAATAAAGAAGAGTGCTACTAAGTTCTCGGTTGCAGAAATAGGATATTCTTCGTTAGTATATGACTTCTATGGAAACTTATTAAGACCAAAGAATGGCAATGCACCTGTAACTATCAATGTACAACCTACTGTATATTCCGATAAGGGAACATTTGTAATGTGGAAGCTTGGTGTAGATAAGATAGATGTACTTGATGAGAATGGTAAGCCATTACTTATTAATTTACTTACTTCACCTACTAAAGACATTATTAGTGCTATCAAAGGAACTGTAGGAACTTACTATAAGGAAGTATTCAATAATGTATTGGGTGACTATAAAGAAGTATACAGACAATCTTTAGAGACATACTTACAAAGATTGCAGGCTATTAATCCTGAGGCTGCAAACAGAATACTATCTAAACAGAGTAAAGTAGATGCTGAGAATGCTAAAATAGCTAAACATAATGAATCTCTAGATTCAGAAAGAAACAGACTGTTACAAGCATTAGATGCAGCACAAGCAGCTGGTGATTTTATGGATGCTAGTAGTATAGTAGGTGCTTTAGACTCTCTTGATATTAAAGAACCAGTTTCATTGGTAGATGTACTTGACTACCAAGACTTTACTAATTTATTAGCAGTTACTACATCAGGTGAGTACACTAATATGTCTTATGCTGCTGGAGTCCCTAATATTGATAACGTTCACACTAATAAAGGAGGGTCATTTGAACTCAATGGCAAAACTAAGAAAGGCCTGATTCCTAATAAACTTTTAAACTTCCTTGCTACAGAAATGTATGCTAAAGAGGATGTGTTTAACAAAGCTATGCTTAGAGAACGTAAGAAGTTTGTTAAGGACATGATTGACAATAATATGTCATTCCCTTTAGTATATGCCAACGGACGTAGTAATACAGTTCTTAGAAAGGCTGCGGATAAGTTATTAGGAGCTGATAAAAGACTATGGGTAAATGAGAATACTCAAGAACTTATATTAGCTAAACAGGGTAATACTAATATTACTAGACTATCTGATTTAGATAGTAATTGGTTAAGAGATGATGTAGAAATTACTCTAAATCCTCTAATTGAAAGGTACTTTGTAGCTGATTTCTTAACATCAGAGAACCTTAGACTAGTAACTACTGGTAGTAGCATTGCACATCCAAATAAAGCTAAATATGGTAGTTTAGATCCTGACTCATTTAACGGAATAGAAATGGAACACTCTTCTAGAGAACTTGCTGAGTTAAAACGTAATGTGATTGTACCAGCTACATTACAGTATCTACATCAGAATAGTTTGACTGGAGTACCACCCTGGTATAGAATAGCTGTAATGAGTGATGTCGGAGCTCCTGTATATAACTTTAAAGGTGAAATTGCAGAAGTGGATGCACATGACGGTTCTGCATGGTGTAATCCTATTATGTCTTATTTGGAGAACTTATCATTACAAGATTCATCTGTAGGAGAAGATAAGAAACCTATTGGACATGATTATAATGGAAGATATGGTACAGCAGCTTTATTAAAGTTTGCTACCTTCTCTGCTTACAATGAAAGGCTTCGTCAATCATTAACATCAGACATTAAATTATATAATTTATTCAAGAAGATGTCTGATTTTAAATGGAGTGAATCAACAGCTGATTGGGATGTTCCTGCTAATGTAGACCTTACTGTAAATTTATTTGGTCAGCCAATGACTCTAAGAGATGTCACTGGAGGTGATAGAATATTTTACAGAGACGGTAACAATCATTATGAGATACTAGGACTAGACAAAGTAGGAAATGGACTGTATAATATTAGTAAGCAGTTGGTAGATATAAATGGAAATCCAATACAAGCAGTAGGTGCCGCTAATGTATTAATTGATACTAACGTTCCAATTAATTCTTTATTTGAATTACATGCTGCTTTAGGAGGAGTTTATAGTGAATCACTTAGAGATGGAGAACTTGCATATAGCGATGCTTCATTAGCCGTAACTGCTACTTATGTTAATAATATAGGACAGTATAAAGCCAATGGAGACATACCTACTCAACGCAATACCAACCAGCCACTCAAATATAAAATGATTGCTTACTTAGTTAATAAGTCTGCAATTAAAGTGGGAGCTCAAAATATAAATCCAGATAGCTCTTGGTATGATGATTCTCCATTAATGACAATGCACTTTAATACTGATGGCTTAGGTATGCAGATGGATGCTGACCACGTAGTTACCGACCCAGAACATCAGTCAACAATGACCGAGTTCTCTCAGGTAATTTCAGCTCTTGAATCTATGGGATTTACTCATGATATGGCTAAGAATGCATATAAAAGCTTAGGTAAAGTTGCATTAGCTTCTATAGGTAATATTAAAGAAGCTGTATATGTTCTTACTGGAATAAAACCTACTGATAATCCTGATGTCAAATCAGACTTGTATGAGATATTTGGTAAAGCTATTATTAAGGAATTAAATAAGAACAGCGATGAATTAGGAACTGCCAAAACTATCATTCAGAAAGCTAAGGAGGAGTTTGCTTTAGATAGGAAACGTAGAACTTCACATGGAGCTGACGCTTATAAGATTCCTTATAGTGATCCTTCTATATTTGCTAAGGCTTTATCTACATTTACGTCCAACATCAATAAGACTGCTATTAAAAGAAAGTTCCCAGGTATGGGTGCTGTTATGGCTCCTGGATATAATATCATACAGGTACATAGAATTGGAGGGCAGAATTATAGATATGACGATTTATATCGAATTGCAGCTGATGAAGGAATATCAGTAGATGAATACTTACAAAGAGAGCAGGCTAAAATTGAATCTGAACCAGCTAATTCTATTGATAGATTACTACCTGGAGATAGAATTAAAATACCTATCCAAGAAGTGGCTAGTGTAGTTGCCAAGATTAATAGTGACGCTACTAGAAATAAAAAGTTTGCCGAATTAGAAGTTGGCAAGTATACTAGACTAGTAGATCAAGCTAATAGAGGAGACGGTGAAGGGGTTGAACTATCTAAGGCTCAAGATAACCTTAATAAGGCACTGTCTAAGTTAGAGAGACTAAATAGAGATATAGCATTAACTGTACCTCAGTTCTTGGAAGATAATGGATGGAAACTCGAAGGAGAGTATATGTTAGTATATGTAAACGATTATGATTCTTATAATTTCGTCAAGAAGAATTTCTCTACATTCTATACTGACATTACTAGACCTACAGACTTGAAACCTGCCGAAATATACTGGGATGATGCAACTGGCAAGAGACATAGTATATTCGATATGCCAGCAATACAAGCATCGTTTACTGAACGTAAGAAGTATAAGAAGCTTCCTAAAGAAATAGGAGCTAAATTACAGGCTGATGTTCAGAATACATTCATGTTACTAGATAAAGGGTATATGACTGCTACTGAAGATATGTTATTGGAATATAATCAAGATCCAGTAGCATTTAGCAAGAAATACGTTCCGGAAGGTAGATACTTAATGGAACTGCCTAATGGTAATATAGCTATTCCAATTCAAAATCTAGTTAATAATCCTGCTGAATTAGTAATTAGTAAGTTATATGTTAATCAATTTAATTTAGGTCCTAATGATAGTATTAATGATGTACTTACACAAGGATACCAATTCTTCGTTAATAAGTATGATAAATATCATACTCCTAAAACTAAATTATTTGATATAGCATTTACTAGAGGAAGTGGTAAACACGTATATATTGCATTTAATACATCTACTACTATCATAGATAAGCTATCAGTTAATAAAACTCTTACTGACGATGACTTCATGAGAGTTGGAGATAGTATCTTTAGAATAGATAAAGATGGCAATAAATTATATGAAAGTGGATATTACGATGCTGAAGGTAATTATCATGAGTTAGTAACATCCTATAATGCGATTGATGGTAATTCTGTTGAAGAAGTTTTAGTTGTTAGTACTCCCGATAATGTAATGGATATTTATAAAACTGACGATTTTGATTCCATTAAAATTAGTCAATATATTAAAGACAAGGCAACATTACAAGGAGTTATAGAACAGGGTAAGGACAGAAGTGACAGGTTATTGAAAGGATTATATGACACATATACTAAAGCATTAGTTAAAGATGATTTTAGCGTATCTAAAATAGCTTATGAACTAGAGGCTTTAGAGAAATCTAGAAAGATTACTGCTGCTAAGAAGAAGTTTGTATCATTCCAGAAATCTCTTGAATTTACTGTAGCTCGTATTCCGGCACAGACTATGCAATCATTTATGAAGATGAAAGCAGTAGCATTTAATGATTCTGATAAGAATGTGGTACATGTATCTCACTGGCAAACTTGGCTACAGGGAAGTGACTATTGACCTAATTTTAACTGTTTAGTTAGGTGACATATTAATATTGTAGTCACTATAATAAATCTCGTGAATTGACGGGGAACTCCTTAGAGCTTAACCTACTAAACTAGAGTAGTAATACATCTAGTGGCGGCAATTAACTATTGTTGGTAAAGTAAAAAAGGTTAAGATTGGACAATCCGCAGCTAAGCATCCTAGATAAATATTTGGATAATAAGACTAGTTAATTGACAAAAGTTTTAATATCTTTGTGTTTATAAGGATGAAAGTTCATCGACTATCCCGTAAGGGAGTAGGAACTTTTATCTAATGTTTAACTCAAAATATTAGGTAAATGGCTAGAAGAATAACAAAGAAACTTAGTAAAGAACAAAAGAGCCTACTTGTAGGCCTTCTTTTAGGAGATGGAACAATATCTAGTAATTATGTATTCAAGCTAAGTCATTCTGAAGCTCAAAGAGAGTTTCTAGAATGGAAGATAGACTTATTAAACAAGTTTGGGTTTAAGAACAATGGTGTTAAGGAGTATATATCAACATGTGGATATAATAAAGGAAACAAAGTTTTATACTCTCAGATGTCACTTAACCCAACTATAAAAGCCTTAAGGAGAACAGTCTATACTCCTAAGAAACATATTACTAGAAGATTATTGAATTGGCTTACCCCTATCGGGTTAGCTATATGGTATATGGATGATGGTTGTATAAACGTAAATACTTCAAAACAGCGTAGCTCAATACAACATACAATCAAAATAGCTACGTGTGTTGATTTAGATACAGCTCAAGTAGTAATTGATTATTTCAAAGAAGTTTGGGATGTGCAATTTAGACCTTTTAAAGAAGGAAAGGGAACTTATTCTATTGCTAGTTCCACTGAATCTGATTGTGCAGCGTTCATACAAATTATACGTCCATATATAGAACAGGTTCCATCATTACTCTATAAAATTAGAGATAACTTTACTAAAGAAGAATTTATAGCACAGCAGAAAGCTGGTTCCGAAGTGCGAGACACTCTAGAGATAGAGTGATGATATAGTCAGTCTCATATTGAAAGGTATGAGGTTAAACGGATATTGATAAAGCCTACGTAATGGGTTATGACTTTGATACTAATGGTAATTATATAGGATGGTCTCCATACTTCAATTTCAATTCTATAGAAGCTCTTAGAATGTCTGAAAGACTACCTACTCCTAATGGTAAACTATATGCATATAGTCATGCTCCTGGAGCTGTAGATATTACTAATTACGTGGAAATGCTTAATGAGGAGAATTTCTATAACCCAGAATCTCTACCGATCATAGCTGAGTTACTTACTGCAATTGATGATACTAACTTAGTAAGTTATACTGGGTCGGACACTAAGAATGCTGATTTTATTCTAAGCAGAATAAATAACCATTCTATGTACATGACTGAAGAACGTGATGAGAACGGTAGAAGAGTAAAGAATGGTCGTCAGAAGATAAGAGCTATTAATACTTTGCCTGCATTTAGAAACTCTGTATCGGCTAGTATTAGTAACATTATCCAAGACCTAAAGAATATGACTCAAGCATATTCTCCAATTGAAATGGGAGATCCTCAAGCTGCTGCTGAGAATTCTACTTCTGGTAAGGAAGCTAACAAAATTACTCTTATGTCTCCTTCTGCTAAATGGGTAATGCAGATGCAGAATATGGATGGCAAACAGGTAATTGGTATTGCAGCTGTTGGTGAGAAAGTATTCTTTGCTAACTGTTATTATTTTAATGAAGGCATTAGAAGTGGAGATTCTAAGTGGATGAACAACATGTTCTTCTCTAATGTTTATAAAGGTATTCAGAGCAAGGTGTCAGAGGATGGCAAAATAATTACTGTAGATACCCTCAGAAACATAATGGCCAACATTAACTTTACTGATTTAGCTCCAGAGAAGAATTATTGGGAGAACCTAATTAGGACTGCTACTGAGCAACAATTAACTCAGGAAGATGTTTCTAGAGTTATTCAAGAGCAATTAGGAGTACAACCTGACCAATCATTGGTTATCTCAGCTTTACTATCTGCTGCAACCGATAATGCCAAGGAGTTGATTCTATCTAAAATTAATGCTGGTCCTAATCTAGCTGGTATGTATTTACATATGATTATGTTAGGATTCAGTTTTAATGATATAGCAAAGAATCTAATGACTACACCTACAGTGCAGACGGTTAATGACTTGATGAAGGTTAACGTATTTGATGAATATCACGAAACAGCATCTGTTAACTCAGTAATTAGGTCATTAGAAGAAGGTCCTAATATTAGAAACTATTTAAATAATGACGGACTGAAGGGATTATATGCTAGGGTGTCTGTTGACAATCCTGGAATGTTTGCCAAGAGAGGTGAGTGGATTCAAGAAATTAAAGATAGATTTGCTAATAATGGTAGCATCGAAGACATATTCCCTGCTAAGAACTTTAGAGAATTTAGATTCCTAGAGGAATATGAATACTTGTTGAAGATGAAGAGAAGGATAGATCCGGACAAATTCACTGAATTTAAGAATATTAATTTTGATGCAAGAGAGACTGAACTTCTTGGTAGATTCTACGGGTTAAATCAAGGTATGCCAACTGATATTGCAGGTAAAATGGCAATGTTGAATACTTATGAATCAGCTATTACTAATAGGGAGCGTAAGTATTTAACTAGCAGTAATGGGTTTAATGTTGATGAACTAATTGTTAATGTATTGAAAGAGAAGCCATATTTAGAAGAAACTGCGGTCAGAAATATAGTTAAAGATGCGGTGTCTCAGAATATAGTAAATGGAGGTTTTAGTATTAGAAAGTTCTTAGATCCAGTCAATAATGGCTACAGACAGACTACAATTGATTACTATAATATTATTAAGGGAACTTGGAACATATTTGACATGATTACTAAAATTCCTCATTTCAAAGCACTGTTTGATATTTATAATCTTACTGATACTTCTGACATAAATATAAGCACTAAGTTTAATCTGGTAAATTCCTACAGAGAAGCCCTTATTAAAGAGAATCCAGTTTACGGTAGAGCTGTTAAAAAGGAGCAATTAGCCGCATTAGCATCTCATACTGATAACGTTCTAATTAATAATTGGCTTACACGTAGAAACGTAGTATTTAGATTGGAAGAAGGGCAGGAATACATAGGATCCGACATGACTATACACTCAGCTGGTCCTGGTGGAGAAGTATTTAATTTGTCTACTAATGAGGGAATTGCTAACTTTAAAATGTGGATGGAAAGAGAGGTAATTCCTGCATTAAAGAACGGAGTTGTAGGTAATAAAAGAGTAAGATCCTTACTTATTAATAGCTTCATACAGGGATTAAGTAGAAACAGAAGATTAGATCCATTTACTAGATCTAATGTAACTTATATGAAGTTGCCAATTAATATGTTAAGTACTGAAACAGATCCAGTATTTAGTAGATACCAAAGAGACTTTGCTGCTCTTAAGAAGATAGAACTTCAAGGAGTATCTTTAACAGATTGGTTCTTTTTGTATAATCTAGTAGTTAATAAGAATCAGTACGGTGCTGACAGATTAACTTCCCTATTTAATACAATAGATGGAGTTGATGTTAGTGATATGTTAACTGACTTTCATAATTATGTAGGTAACGCTGACTACTGGCTTGATGTTAACATGGACTCATTCTCATTGGAGGATGCCCTTATTAGGATGGCACCTATAGTAAGTGAGAGTTCTAAAGGTAGAGCTAGGGATAAATACATTAGAATTAAAGACGATGATACAGGTAGATTATTTCTATATATGAGAAGCGGAGATGACTACTATATGGTAGATGAAGTACCAAATATGGAAGATGAGGATTCATTAAGGTTACGTGACAATTACTTCGTAATAAATACTCCTAACCAGAGTAACAGAATGAAGGAATTAGTAATTAACTCTTCCGAATCACTTAATACCTTAGTAGGTAAGATCAAAAGTCTAATGAGACGTAATACTATACAAATGAGAATCAAGTGTTAATATGAGTTGTTCAGTTGAAATTATAATAAATTCTAACAAAGGGGCTTCCAGCGTAATCAAGCTGGAGGTTCCCGATGCTAGTGAAATGTCTTTAGAGGATGCAGTAGGTGCTCTAATGGGTAATAAAGAAGCATATGATGAGTTTATTGCTGCCGTTAACTCTGGAGGATTCCCTCTAGCTAACTTTAATATTAATATTAATAGACAAGGATTTACATTACCTTCTGGTAATTACAATCTAAATACTATTAGAAATGAGTTTGACACACCTAATATAAGATATCTTGTAGATGCTTTACAGAAAGAAGGAGTTGATTTAAACGCCTATAACATCTTACTTACTGATGCTAAATTCAGTGTAAATTGGAATAGTAATTACGGAATATTTAATTATCAAGGTAATTCATTAGCAGTGATTAAACCTACTCCAGATCATATAGAGACACATTTAAAACAATTATATGTATCATCTTTAATGGATAAAGCTCCCAAAGAAGTTGTAGATGGATTATACTCTAATATAGCTACAGCAGCTAAAATACTAGCCACTGACCCCACTACATCTAGAAGAGCTATGATTACGTTAAGTAAAATAGGCTATTCAGATGGTAAATTTGTCGCCAGTAAGTCTAATGTTGTCTCTGCATTTACTCATTATTTCTATTCTAGTGCTTCATTAAGTGACGCTTTATATAAGACAGGATTAATTGGAACCTTTAATAAAATATTTAATGATTTAATAGGTGCTCCAGAGCAAGAGTCCATCAGTTATGATAACCCATCTGCTCAGGCCTTAATAGATAGAGCTAAAATATCTGGAAAGTATCTCAAAATATCTAGACAAGATATAGAGTCCTTTATGGAGAATCACGGTTATGGTGAGGCAACTGAAGATAATATAGTGTCTGCTATTCAAGACATTAATAACAATATACATAATGGTAAGTTTATAGACATAGCATATATTAGTGATAGTGGATTGTTATTAAGAAACACTGTCAAGAAACCTGTATTTGATAAATCTATTGTTAATACAGAATACACTGGAGATATCGTAGATTATATAGAGAACTATAATGGGTATAATATAATCAGATATAATAATAAGTACTATATTAGTGATAAATTAATAACTACTGCTGATAATATATATACCTCTGGTGTAGACAATTTAAAACATGCTAAAAACCTGATTACACTACAGCTAAATAGACCTATTAACTTTGAATCAGTAGCAACTAGTATTAAGAAGAAATCTGGAGACAAAGTTAACATATCTTCTAGTTCTAAGTTGGAAATAGGAGATAGATTTAGTGTATTAGATATTACATTAGATGATAAAATAAATCTATATAATGACAAGAAGCTTATTAAGTCTATAACATTTAATAACTTCGTGTCTGAAATGATGAAGAAGCCACAATACAATAAAATACTAACATCACTGAATGAACAAGGAATTAACATTCAATCTATATTAGATACTCCGGAGAAAGTAGCGACGTTCTTCTTACTTAAGAACCAACTTAGAGATCCAGAGACCCATAATGCCTTATATAATAATAAGGTTCCTAGTATGCTTACCCCGGACAAATTAAATTATGAAACTGAGCTTATTACTAAGGCGTTAAATATAATCGAAAATGCTAGTGAATCAGTGTATGAAGTAGTTGCAGCAGCTGGGGATAAATATAACTTACAGAAGCTTCAAATGAGCACCAACGTTCCAGTTCATAAGAAGGTGCCAAGGTCATTTAAAAGTGAAATGGTAGAAATAGCTAATCATCTTGGAAAGAATTATGGTATTAAAATTAATGTAGTTACAGCCAGAGAATTAGCAGATTCTTTTAAGGGTGTAATACCCAATGTAGGTAGAACTAATGCATTTATTTATAATGGAGAAATATATTTAAATGTAGACAGAGCAACAACTGCTGATTCATTACATGAATTTGCACATCTTATTATGGGTTCCATTAAGAGGACTAATTCAGATTTATATTACGGATTAGTAAACCAAGTAGAGCAACTTTCTGATTATGATGATAAAGTACAAGCATTTAGGAATATAGGAGACAGTAGAGCAGTTACAGACTTAAATGAAGAAATATTTGTTACAGAGTTTGGTAATTACTTTAGTAAGATTGCAGACACGTGGTTTGAAGGTAAGGAAACTGACTTGGATGCCCTGGGAGAACTATTTAAAGCCAAAACTCAAAACACATTCCAAACTTCGGAAGACATTAAAGATGAGAAATTAGGTAAATTACTTAACATGAGCATAGATGATATAATGTCAGAATTTGGTAGTGCTTTAGTTAATAAGGACTTTAGAGAAGGTTTTGATATGGATATGGCATCTGAATCTCGTGTAATTACTAATCTAATAGAAAGAATGATTAAAAGTGGTAATTTAAAGGAGGATTGTTAATGGCTTGTACATACAGTTTAAATATAAATGGTCAAATACAGCAATTTAACGATTATGCTGAATTGTTTGACTTCTTAATAGGACATAAGAACCAAATTGAAATGGGACTTATATCAGATATTGTGTTTAGCCAAGACACTAAGCAGTCCGAAATGGTAGCTAAGTTAAGATCTATTAAAGCTACCGCTAAACTCAACAGCAACGGAGTAGACCCTGTATCTGGTGATATTATGTACAAAGCAGAAGGTTCTAACATGTCAGTTACAGATTTCTTAGAAACTGCTACTATTACCAAAGATTCTAAAGAAACTTTCTTAGGACAGCCGTTCAGTATTAAGAATTGGAGAAATAATACTATAAATGAATTGGTATCCAAGGGTATGACTCATGCTGAAGCTGAAGAGCAGGTTAATAATATTATGGAAATGTGGGAGAGGATAGCAGATACTGGTGCTGAATTACATGCTGTTTTAGGTGATTACTTTGCCGGTCATATGTCATTAGAAGAGCTTATAGATAAGTATGCTGGAGTATTTAGTGAACAAGCTGTCAGGAGTATATACAAGAATATGGCATCTTTTAAAGATGAAATCTATAAGGCACATGGACAGGACGCTAAACTACTGCCTCAATTTACTATAGATTCTAAAACATTGGATGGAGTTAATATAATAGGTTCTATAGACTTAGTAGTGATAGGTGAGGATGGTCAGCCGCATTTATATGTCTTCAAAAGTTCTGCAAAGTTGTCTGATAGGTGGGATGCTGCTAAGCAAACTAAGTATGATTACCAGTTAGCTTTCTATAGACAAATGTTAGCTTCCAAAGGTATTCCTGCTGCTAATATGGAACTAAATATAGTACCTATGCATCTGGAAGGGCTAGAGGATGGGGAATTAACTGGAGTTAGCTTCGAAGGAGTGCAAGACAGAACTAAAGATTCTGGAGGCACCATTAATAGACTAGCTTGGGGAGTAGGTGAATTTTATAATAATGTGAGTTATGCAATTCCAGTAAGACTTACCGATGAAACTATAGGGGAATCTATTAGAGATAATGTACTAGATACTCTTAGTAAGTTTATACCTAATCCTAAGATTAAATCAATTAGAGAGCAAATTGATGTAGATGCTTTTATTGCAAATCATGTTTATGATTCTCCGAATCCCTCTGAGGGCAGATGGTATTTTAAAGATTTCTACAGTAAAGGAAAGCCTATCTATATCAAAGAAGATTCACCTAAAGAGAAGAATGCGGAACTTAGAGTAGAAGTAGAGAAATACCTAAATAAGATGGTTAAGAATCATAGACTTAAGACTAACAAATTTATCTATGATCTTAAAAGAGCCATTGATGGTAAAATTCCGTTGGAGGATGTGAGTCCTACTACTGGATATACTACTAATGCCTTTGTAGTAACTACATTCCAGAAATATGTTAACGATCCAGGATGGGAATTAGTAAATATAGAAGCACTAAAACAATTAGGAATTGTAGCTATTAGTAATACTATTACCAAACAAATTGATTTTATTGCATTAAGCCATCATGATTTACATACTGAACTTAAGCTATCTTTAGGAACTACAATGTTAGGAGAACATGAAAAGGACGCACATGCTCTTAATAACAAAATGATATTATTGGCAACTAATGGCAATATTGAGTTAATGAAGATAATGGCTGCCATTAATGAGATTCCTAATGCATTAACTGATGTATTTAAAATAGGAGACATTAAGGTAATTAATACAGAAGACTCTAAAGCTACCACTGCTACTTCAAGACAGATAAAGGAAACATTTAATCTGTTAGCCAAAGCAGCTAAAGTTAATAATAATATTAACAAATTGTCCTTTATGGATGAATTGGATGTTATTAAGAATGAGTTCCTAGCTTTGATGAACAGACCTAATGGTAAACTTACTAATAGTTTGTCTAGAGATATAGAGGCTTTATCTAAGGAATTATTCAACATTAATACCGTAAATAAGAATGAGATAGCCAATAGACTAATAGCCCTAGCTAGAAGGATGGAGAATGGAGAACGTCTTGGTAAGATAGTTGGAGGTTCTCTAGAATCTATAGCTAATGAATCTTCTAACACTGGAATAGAAAGACTATACAAGTCAATATTACAGGCTATAGCTTATTATAAAGGATTAGACTTCCTTCAACCTAAAGAGATTTCTAGATATACACAGAAAGGAACTCCTTTATCTGGAGGTATGATAACTAATCCGGATTTATTTCCAGAGGATAACTTACGCCAAATTACTCTTGCTGTGAGAGGTGCATTTGATAACGTTACTAGAGAAATGACTCCTTATCATGAGAAATTCCTTACCGGATATGTAAAACCCTTATGGAAAGATAAAGGTTACAGTAATGCCAGAAACATTGTTATAGGAGATCAGGTTAAGCTGTATAATAATTTCTTTAGAAGGAATTCTGACGGAAGTCTTAATAATAAGATGTTATTTGTAGATCCTTATGATAGCAGTACTCCACTTACTTCAGAGGAAAGACGATTCTTAAAGCAAGCACTGTGGCTTATAAACCAAGAAAGATTCCCTAATATCAGAAGCTTGTCTGAAGATAGCGAGACGGTAAAGCAACTTAAGAAGACCGAGAAGTGGTTCTGGGTTCCTCTTATGGAAGCCAATAATCAGATTCTACAAATGGGAATTAGTAAGTGGATTAACCAAGAAGTAAAGGACGTAACTGGAAGATTTAAGGATTATTGGAATAGATCCCAAAACGATGCTTATAGTGATAGGGAGTATAGTGACAAACAGAAAGTAATTACTAGGTACGAAATGTACAATAGATTTAATTTATCAGAAGCCAGTGAGGAAGCTAGAGACGCCTTATTAGCTGAATATAAACCAGATTTCTGGGAACGTAACATAGAGACCCTAGTAACTACTTATAAGTTTGCATCAGCTAGAAAGGAACAATTGGATATTATATTACCTGCAATTAAGGGAATAAAGATGTCATTATTAGGATATGCTAAGTCTACGGATACAGATTTATCAGTCCTTAATGAGACTTTGGACAACTATTTAAAGGTAGCAGTATTTAACCAATCTATTATTAGTGAAGAAGGCCGTCGAGCTTTTAAATATCTTAACCCTATTAAAAGACTAGCATCTTTTGGACTACTTGCATTTAACGTTACTGGGGGTGTTCGTGATATGATTAATGGTATGTGGAAGCAATCATCTCTAGCCTTTAGTAAAATGTACTATACTGATGAGAAGTTCACTAGAAAGGATTTGGCCCAAGCTATGGCATTAGTAACCAAAGAAGGGCCAGATATGCTTAGTAGGACTACTAAGATTGAGGCTATTAATAATATGATTAGACTAGCTAATATAGATATGCAAGTTCTAAATAAACGGCTTATTAGTAACAAATCTGGATTAGCTAATATGTCTAGGCATGCTTATCAGTTAACTACTGCCCCGGATTATTTCCATCGTATGACCATATTTGTAGCTCAATGCTTACATGATGGTACATGGGATGCATTAGAAATGACTGATGAGGGCATTAAATATAATTGGAAGAAAGATAAGCGTCTAGCAGTATATGCTTCTGGTAATAAGAGTAATCCTGAATACAATAAGCAAAGAGGACTTTATTTATCTATAATGGAAGCCTATAATAGAGACAATGGATTAAATCTAAAAGAAGGAGATGATTTACCATTTGCCTATACTAAAGATGAAGTATTGGCTGCTAAAACCTTGTCAGATCTTATTTATGGACACTATGACCAGGAAAGTAGAGCTTTGGCTGAGAAGACATTTATGGGAGCATTATTCGGACAGTTTAAAACCTATTTATCTGCAACTAGAAATGCCTATTTACTTAAACCCAAGAATTATAATTTAGCTGGAAGAGTTCAAGCTAAGAATGACAATGGTGATTTATTATGGTATAAAGATGAGGTGGACGAGAACGGTAATTCTATAGTAATAGTCACTACTGAGAACACTGGAGTTCCTGCTACTATTAATGAGGACAGATATCTAGAAGGTATTTATTATACTATTAAAGACTGCTTTAGGGCTTTACATGAAGGTGGATTCTCAGAATTTAGAGATAGTATCTGGAATGAAGAGACCGGTGTAAAGAAAGCAAATTTAAAGAGATTAGCTCATGATATGTTCTTATGGATGATACTTGGAACTATAGGTAAATACCTTATTGAACTATGGGGAGAGACTAGAGAGGAAGATAGAGATCCTTTAAATCCTAACATGTCTCAAGCCATGAGAGATACTGTATTTAGCCTATTTGAAAGAGGTTACAACAGTTCATACGGAGATGTAGCTCCCTGGAGTGTGTTGCTAGGACTTATTAAAAATTCAGAACCTGTATCTATAGGATACTTAAGTACATTCTTTAATAATACTTATGAGTTTGCATTTGGTGATAAATCTCTATCATCTTATCTCACAGGAACTACTGGACTTGGTAGAACATTTAAAGGAATGACTACAGAACTTAATAATATGTCCAAACTTGCAGCAGATGCAATAGAGGAAGATACAGCACAGTAATAAAAAAAATGGCCTATACAAGTAGAGTTTAACTCCACCTGCATAGGCCATTATTATTAAATATAGTCACCAAGGCATGCTTTGACTTTATCAATCAATGCATCGATGGTACCATTATTCTTTATTACATAACTAAAATGCTCGTAATCATCTAGAGCATGTTCAGAAATATGCTGGTCATCTAAACCAGTATCTCTTTCTACTTTAATTACTATTCCTCCATGAGAGATTATAGCATCAGCTTCGTTAGGAAACCTTACGTCAGTAATAATCCACTTAGAATCAGGGTTAGACTCATAGATTTGCATTAGATGCAAAACCCATAAATCTGGATGAATGTTTCTACCAATTTCAGTTCCTAGCTTTTGTAAGAACTCTCTATTGGTCATTCCAAGGTTTAAGGTAGTAGGAGATTCCTTAAAGTCTTCAGTTTCAAAGCAACACATGTCAACACCTAATATAAGAGAACTACATGCTTTTAATGCATCGGCAAAGGCATGCTTCTCCCATTCAGAGAATTTAATTAGATCGTCTCCATAGTCACTAAACATATTGTTAAAATGTGCAGCGGAGGGCTCTAAACCTTTAAAGATCTGGTTATACTTTAAGTAATTTAAGTATCTAATAATATTACAAATGGTGTCTTTACCACATTGTTTACGTCCAGCTATTCCGATTATCATTCTTCGAAGAGGGTTATACAATCATCACTATATTCACAATCTCTTACGTCTAAATCTCCGTAATCTACTGTGTCCATAGCTTTCTCCCAAGCTTCATCTTTGCTGTCAGCTTCTACTTCCATGTCAAAATATAAACGACATCTAAGCTCCCTATCAATACTTACGTTATACCTCGGCATCACACATAGTAATAGTTACTAGCTCTCCACTATCTATAGCTTTGCGAATATATCTCATTAAAGTAATGGGTTTGGGATATTCTGCCACAAATGTAGCAGTCCCTACATCCTCTTTATCATTCATATCCACCGGGAACATAATTCTCTGGTTCTCAGTTTCTATCTGATAATAAAGCACTCCAGCTATAGCATGTGTGAATCTGGCCGGATAAGGTAAAGTTACAATTTCTTTTAATGTCATTAATTACATAAATTAGCTTTAACTAAGTCTGCAATCTTCTTCCCATCAGCAGCTGGATATTTAGCTTTCAATTCTTTGACAGCTATCCCCATCTGATTCTTAGGGATTTGTACTGGATGAATATCATGTTCTTCATTATCGTCATACCATCCTTTATCTAATGCAAGTTTAAGTAATGCAGCATTCAATTCTTCTTTAGTAGGTTCTTTAGGAAGCAACTCCTCTAGTATCTCAGCCTCATCAGCCTCGACTGCCGATAAGTCCATACGCCCTGCTGTTTGATAGGTTTCTGCATTAGCCCATCTTTCATCCCTCATCTTCTTAATAATAGAGATTTCCGCAGCTTCATCCAAAGGTTTAGCATTCTTAGCTGCTGCATAATTAGTAAATGCAGTCTTAATAGCTCTATACACATTAGTACGTGTAGTGTCATGCTTCTTCATAGAATCAGCAATCATTACATTCAATTTATCATTCCACATATCATTCCTATTTAAAATATTAATTATATGTCTAACATCCTCATCAGTAATGCCTATAACTGTATTAGTTTTTATAAAGTACTTCCTCTGATGAGATAGCATATCTCTATCGTCGTCTACTACAGCCATGAATCTCATGGTAACATTCTGTCTATTGGAATCTTTCGGGTCATCATTAATACTACACATGTAAAGAGCACTAGGTTCAACCTTAGCTCCAGTTTCCTCATAAATTTCCCTAGAGCAGGCCTCTGCTAGTGTTTCATCGAAGTCCAAATAACCACAAGGACAGTTCCAATATCCTTGAAAGTCCGGTGCTCCCTCGCCTCTTTGGTTAGCAAGAACACACCATTCATTGTTAATCTTGCAGAATACAAACCTACAACAGCAATACTACGATGAATCCAAACTGTTTCTCCAGCATGTTCACCTGTTTCAATTTTAATCGGATAATTCTTCATCAATAAGTATCGTGGAGTCAATTCCTCCACTGATGCCTAATACCATTGCCTTGAGATTATTAACTTTTACATAGTTTGCAGTCTCCTTTACTAGGACTTCAAAACACTTTACTATAATCCAAGTTATTCATTTCAATTCACGTTTAAATGTGTATATAAGTCTTGAAATCTTAGTAGAAATAGAAATGTCTACACGTTTAGAATATTCATGAGATACCATTCCTACTAATTCCCAGCCTAAAGACCCTAGAGCGTCTAATTCACTCTCTGATACTGGATAGACTCTTTCTAACATTTTATATTCAAACTTCATATTAACTGTGTTTATAAAACAGATAGTTATATTGAGCTTCGGTCATTTTAACAGCAGCACAGAGAATCCATCCCTGTGCTCCCAGCTCATTTAATTCTTCCACGCTCATTACTGAACCGTATACAGTCTTTCTAAGGTACTCTATATGCATATCCCAAATCAGTTAAACACCTTTGAACATCCTCAATCTTACCGGTGTGTTTACCGGCATCATCTGATAATTTAACACAACCAAATATTCTGCTGCGCAATTCTGATACTATTGCAAGAATAGGTACTTCATATAAAGTAACCTTATAAAGATAGTCAGTTACTTTAATGTGTAAGTGGCCGTTTTCATCTAAGGATGCTTGTATTTTGCCAGAATTGAATTTAAATGAAGATAGCCATTCCCAATAGACTGGAGGAATGAATCTACAATTATTATTCATATATTCTTGTTCATCCTTAGCAAGATGTAACATTCCTAGGGAACCAAGCTCCAAGTATAGTCTCTCTATGAAATCTTCTGGATACTCAGTATTATCACGATCAATAAATTCAAAAGTTCCTCTAGCTTGAGGAAATAATTTCATATAAGCATACGAAGTTGTAAACTTATATAAATCTGTATCTAATATAGATTTAATTATCATCTCGTTTAAACATTTCTATAATTCTACACACTACTGAATCGATAGTTTGTAATGATTCTATTATTCTACTATCTCTATATTCCTTAGACCAGGTACTATACTCTTTATGGTTAGTTATTCTCTGCACTATAGAGCCTATTACTAGAATAGCATTGACATAAGGAATCAAGCCTACTATGCCCGTAAACACTACTACTTTAGTAGTAAGATAAGGCCTAGTAACTTCATTAGAATAAACACTAGCAATTACACATACAAACACCAGTACTGAAATAGCATAAATTAATCCCATTTTAAGTTATATTCTTTAATTAGTTCAACTAGTTTATCTCCTCCGTCTATAGAGGCTATATACTTAGTATCTACTATTATGTTGTCTGCATACCCCATAGCTATTAAACTACAAATGGTTTCATACACACAATAATCACCAGCTATACCGACTACTCGAATTTCGTTATCTGGGTCAGATTCAAAATCAAGTAATATGTCTGATATAACAGAAAGACTTTCTAGATTATCAAAGATACTATATTCTTCTTTGTCAGTACTATCTCCTTTAATAAAGATGTCTGTATCTTTACAATAGGCGTAGTTGCATATTACACTCCATAGTGGGGCATATATACAACTACCAGTAGTACCTTTAACACAATGTGGAGGCCATTGACCTCCGTTCTCTTTAAAGGAGCAGTGATTAGATGGGTGAAAGTCCTTAGTAACCATTACATAGTCACAGTCAATTTCACCGTTCTGTAATGCACTAGCAAGAGCATCCATCTTCTCTTTAGCTCCTTCTACAGCTAAGGACCCACTGATAAAATCTACCTGTGGGTCTACAATTAATAAGATCTTGTCCATTC